>Ga0310344_10000315_pt1 | contig 38788 bp, 42 predicted proteins | sample HC15DNA20200_MG_FD_203801 | JGI IMG/M metagenome (GOLD analysis project Ga0310344, IMG submission 203801) | Marine microbial communities from station ALOHA, North Pacific Subtropical Gyre - HC15-DNA-20-200_MG | ecosystem: Environmental > Aquatic > Marine > Oceanic | place: Pacific Ocean: North...
TTAACCGATTTGATATTTTGAGGTAATACTTTGGGATAATTTTCCGGATTTGTCATTATGGAAAAAATTTTTTCTCTTTCACCAAGAAAATCTTGAGTAATTTCAAGTTCAGTTGTAGGTTCTGGTATAATGTTTGGTAATGAAGTAGTAACAAAAGTAGAATCTATGTACAACATTCCTATAGTGAAAGAAATTGCCAAAAAAACATAAAATATTATAATTATCTTATCATTATTTTTCAAGCTTTTTCATAACCTATTGCTTTTCATTACTAATAATTTTGATTTTCTGGAGACTTGCAGTACTCAAAATTCTATTTTTGTTAACATAATTGTGTTTATCACGTAGATAGCCAATATTATTTAAAATCCAACTAATGCTTTTAATTACAGTTTTAAGACTAGGATTTTGAGCTATTCTATCTTCATAATCAGTTGAGGTCATGGTAGTAGAACCTTTAATTTTATAATCAAGCCAAATCTTAATTTCACGTGAGCCATATACAAAAAAGAATAACAGTAAACTTCTAAAGACAAATTTTGGCTCAAAGTTTGTAATCTTCATGGCTAATTGGTTTTTTAAACCATGGAATGCAGCTTCAGATTTTAATTTTGATGATGTTTTGCCAACACTATGATAAACTATAGAATTAGGTGCAATTACCACTTTATATCCTAAAATCCAACTTCTCCATCCAAGATCAACATCCTCAAATGAAAAAAAGAATTTTTCATCAAACCCTCCTAGCTTATCAAAAATTTTTTTACGTATCATCATACATGCTCCTCTAGCACTGGAAACTTCCTTAATTTGATCAATCTTTGTTTTTGAATTATATACTATTCCAATTTTATCTATAAAATCACCACTAGAATCCACATCTCCATTTGGTCTCAATAAAAGACTTTGACAAATAGCAACTTGTTCATCTTTCTGAAGAACTTTTACCATTTCAGAAATAAAATTACTGGTAGTAACAGTATCATTATTAAGAAATAATAGATGTTCGCCTTTTGCTATTTTTGCACCAACATTATTTGGCTCTGCAAATCCTTTATTTGAGTCAAGTTTTATTACAATAATTTTTGGATAGTTTTTTGTAACAAATTCTATGCTTCCATCTGTTGAATTATTATCAACTAATATCACTTCAAAATTCTCATAATCTGTTTTAAAAAGTGATTCTAGACATTTTTGAAGTAATTCTTTTCCATTATAATTTACAATTATTATAGATATTTTTGGTAAAATCATATTTCGAACTCTTTTTGTGCTGATAAAAAGTATTATAAAAATAATGTTAACGATTGTGACGAATTTTGTTAAGATATAGTGTGAGAATTCTATCAGAAGCCCAAGATGGTGCTGATGATAATAACTTCATTCCAAATTCCAATGTTTTATTTTTTGTAGGCTGTGTTTTTTTATACTCTTCTATTCCAAAATTATATTTACTTCGTAATGATTCATCAAGTTTCATTAATAATTCGTCTTTAATCTCAGATATAAAATCCAAAGTTTTTGATATGTTTTTGTGTGATAATTGATCTGCGTGAATTCTATATTTTACTAAAGGTTGAGGTATTAGATGGAATTTAACATCATGAAATATTGCAGAATTCAGAAAGAAATCATAATCAATTGCAACAGGATCATCAAGATTTCTAATGCCTGGCTTTTGAAACAAAATGGAGGGGATTAATGTTGTATTAACATTGATCTGTTGACCATACAATAATCGAATGTTATATTCAAATTTAGAAAGTTCGTTATAGTTTGATTCATGAAATTCACGTAATAATTTTCCATTTTCATCAATTATATCCCAATTAGAATAGAAAATTGTGTTATCTGGGTATTTTCCTGCTTCATTAACCTGTATTTCTATTGCATGTGGATACAATACATCGTCAGGGGAAAACCACCTGCACCATTTACCCTGAACTTTTGATATTCCAAGTTTAAGTGCAGAATATAATCCGTTATTTTCTTGTGAAAGAATTTTTAATTTATCAGAATAATTTTTTAGAATTTCTAAAGATGTATCAGTAGAACCGTCATCTACTGCTATAATCTCAATATTCTGATATGTTTGGTCAAAAAGTGAATTAAGACATTCGTTAAGATATCTCTCAGAATTATAAACTGGGATTATAATTGAAACGAGTTCTTTTGACGACATACAAAATTATTAGAAATTATAATATTAATGAGTTGTTTACAATTTTTCTTTGATAAAATCAATTGATTTTATTGGTGTTGGATTTATTCCTAATCGTATTGCATAATAAATAGAGCTATAATCTAACAAATATATCAAACACATAATTTTTGATAAAATTCCTCCTGTAACACTGCGTACTTCCTTGTATTCTATATTATTCTGATCAAAATATTGGCGAATAATATTCCATCTTTCTTTAGTTTTAATGTGATCGTCTTCACCCTCAATCATGATTGGTACCATATCTGAGGATCTTTCCCAAGAAACTATACCGTTGTGACCACTTTCTATCACGTTTTCAACAAATGCATGACTTTTGGAATTCTCCTGCAATGAATTCTTAAAACGTATTGCGGCTGCTTCTAATCCCCAGGGATAGTAAACAATAGGCACCCCATCTATCCAATTGGCCAATTCAAGTGAGATATTACTTTGAGATAAATTAGAAGACGATATCAACTTTGAAATTGTCTGTAATTTATTTACTGATTCAGTAATTTCATTCTGATTCACAGGAAAAATTGAATTTAAAGTTTTGAGAATGGAATAAATATAATTTGGTAGTGATGCCCTAGGTGAGTGTGTTTGTGAAATTTTTCTAAATTCTATATTATTTTTTAAGCAATAAGATTCCATTATACCACCAGATGAAAATGCAACTGTTTTACATTTTTTTTTATTTGCAGATTCTAATATCGAAATAGTTTCAGCTGTATTACCAGAAACACTATTTGTTATAACAAGAGTGTTACTATCTACTGTTTCAGGAAGTAGATAACCTTTTACAACTGTTGTATGAATATTTTTTTTGGATAGTATTGATGAAAAAATATCCCCAATTGTTCCTGATCCTCCCATTCCTGCAAAAACTATATGATCAATATCCTTGAAATCTACTTCAGCAAGTTCTGAGTCATATGCATTTTGTGCTAATTCAGCCCATCTATCATAAGTAATATGTATTCCTTGAGAATCACATTGTTGGATATTTTCTTCTGTAATCAATTAATCATTGTAAAAAAAGCAATCCATTTAATTTATTCTAATAACTTCTCTATTGAGAAATAATATTAGTGATAGGAAAAACTTGAACAATATTACATGCAGTCAGCGGGATTCGAACCCGCGTCACAGGGTTGGAAACCCCGAATACTAACCAGGCTATACTATGACTGCATAAAAAAGAAAACTTTTTGACCTACATAAAAATGGTTTTTTCGTATTCGTAAATGATTCTACTCAGAACTACATGAGTTTCTAGAGAATTATCTGACAATCTTTCTATCCTGTTGAATTTGTTTTTTATTTTTTTATCAAAATGTCCCTTTTGAAATCCACCTATAACTATGCACGAATCTTCACTAATTGTTTTTACAGATTCCTCAAATGTGCTACTTTTACCCTCAGTTGAAAAACCAATTAACTGCTTGGGATTTATTTTGTTTATTAATTCTTCAAATGTCATATTTTCTATTTCTAATAGTTTTTTATCTAAGAGTTCAATTTTTTGCTCTTTGAAAAGTTTCTCTATTATTCCCTGAAATCTGTGATATGATTTGGGAAGTCTTACTTGTTCACCTAATGTGATTACTTGATTGTTTATAGTATGAACAAAAACTTTGATCTTGTTTTGTTGGTAAAGTGGGGTGTTACAAATTGATAAAAGTGATAGATGTGTTATATCAGGTCTACCACGTTTGATTTCATTTGATATTCCCTTCATTGCAGCAAAATGCCATGAATTATCAAGTAATATTTCAGAAGATTTTTTTTTATTTCTTTTACAATATGATGTGACGGAGGGATGACTTTGAAGCTCTTGTGGTACAATCTCTAAAGATGATTCAGCTAGTATTAATGTAAACATAGAATGAATGATAATTACTGCTGTATTTGTTTTTTGAATTACAATTATCCAGAAGTACAGCCACTATAGCCACATTCTATGCAAATACTACAACCTTCAATTAACACAAGATTATTTTTACATGTAGGGCAAAGATTTTCTTCTTTTATCTCTTCTACTTTGGGAATAACTCTTTGAATCTCTTCGTGAGGAACAATAAGTTTCAGTGCATTGTTAATTTGTTCTTTGATATATGGATTTGTGATTGTATTACTAATATAATCAAACAAATAGTTAGAAGGAGTCACATCGAAAACCTTCTGAGCATTTTCATCTGTCATGTGCAATACTTGCTTATGTCTTGAACCATCTCTGTATACAGTAATTCCTTTCAAACCAATTTCATGTGCAAGAAGATATGCTGCTTTAACATCATCAGCAGATACATCATTTGGCATGTTGATTGTCTTTGCAATTGCATTTCCAATCCAATCTTGCCATACACCTTGAGCCATTAGATGATCAGACCAGTGTATGTCCATTGCTGTAACAAAGATTTTTTGTATCCACTCTGGAATTTCTTCAATTCCTTTAACAGAACCATAATTACTTGCAATTTTTGCAAGTAATTCTTCACTATACAAACCATTTTCCCTTAGAACTTGTTCAAAGATCTTATTTGTATAGAAAAATCTTCCCACAGTGACTCTCTTTTCAAACACTAATGCAAATGTTGGTTCCATTCCGTTGGAGCAATCTGCAATCATTGATAGTGTACCTGTTGGTGCAACAGTAGTTGTTAGAACATTTCTAATTCCATATTTTTGTATTTTTGCAATAAGTGCATCCCAATCATAGTAATGGGAACTCTTTGGTTTTTCATAATATCCAGCAATTGGTATCTTACCGTCAGGAAATTCTGTCTTTGCACATAACGGAAATTCTGTTCTGGACTGTGATAAGGCAACACTTTCTTCCATAGAATAATATGATAATGCTTCAGAAAGTTTTGACATAAACTCATAGCCTTCCTTTGAGTTGTAGGGAATTCTAAGTTTATACAATAGATCTGCAACTCCCATAACACCAAGACCTATTCTTCTTGATTCTTTTGATGCTACGTTGATTTCTGGAACAGGATAATGGTTAACATCAATTACATTATCTAAGAACCTTGTTGTTTTTCTAATTACCTCTTCATATTTTTGCCAGTCAAACTCGTATTGTCCATCTGCTTTTCTTTTTACAAGATTAGCCAAGTTAATTGAACCAAGATTACATGATTCGTATGGATAAAGACTCTGTTCTCCACATGGATTAGTTGCTTTCAATGGACCACCTCTTGCTTTCGCAAAAACATTGTATTCATTTATTTTATCAAAGAAAATTAATCCTGGTTCTGCACTCTTCCAAGCAGAATTTGCAATAAGATCAATCAAGTGATGTGCATTAACTTCTCTTACAGGAGAATTGTCACGTGTACTTCTTAGTGTATAAGCACCGTCTTCTGAATTAACCAATGCATTCCAAAAGTCTTCCCAAATTCCTACACTAACGTTAAAGTTCTCTAGTACTCCTGGCTCTGTCTTGTTTGTTATGAATTTCTCAATGTCAGGATGCCACACATCCATGATACCCATGTTTGCACCTCGTCTTTTTCCTCCTTGTTTGACCACCTCTGTGACTGAATTAATAATATTCATAAACGAGACTGGGCCTGAAGCAACACCTGATGTCGAGGCTACAATGTCTCCTTCTTCCCTAAGTTCTGAATAGTTAATTCCAACTCCGCCGCCCGATTTAAAAATTAATGCGGCATCTGATGTTGATTTCATAATTCCTTCCATGTCATCAGGCATTCCAAGAACAAAACATGCAGACAACTGACCAAGACGACCACCTGCGTTCATCATTGTTGGTGAATTTGGTAAAAAGATCTGGTTTGTCATTAGTGAATTATATTCGTCAATCTTTTCTGAATAGATATTAAATTTTTTAGCAGCTAATTGTGTTAAGAGTTCTTTGAAGCCAACTTTCATCTGTCCATTCTTTGCTAGATCAACATAGCCATTGATAAGACCTCTAAAATGCCATTTGTTTAGATAGTATTCACCAATCTTAAATTTATAGTCAAAGTGATCAAGTTTAGTAAGATATTCTGTTGCTTCTTCTATATTTTGTTGTGTATTAGCATTTTTTGCAAAAATCTCATCGTCATGTAAAAGATCTCCAATCCCAATTAGAATTGCAACTCTTTCAAACATTTGTGATGGACTTTCAGTAATTTCATTTTTGTTATTTCTCATTAGATAGCGTGATGCTAAAACACGAAGGCAGTTAAGATCAAATTTCTTAGAAACAAAATCAAGACTATTTGTATTGAGTACCTTCATTTTTTCATCTCGAATTTTTCTGCGTTCATGTCTATACAGTATATAAGATTTTGCAATCTCACTGTGGCCTTGTTCGATTAATGTTGATTCAACCATATCTTGTATATCTTCAACACTTGGAGGATGTTCTGTAGAAAAACCCTGTGTTACAAGTTTATCTAGTACACCGTTCGTTAGTTCTTCTGCTAGATCACGATCATCCTGGTTTGTTGCTATTAGTGCTTTGTGGATCGCATTAGAGATCTTATTCTTGTCAAAATTTGTTACTTTTCCATTTCTCTTCCTAATTTCGGCGATAGAACTTTCTATTTGTGAATTTTCAACCAATTATAACTCCTCAAGGGAAGTTAAGATTGTCAAGAATATATCTTCTTTGCCAACTATTTTCTTAGTATGAGCTGAACTTTTTTTACAACGCTACGATTTTCATTGTAGTGGATTTTCCTAGTGGAAAAAAAAATTCTAGTTTTTTTATTTTAGATCGTTTCATAATTTTTGTATGACGAATTTCGTTTTACAAAATAAACTGTGATTTACAGTTAGGACATTTGTCGACTAATTTTTCCCCTTTGTAGCCACAATTACCACATACTGGAACATGCATTGTTGGTTTGAATGACGAAGTTAGTAATGCAGCCTTCTCAATTATAGATTTCATCTCTGTAGGCTTAGATTTATTCTCAAAATTGATCTTTAAAAGCAATCCACCAGTTAGCATCTTTGCAATCTTGTTATATTCAGAAATTATCTCATTTTTTGCTGTTAATTCACCAAATTTTACAGAATCTATTGACTTCCCTTGTGAATATAATCCGGAGGATGTAGAATCCTGAACAGCGTTTTTACCATATTTTTCACTATCTAATGTAGCAAATCTCGAAATACCATCGCTATCGACCATGGCAACTGTCACATTTACACCAGATTCTTTTCCCTTCTTCGTTGAAATATCAACTGCGGTCTGAATGACTTTGTAGAGAATTTCTTTACCATCCTTGTCATCTTTATGCCCAAGTATGTTAAACACTGCCTCTTTAAGTCCAACAAGATTAATGTTCAAAGAAGTTGAATTTTTTTGCATGAATTGAGTATTGCTACTTAGAATAGGATTTATCCCACGTCTTGTGAGATCAGAAATATCTTTTTTCCTTATTATCATTGAATCAATTGCTGGTTTAATGAGTAAAGCAAGTCTTGCTCTAAAATATGTCTCATCTTTGTTAGATTCAAATGCAAGTCGTGGAAGATTAATTGTTAAAGAACCAAGTCTTATTGATGTTCCAATATTTTTTTCTCCATATTTTTGTATTGCATTTGTAGTACAAGAGACTTTTGAACATATTACACTACCGCCAAGAGAAATTATTGTAGAAAGTATGGCAGAAACATCTGAGATCTTTCCTTTTTCATAGTCTATAACTATTCCAATTTTTGGTAACGGTGTTATCTCTACATATGATTTGTATGCAGACAATATTGATTTGACAATTTTTTGATCTGTTGACAAAGAAAGTCTAAACGATATGAGTGTAGGAGACTTGCTATAACTAATTGATGTAGATGATAATCTAAAGACATCAAATAGTTTTTTCTCAATCTCTGCTAGATTCTTTGAAGTTTTTGCTATTACCGAGGGAAGTTCATCTATTACAATTTCTTCTGATGCTTCTTTTGAAATCAAAGGAAGAACCATTGATAATAATAGTGTTAAGTCATCAAGAGTTTTAGGTTGTAAAATTCGTGATACGCTGGGAGAGTTTCCTCCTAGTTGTAAACCATCTTCAGTCAGTTCTTTCAAGTTAAGAAATACTATATCAGGGACAAGTGACCACATGCCTGGGTTTGTAATGTGTAGATCACCTGATAAATGAGAATCTGCTATATCTTTTGGTAGGGCATTCGTGAGTAGGTACTCTGTGAGTACATTTTGCCCAGTCTTAAACAATAAATCTTCAGCACCATTCTGTATATCTTCTACATTGGTGAACATTTCCTGAACGTCAAACACAGGCATGCCAAGACGAGCAAGTTTGTTTCTATATTCTTCATAACTATGTTCTAAAAGTACATTATTTACCATTTCACGTATTAACGAGCCTGTTAGATATGTTGTTTGAAATTTATAGATACGATTTTCAACCTCTTCAGTAATTTTTTGTGAAAGCTCTAATGGTAAACTTCCTTCACGAACTAATGATTGAATGATTTTATGAGAGTTAAATTCTTCAATAGAGTCATGAGACGTTCGTACATACATTTTACCACTTTCAATTATTGAACGTTCCTCAATTTGGCGTGCAAGACTCAAAACTAATTTACCTAGATTAGTGATTGTGTATCGTCTTTCAGACTTGTTAAGTGCAACTAATGATTGTCGCAAAAGTTTTCTAAGATGATATGCAAATTTACCACTCTCTTTTTTTGATTTAAACCCAGCTAATGATTTTAATTCGGAATATGTCAACGGACCTTTAGAATTAAGGATTCTGAGAATATCTATTCTGTTGGGACTTGCCATAACAGAGAAAATCATTCTGACACGTTTTGAGGTGGATTGTAGAAGACCTCCGCCGTCTTTTGCATCTGCGTCTAATTCTAGTTCATCATCATCAAAATCGCCATCAGCAAGTTCTAATTCTTCTTCAAATTTTGCTTCCTCATCCTTTCCCATACGAGTTTGTAAAAAAAAATTAACTATTAAGAGTTGTTGTCAGTATAAAGAGGATCGCAAAAGTTATTTTTTTTCTATATCTAAGGAAAACTGAGATGTAGAAAGCTTCTGACCACATTTAGGACATTTATTGTTATAATGTTTTAGAACATCTTTTACAGACTTTAGCATTTTCATAGTAGATATTTTTTCGCCACATTTTCCACAAACTATTTCTACAGACATATTTCAAATTATTACAATAACTATTTAAAATTGACAAAGAACTTGATGTAGTTCTAAGAAAAATTATATTATTGCTTTTTTAGAACAATTCCTCGTTCATCGAAACCAACAATTTCGGCTAATGTACCAATAGGAAGATTTTCTGGTGTTGCTATATTTGGCAAAAATCCGGAAATTCTAAGCACAAAATCACCTGTTAATTCTAAAACTGCCCATGCGTAAGGTGCAAATTCTTCAAATCCTTCTGGAGGTACAGTCATAATCGTATATGTGACAATCTTTCCTTTACCAGGAATTATCGAATCTTCAAACCCTTTGTTACCGCATTTTTTACAGAAATATACTGTTGCAAGATGCAATTCTCCACATTTAGTGCATTTTCTAGCAAGAACGTTTCCATTCTTTGCTTGTTCAATAAATTCAGATTTTGCAGACAATTTACACACTTTGGAAAATATGAACGGCACAACTTGCCCCAGTTGCACCAAAATTCTGTGTTAATCCAATTTTTGCATCATTAACTGTACGTTCGCCTGACTTTCCTGTTAATTGCTCAAATACCTCAACTACTTGACCAACTCCAGTAGCACCAATTGGATGTCCTTTTGATTTTAATCCACCAGAGGGATTGATTGGAATAGAACCGTTAAGTTTAGTTTCACCTTGACGTGCAGCTTTTGCACCTGTTCCTTTTTCAAAGAAACCAAGATCTTCAGTATCTACTACTTCTGCAACTGTAAAACAATCATGAACTTCTGCAAAATCTATATCTTTTGCAGTAATTCCTGCCATCTTATACGCATCTGCAGCTGCAATTCTAGTACTTGGAATGGTTGTAAGATGTTCACGACCTTGTAATGCTGCAGGTGATCCACCACGTCCTGAACCAATTACTTTTACATAATCTTTAGAGTGATCTTTTGCAAATTGTTCATTACAAATAACTACAGAACTGGCTCCATCTGAAAATGGACAACAATCAAAAAGCTTCAAAGGGCTGGCTACTACTGCTGAATTCATCACATCGTCAATAGTAATTTTTTTTCTAAGATGTGCTTTTGGATTTGAAATTCCGTTATCATGATTTTTTACTGCAACACTAGCAAGATCTTCTTCTGTTGCATCGAATTCATTAAGATATGCCCTTGCCATAGATGCAAATAATCCAGGAAATGATGCACCAGCTTGTCCTTCATAGAAAAAATCAGAACAATAAGAAAAGTAAGTTGTAGTCCATTCAGTACCAGTATGAGTAACTTTTTCAACTCCAGTGACAAGTACTGCATCATAGAAACCTGCTGCAACATTTGCATATGCCTCTCTGAATGAAACAGAACCACTTCCACATGCAGATTCTATTGATAGTGATGGTCGTTCAGAAATTCCTAAATTGCTCATCACAACAGGGCCTAAGTGAACCTGTTTGTCTGCAACACCAAAAACATTTGAAATGTAGCCTGCTTTGATTTCTTTAGGTTCAATACCAGCATTTTCTATTGCTGCTGCCGATGCTTGAATTGTAATATCAGAAATACTATCGTCTAGTTTTCCATACTTTGTACTTCCAGCACCTAAAACACAAACGTTTTCCACAAATTTTGCTGACACAACGAGTATAAAAATTATGCAAAAAATTTGATTAAGGTAGAATAGAAAAGAAGGTATGAAACAACAAATTAAACAACTCAAAGCTTCAAAGATGAGAACTGCAAAAAGAGATTCTGTTAGAGTAACAAAAAATAATATTAAATCACTTAAAACAGAAATCTCTCAATATTTAGATTCTAATGGTTTTCTTTCATGGTCAGCAAAAAAGAAAAAGTTTGTGATTCTGGGTACAAATACTCCTAAAGATGGATTGGTTGAATGCCCTGAATGTAAAACAGGACAACTTTTGGTGATTAAATCACACACTACAAAAAAAAGATTCATTGGATGCACAAATTACTATAATGGGTGTAGAGCATCATCACCACTTCTACAAAAAGCAATGATAAAGGCAACAAAAGTCAAGTGTAAAATTTGCTTATGGCCAACAATACTTTTTAGATTTAGTAGAAAACAAAAATGGAAAAAACAATGTGCAAATATTAAATGTACTAGTAGAGAATCTAATGTTTGAAGTTTGAATAAATATCTGTTCTACGATTTTTTAATAATGGAAGCTTCTTTCTAGTTTCATAAACACTGTCTAACGATATGTTCACGTAACCAATTCCTTGGCGCTTCTTCATATCAAGAAGAATTCTACCATATGGATCTACTGCAAGACTTCGTCCAGAATAAACATGGCCTAGATGATCTGGTGCTATAACATAACAACCATTTTCAATTGCACGTGACTTGTTTAGTGTTATCCAGTGTTCTTCTTTCATAGGACCGTTTACCCAAGCTGATGGTGCTAGAAGTATTTCGGTACCAGCAGAAGCTAGCACTCTTGACATTTCAGGAAATCGTAAATCATAACAAATCATCATGCCTAGTTTCCCAATTGAGGTTTTAGTTGGCATTGGAATTAATGAACCTGGTGACATCTTGGAAGATTCTTTAAAACCTAATGCATCATACAGATGAATTTTTCTATATTTTCCAATTACTTTTCCATTTTTATCTATAATAAATGATGTATCGTAAACTCGATCTTTTTTTCTACTCTTTTCATACATTGTTCCTAAAACACTAATAGAATTTTCTTTAGCACATTTTGCAATCTCTGATACAAATTTACCATTTATTGATTCTGCTTCTTGTGCTAATTGTTTTGCTGACTGTGTTGCTGGTGTATAGAACATCATATACTCTGGAAATGTGCACATATCTGCATGATTTTTTGCTGCCTGTCTGATGAAATCTAGAATTTTTGGAAGATTTTTTGTCTTTTGAGTTGATGCTTTGAATTGTACTAGTGCAATTTTAGACATTAAGATTTCTAAATAGAATGAAAATAAAAAGATAGTTTAGAGTTGATTCCCAGCTAGAAACCAATTCTCTTTTGGATTTTCATCAAATACTACAATAACATGTTCTTTCTTTGTTTTTAGAATTTCAACTGCAGATTCCGTTATTGCTTTTGCAAAATCCTCTTTTTGTTGGTCAGACCGACCTGGATATAGTGATACCTGTATGTATGGCATACTTTAGCTAATGAATCCCCCGCAATAAAGCTTAGATTTTCTACATTAAATCAACGTCATGTGGTTTACTTTCAGCAAAACCAGCACCAGACATTTTGATAAATTCGGCATTCTGTTGCATTTGTTGAATCGTATGTCCACCACAATAGCTTAATCCAGAACGAATACCTCCAGTAATTTGCGTTAGTATGTCTGTAACTGAGCCTTTGTAAGGAACAAATGCTTCTACACCTTCTGCAACATAATCATTAAGATCATCACCTAAATCTACTAATCCGGTTTCTTTTGATTTTCTTCCTCTTGCAGCAGCTAGTGATGCCATGCCTCTGTAAATTTTGTAGCGTTTACCATTTTTACTAATAGTGGAACCTGGACTTTCATCTGTTCCACCTAACATACTTCCTAGCATCACTGAAGATGCACCTGCAGCAAGAGCCTTTGTTGCATCACCAGATGTTCTAGTACCACCGTCTGATATGATTGGAATATCATATTTCTTACCAATTTCTGCACAATCTAAAACTGCTGTTAACTGAGGAACACCGGAACCTGTTATCACCCTAGTAATACAAATTGAGCCAGAGCCAACACCGACTTTTACAGCATCAACTCCTGCCTTTATCAGATCTTCAGTTCCTTGTGCAGTAGCAACATTTCCTGCAATCAATTCACAGTCAGGAAATGCTTTTTTGATATTCTTCACTGTACTGATTGCATTTTCGCTGTGTCCGTGTGCAATATCTACTACAATTGCATCGGTACCAGATTCTAGAAGTGCTTCTGTTCTTTCCAAAAAGTCACCCTTAACTCCAACTGCAGCACCTACAAGTGGTCTTCCTTTACTGTCATGAGATGCAATTGGATAGTTTTCAGTATTTAGTATGTCTTGAGTTGTATAGAGTCCATGAATTTTTTGGTCATCGTCAACAAGAGGTAATTTTTCAATTCTATTGTTTTTTAGAATGTCTTTTGCCTCATCCACATTTATGCCAGGTTTTGAGGTTATGACGTCTTTTGTCATTAGTTCTTTAACTAATTTTGTAGAATCCAGAGATTCAAACAATACATCGCGTTCGGTGAGGATTCCAACAAGCTTGGATTCAGAATCAACAACCAGCAAACCTGAAACTTCTTTCTCAGTCATTATATCAAGTGCAGTACTAATTGTTTCATCTTTACTAATCTGATATGGATTTTCAATCATCACACTTCCAGAACGTTTCACTTTTAGAACCTGGTTTGCCTGTTCTTCAATTGTTAGAAAACGATGAATAATTCCAATACCGCCCTGTCTTGCCATAGTTACTGCCATGGTTGATTCAGTAACAGTATCCATATTTGCACTGATTAAAGGAATGTTTAGTGTAATGTTTTTTGATAACTTAGTTGACAAGTCAGTCTGTGTTCTACTACTTATACTAGAAAATTTGGGAACAAGAAGCACATCGTCGAATGTTATTCCTTCTCTTATGCTCAAATGAACCTCATACCAGAGAATGAAAAACCGTTATAAGCCTTTCCTAGTACTTTACAACAATTTTTCTGATATTTTCAAAATATGTTTAGTTGCGCCTACATCATGTGTACGCAAGATATCTGCACCATGCATTACGGAAATTAATTCCGCAGCTAGTGTTCCATACAAGCGATCACTAGGTTCTTCTTTGTGTAAAATATTTCCCAGAAATGATTTATTAGAAACAGAAACTAATACGGGAAAACCATTTTTGATGGAACGTAAATTTTGTATAACTGATATATCTCTAGCAACCCAATCAGAACGAATTTTTGTGAATGGAAAACCACTTCCTGATTTTCTAAAAAACCCAATAGCAGGATCAACAACAATTTTATCTCTAGGGATTTTAGCATTTCTAGCAATTTTGATGCTTTCTTGAAGTAGTTTTTTTGTTTCAGCCACACGACCGTTATGCATTATTTTTTTACTATATGCACAAACAATTACTGACGGTTGAAATTTTTCTAAAACTTTTGGCATATTCGTATCAAATTTTAATCCAGAAACATCATTGACTATTTCAACACCTTCTGTCAAAGCATATTCAGCAACTGATGCTCTACACGTGTCAATAGAAATTGGAAGATTAGTTGTATTTTGAATAATTCCTATCGATTTAGAAATTCGATTTAATTCTTGTTTTTCAGAGATGACAGTTTTTAGATATGGTGCAGTTGACATTGCACCAATATCAATAATATCGGCACCATCCTCTTCCATTTTTTTTGCAGTTTTTGAAATTTCTGATTTAGTAATCTTTACTGAATTTTTATAAAATGATTCTGGACTAGTGTTAATAATTCCCATAATTTTTGTTCCATTTTTGCTACTAACAGTTAATCTTCCTAATTTTGCCATATGATTTATGAAAAGGTCATCTAATTTGAGTTTATGACAATAAGAGGATGGGAGTCTAAATATCGTGAAATAAGAAGTGTTTTTGGATATAGTAAATTCAAAGATCTTGAATCTGCACAAAAATTGAATAAAAAAATTGTAAAAAAATACCCCATATCAAAAATAAAAAAAATTATCGCAGGAAAAACAGTTTTTATAATTGGTGCTGGACCTTCTCTTTCCAATTCAATTTCAAGTCTGAAGAAATATGAGAATATCACAAAAATTGTTGCTGATGGTGCAGTAGAAGCATTAATCGAGAATGATATAAGACCTGATATTTTAGTTACAGATCTTGATGGAGATATTCCAAGTATTAAAAAAATAGGTAAAACAAAAATTCCAATTGTAGTACATGCACATGGTAACAACTTCGAAAAACTAGAATTGGTTTCAAAATTTCAAAATAAAATTGGTACAACACAAACTAAAAAATTTGGAAGATTAGAAAATTTTGGTGGATTTACTGATGGGGACAGATGTGTTTTTTTGGCAGAAGGTTTTAATCCAGAAAAGATTATTTTATTTGGAATGGATTTTGGTAAAAAAATAGGAAGATATTCAAAAAAGAAAGTTGTGGATCGAAAAACTAAATTAAAAAAATTAGAATATGGTAAAAAATTACTAGAATGGCTTGCTAGAAAATCTGATTCTGAACTATATACCACATCAAAACCAATTAAAGGATACAAAAAGATCAGCCTGATTGACCTTAAGTATGTGATAAACAATTAGAATGCGTTTTAATACGGAATAAGTTTTCTAAGAAATATGCAATATACTGATGAGCAAATTCGTAATATGGTGCAACTTAAAGAGACAATAATTGAAAAATTATCTAAATATGAAGAAGAAATTGCTTTTTTACAAAAAACATTAGATATCTTAGATGTTAGTCTTAAAGATTCTAGTTTTACTAAAGCATCAGATCTACCAAAAAGTAATTCTCCTAAAAATATGGATACAGCAGAGTTGGAAGAAGCAGACAAAACAATTCCAATCAAAAAAAGTAAAGATGGAGAAATTATTGCAAATGCAGTTGTAACACCAGAGCAAGTCTCAATTGTTTTAAAAGATGGAATTGGATTAACACCCGAAATTCCACCACTAAGAACATTCTTTGTTGAAAGAATTATTGGTGAAATGAAAAAAAATGATGATAGATTAGTTGAAAATGGAAAAATTAATGAGGAATCTGTTATTAACTGTATAATCAATAAAAATGGAAGTTCAATTAGAGAAATAATTATCAAGAATTACCGTGAAAAAAACCGAGTAGATGAAATTATCAATACAGCCACATGGTCGTTAACACGAATGATAGAAAATTCTGCCAAGTGATAAAATGGATAAAATTGTTGTTTTAGATTTTGGTTCTCAGTATAGTCATTTAATTTGTAGGAGAATTAGAGAATTATCAGTCTATGCTGAATTAGTTCCATATGATATATCCATTGATGAATTAAGAAAGAAAGAACCAAAAGGAATAATTTTTTCTGGCGGTCCTTCAAGTGTTTATAATTCAGACGCGCCACTTCCTGACAATGAAATATTTGATTTTAAATTACCAATACTTGGAATCTGTTATGGTCATCAACTAATTGTCAATAAATTTGGTGGAAGAGTAAAACGTGCAAACAAAGAATATGGATCATCGTTGTTAATGATGGAAAAAAACACAGAATTGTTAGACGGATTAGGAGAATCAATCAGAGCATGGATGAGTCATGGTGATGAAGCAGAAAAAATTCCAGATAATTTTGATATTATTGGTCATACGGAGAATGCGCATGCAGCCGCTATAGCAAACAAAAACAGAACGGTGTTTGGTATTCAATTTCATCCTGAAGTTATTCATACTGAACAGGGAACTGAAATTTTGAGGAATTTTGTTTTGAATATTTGTAAAGTAAAACAGGATTGGACAATGGAAGGATTTATTGACAAAACTGTAAATGAATTGAAAAAAATCGATGGTAATGTGTTGTGTGGGGTAAGCGGAGGAATAGATTCTACCGTAGCTGCATTGCTAATCCATAAAGCAATAGGAGAAAGACTAACAGGAGTTTTTGTTGATAATGGATTGTTACGCTTGAATGAATCAGAAGATATTCAAGAAATGTTTATGAAAAATTTTTCAGTGAATTTCCATAAAATAGATGCGCAAGAAAAATTTCTTTCAAAATTAAGAGGTGTTTTGGATCCTGAGGAAAAAAGGAAAATTGTAGGGGAGGAATTTATCAGAGTTTTTACAGATTTTGCCGAACAGAATGGTCCATTCAAATGGCTTGCACAAGGAACATTATATCCTGATGTAATTGAAAGTGGAGTCTCAAAAGGACCCGCATCTGTAATAAAATCACATCATAACGTTGGTGGATTACCTGATTGGTTGAATCTAGAAATTTTAGAACCGTTAAGAGAATTATACAAGGATGAAGTTAGAGAAGTTGCAGCAATTCTTGGTGTCCCTGAAAAATTAGTAAAAAGACATCCATTTCCAGGACCAGGATTATCTGTAAGAGTAATAGGAGAAGTAACCCCAAGTAAATTATCAATTTCAAGGAAAGCAAGTAAAATTGTAGAAGATGAGTTATGGGATGCTGGATTATACAATCAAGTTTGGCAGGCATTTGCTGCCGTAGGAGATGATAAAGCTGTAGGTGTTGTTGGTGATGAAAGAAAATATGGAAGGATTGTAACTGTACGAATCGTTGATTCAATTGATGCAATGACTGCAGATTGGACTAGATTACCACACGGAATTCTAGAAAAAATTAGTAACAGAATTACAAATGAAATTGAAGAGGTTACTTGGGTATCTTATGTAATTTCCAGCAAACCCCCTGCTACTATTGAACCTCAATAAATAATCATATTATACATGCACCAAAAACACCGGCAGAGTCACCTAGTTTATTTTTTAGAATTGGAGTATCAATTTGATCGCTAAAGACTTTTTTGTAAACTGAGTTTTTCCCTTCCTCATATAGAAATGGAATGTTTGATAATCCTCCACCAAGAACAATAGCGTCAGGATCTAAAATATCTATTACATTTCCAAGTGCTAATCCAAAATTCTCTAGGAATTCATTTTTCCATGCTGTAAGAATATCAGCCTCATTATTCTGAAGAATTTCAGATACTGATTGGTGTTTACCTGAAAGTTCTTCCCATCTTTTTTCTAGTGCAGGACCACTAAGATAAGTTTCAACACACCCTGAATTTCCACAATAACATGAATTTCCTTCTGGTCTAATGCAATGATGTCCCCATTCACCAGCAATATTTGTTCTACCACTGTGAATTTGTTCATTGATTATAAGACCTCCACCAACACCAGTTCCCATTATTACACCAAAAACAATATCAAAATTTTGTGCAGCACCAAGCTTTGATTCTGCTAATGCAAAACAATTTGCGTCGTTTTCAATGGAAATTTCCTGATTCAGTATATTTTGTAAATCATTCTTAAGATCTTTTCCAATAAGACACTGTGTATTACTATTTTTAATTACACCAGATTGTTTTGATAATGCACCAGGTGTACAAATTCCAATGGATACACTATCATTTGCCTGCTGTTTTAAATCATCAACAAGATTTTTAATTAAATAAAGAATTGACGTATATCCTTCTTGTTGATTTGTAGGTAATCTTTTTCTGTCTATAGTTTCAAATTTTTCATCTAATAATATTCCCTCTGTTTTTGTTCCACCCAGATCTATTCCAATTCTATGCATGATTGGTATACAACCCACTAGTAGATAAAAAATGAAAAATAAAGAAAAGATTAGATTTGAATTCTAATCGTGTGCATGTGGATTCTCTGAACCAGATTCCATTTTCACAAAAGTTCCAGCTGCTTTCTCGTGCCATTCCATATTGGCTTGATCAACGAGAACTGCTTGTGGAGGACAAACTGATACACATGCCATGCAGTAAATGCAGTCATGTTCTCTAATTGCATCTGCCTTGTCTGTGAAATCAAGTCTTTCTTCTTTTTCAGTTGCGCCTTCGCCTTTCCATTCAGTAGTATCATTTACTGCATCAATGCCTGACATATCTTTGTCAGTTCTGTACCACTGAAATATTTGAACAGGACATGCTTCAATGCATGCACCATCTGCTACACAAACATCCCAATCATTTGCTACCATGGTACCAGTGATTCCAAGTTTCACCATTTTTTCGCCATGTTTCTCATAATCGGCTAGAACTTTCTCATCTTTTGATGCGTCCCAGTCATTACCTGCTTCACCAGCTTGAGATGGCCAAACCCAGTGGAAATTACCTGAGTTTCCGTCAATGATCTTACCAATTGGTTTTTTGTCGTCTTTACAGAAATTTTCTAGTATTGGCATAGAATTTCTCACTTTGAATATTATTTAAATCTAGACAAAGTTAGTACAAACTAAACGATCTATTATCAAAAATTTATTTTTTATAACGCTGTTTTTAGACAATTAGCGTACGTTCATATCGTTTTCAATATTCGGAATATTATGGATATAATAAAATTTGATGTTTACAGAGGGCCAAACATTGGTATCTATACTAAAGTTAATGATGAATTTGTTTTTGTTCCAAATGGATTTGCTAGTACAAAATCAAAAAAACTATCCGAATATCTACAGACTGATTACATGATAACATCTGTAGCAAATACTAGACTACTAGGAATATTGATGGTTGTAAACAATCATGGAATGCTATTACCAAATACTTGTTTAGAAGAAGAAGTGAATAAAATTAAGAAGAAAACAGATCTTAATGTAGATATCTTAGATGTAAAATTTAATGCCCTTGGAAATATGATGAGTGTTAATAATAAAGGTGGAATTGTGTCACCGAGTTTTCCAAAAGAATCTATTCAAAAGATTGAAGATGTTCTAGATATTGAAGTTTCACAGAAAAAAATTGCAGGATTTCATCAAGTAGGTGCAGTAATGGCAACATCTCAATCTGGATGTGTTGTTCATCCAGAAACTGATGAAGAAGACATTAAAAATATCAGTAACATTTTAGGTGTAAAGGTTGAACAAGCAACGATTAATGGTGGAATACCTTTTCTTTCATCAGGCATATTAGTCAATAGTAAATCTATGGTAGTTGGAACACTAACTAATGGACCAGAAATAATGATGCTTACAAGAGCATTTACAAATTAAACACTGATTGTGGGTTAGAGAGTAAATCTTCAACTTTAATTTGCTGTTCAGTTCTATTAGTCATATCTCTTAAGATAATAATTCCGTCAGAAAATTCCTTTGGAGCAATAATTAATACAAATTTTGCATTAGTTGCTTGTTCCATTTGTTTCTTTAATGATTTACCTGAAAGATCGATATCTATCAAAATTCCTTTATGACGCAATGTTGAAGATAAATTAATTGCAATTGGTTGCATTTCATCATTTACATATAGTATAGATATTCTTGAATCTTCATTTTGTAAATTAATATTCTGATTTTCAAGTGATAAAATTATTCTTTCCACTCCACCTGCTACGCCAGTTGCACCAAGATCATTTCTTCCAAATACATTTGGTAAACTATCATATCTTCCACCACCAACCAAAGCGCCTATATCAAAACTTGTATCAAAGGCCTCAAAAACAATACCTGAATAATAATCTAATCCACGTACTATACCAAAATTTATTCGAATATTGTTTACATTACGATTCTGCAAAGACTTGAAAACTGTTTTTATTTCATCCCAACTATCAAGCACATTAGTATCAAATTTTTCCTCTATTTCTTCAGGCGAACCATTAATTTCAGAAAATGTGATTATTTTTTCTAAGTTTTCAGGTGAATAGCCCTTTTCCTTAAACTCACTAAGAATTTCTTGCTTGGGTTTCTTTTGAATTTTATCAACAGCTCTTAGTATATCAGAAACCAGATCTTTGTCATCTGACTCAAATACTTTGTTAATGTATGATTCAACTAATTTTCTATGTGAAATATCAATAACAATATTTTTTAGATTTATTTTTTCAAAAAACTTTGATGTGAATTCTATAATCTCTGCATCATACTCTAAATTTGAATTTCCAAATATTTCAATATCCCACTGATGAAAGAATCGGTAACGACCTTTTTGTGGCTCGTCATAACGCCAAACACCTCCAAATGATGAGATCTTTGCTGGCATCTTCATTGATTTTTGTTCTGTAGCATAACGTGTGAGACCTACAGTAAAATCAAATCTTAATGCAACTTCTCTATCACCTTTATCATTGAAAAAATAAACATCATCCCTAATAGAAGGTCCACTTTTTGCCTCAATTACAGAGAGTAGTTCCAGTGGAGATGGTTCCATGGTTTCAAATCCAAATATCTTAGATAATTCCAGAAATTTTTCTCTTATCGATTCAATTTTTGAAAATTCTGAGTTTTCAAAATCCTTCATTCCTCTTGGTAGTTCCATTTACAAGAAAAAATGAATGAATGCATTTAGGCTTTGCTACATAGCTTAGAACTAATTAATATCAGAAGTGTAAAAAAAGAAAATGAGCTACAAGAATCTTGAACATTCAACTGATGCACTAATTGAAGTTAGAGCATCAAATTTAACAGAGGCATTTGAGGTCGCAGGAAAGTCAGTTATACAAACAATAATGGATGATTCAAAAATTGATGAAAAAATTCAAAAAAATATAGTTGTAAAGGGGAAAAATCTTCATTATTTACTGTACAATTGGATTGAAGAATTAATTATCTTAACAATTACCGATGGTTTTGCAACTAAGCGTTTTAGCATAGTTGTTGAAAAAGAACCGTTTCTTATTAAAGCAGAATTATTTGGAGAAGAAATTGATATTAAGAAACATGGATTCAAAGTAGAGATCAAATCACCCACATTTCATGAAATGGAGATTGATGAAGGCGAAGAGATTCGATTGAAGTATCTTTTAGATTTGTAAAAATTATAAGTAAATATTTAGAATTATCAGATATGATCGATGAAGAATTAGAGAAACTCAAGAAAAAACAATTAGAAGAAATGTTAAAACTTCATAATCAATCTGAAATTTCTAAAAAAACCTCAGTAATTGATTTAGATGCAACAAATTTTGAAAAGGAAATTGCTAAGGATGATTTGACTTTAGTTGATTTTTGGGCAGAATGGTGTGGACCGTGTAAATCAATGCATCCAATTTTTACCAGACTTGCCAGAAAATACGATTATGTAAATTTTGCAAGAGTTAATGTAGATACAAATCAAAATATTGCAATGAAGTTTGGTGTTCAATCAATTCCAACATTCATTATGTTTAGAAGTGGAAAACCTATTGATAAGATGATTGGTGCTGTTGGTGAGCCTGGAATTCATATGATTTGTAAAAAATATTCATAAATCTAGTAACCGTAGACTGGATTAATTTTTCGTTGTATCTCTAGTATTTGATTAAAAACTTCAATTTCAGTTGAGTTTAATTTATGCATATACTTTTTCAAAATCTTTTTTGCTTCATCAGGAGTTGGAAGTGAAAAGAATACATCTTCTTCATTGATTTGCCTACCTATAGTAATATTTTGAACAGAACACGCTACTTCTTCCCCTGTCTTTACAGATTGTACAGTTTTTCCATCATTTTGGAGCTGGTGTATTATACCAATTTTTTTACCAGATTTATTCATAAACGGAATCTTTTGACGTAGTAATCCTACATCAACCTTAATTCCAAATACTGCAGGATTATTATTTCTAAATGCATACCCTTTAAGAAATGTAAATTTTGTAACTGGTGTCATTTCGTTAAAAATAGCAGTATCAACATCAGCACTATCTTGTTCAACCCAAAGAGTGTAATCATCAATTAGACTATAGATAATTTTATCTTCAAAAATTCGAATATGACTTTCTTCAGATTCAGTTACTGCATCATCAAATACTTTGACATTAAAAGATAGAATTACACCCAAATGTCGATCTTTTTCTTTAATAGCTTTAGCTTCCATTACATCTCTGCGAGTTACAGGACCAATGTCAGCTTTGGAAATTGGGATCTGTTTTCGTTTTAACATTTCAGTTAAGGCTTCTAATGAACCTATTGTATCACATTTTAAAATTAATCCTGTTGTCTCGGTATCAATAAATACTGATTTCATTTCAGATTCTAGTGATTTTTTGAATGTTTCAGCCTCATTAGGATCTGATGTTGCATAAACCGTACTTCCTGGTAATACACCATCAAGATCTGGTGATGCAATTTTTATTCCAGCAGCTGCCTGAACACTATCAATAGGTTTGAACTTGTCCCTAGGGTCACGCATTTCATCTAGTGGCTTTGGTAGTAGTAGTGCTTTTGGTTTAGTTACAATAATAGAATCCCTCTTGGCGACAACCACATTATCGTCTTTTTTCAAATACCCATCAACTAGAATCATGTTTGCAGTAGGTCCTAATCCAACTTCATCATTTACTTCAAGAATAATACCACGAGTAGATTTTTCTTCTTGTTCTAGTTTTTTCTTTAAATATTGTTGAGTTAATCCAACCAACACCCCCAATAGCTCAGGTATTCCTACTCCTGTCCTAGCGCTTACAGGTACTATTGAGATTTCTTTAGAAAAATCTTGCACTCGATAAAATGCCTCTGATTGATATCCAAGAATTGAAAGTGCACCAACTACATTGTAAATTTGTTCATCTATTGTAGTTTGAACTGGTGTACTCTGACTTTTTATTGCTTGAGAAACAAGTGGAATATCATTTTTCTGCCAACCTGATACCATGTCTACTTTATTTAATGCCACAACGAATGGAACTTTTCTACTTTCAAGAATTTTCAAACTCTCATTTGTTTGAGGCTGTAGCCCTCTATTGATATCAATTACAAGAATTGCAATATCTGCAGCAGAACCACCTCTAGCTCTGAGATTTGTAAATACTTCGTGACCAGGAGTATCAATTACAAGAATTCCAGGCACTTTGGTTTCAGATTTACCAAGTTTATCATATAGGGAACCACAAATTTTTTTGATAGTTTCATCTGGCAGAAAGCTTGCACCAATATGTTGTGTTATGCCTCCAGCTTCTCTAGCTTGAACACCAGTTCCACGAATTTTATCTAAAATTGATGTCTTGCCCGAATCAACATGACCTAATACGGCCACTATAGGTTGTCTTATACGCAATGTTAATCACTTGAATACTACATTCACTTCCTTTTCAAAGCTTTCGAATGAGTCAGAAGCATGTATAATATTCTCAGTAAAACCTAATCCAAAATCACCTCTAATAGAACCAGGCTCAGCTTCAAAAGATTTTGTAGCCCCAACCATTTGTCTTGTTGTTGCTACAGCATTGTTTCCTTCAATTACAGCAACAACAACAGGTCCTGATGTAATATAAGATAACAATTCATCAAAAAATGGTTTTTCTTTATGAACAGAATAGAATTCGGCTGCGAGGTCTTTAGAAAAGCTAAACATCTTTAGTTTTTGTATAACAAAACCTTTCTTTTCAAATCTAGCTAGAATTTCACCGACTAAGTTCCTTTTTACACCATCAGGTTTTACTATGAATAAAGTCTGTTCAGTCAACTTACTTCTTGACTTTGATTCCGCCTTTTACATACTTTTTTGTCCATTTTAATTTTCTTGGATCACGTTTTAATTCAAGCATGTTTTTTTTGCATTTTGATGAGCAGAACCACATCACAGTACCATTGTTCAATGCAAGCATTGTTCCTGAGCCTTTTGCAACAGGTCTATCACAAAAATTGCAAGGTTTTACTAAAAGACTCATAAAAATCACTAGTGTATTTTCTTAGCTTCCCGTTCAGTTTCTCTTAAAATAATTATATCAGACATTCTTACAGAGCCTTTGACATTCCTTGTAAGAACACGTCCCTTATCTTTTCCTTCTAAAATTTTAACTCGTACTTGGATTACTTCTCCAGCTATACCAGTTCTTCCAACAATTTGAATAATTTCTGCAGAAGTTAGTTCATCAGTATGTGGTTGCTGACTCATTCTTTAGTATCGCCACCTTTAGCTTTTGCAAGAGAAGCAACAACTTCATCAATAATATGTTGTGCGTCACCTGCATCCAATATTGCTGCGGCGGCAGAAGTTACATCAATTCCTAGTGCTTTTCCTAATTCTTGTTTTTCTGGAACAAATGCATAAGCTGCACCCTGTTCTTCACAAATTAATGGAAGATGTGCTACTACTTCTGGTGGTTCAACATCTTCAGCAATAATAATTAATTTACTTATACCTCTTTCAATGGCTTTAGTTGCTTCATTAGTACCTTTTCTAACCTTACCTGTTGTTGCTGCAACTCTTAAAGCCTCTAGAATTGGATTAACAAGATCAGCTGGGGTTTCATTTTTTACGTAATATGCTTTAGCCATTTAAAAAAATGTCATGAACTCGTCTTAAATATGTTATCTGGCTAAAATTGATTTAATTTTTTCCGTATATTCATGCATTAAATGATCAAGGTTTTTTTGATTATCAGATTCGGCATAAATTCTGATAATCGGTTCTGTCCCACTTGGTCGTATCATAACCCAATTTTGGTTATCAAGAGTAATTTTTATTCCATCAGAAGTATCTGAATCTGGAAAATTGTCTAAAAGATGAGAAATTACGATTTTTGCATCATCATTTGAGCAAGAAATTTTATCTTTTGTGGTAAATGATGTAGGAATGGATCTTAGTTTTTCAGTCAAAGTATTCTCAGAATTTGCTAGTAAATCTAAAACTAGTGCCATTGTCATTGCACCATCACGAACATGATTATGAATTCCATACATAAAGCCCCCATTTTCTTCGAATCCTATAATTGCATTCTCCTTAACCATTCTTCTTGAAACTTCAACACTTCCAACTTTAGTTCGAATTACTACTGAGTTAGTTTCTGATACAATTTTTTCTATCGTGTTTCCAGAATTTAAACAAGTGATTACCGTGGACTCGGGATTTTTCTCTAAGATATATTTACACAATAATATTGCTGAACTATCTCCTGTGAGAATTTTACCTTCGTTATCACATAATATACTACGATCACCGTCACCATCAAAAGCAATACCAACATCGGTTTGATTGTTTTTTACTAATGACGTAAGTTCGTATAGATTCTGTGGAGTAGGTTCTGAGCCTCTACCTGGAAAATCACCATCAATTTTTTCATTTATACTAAAAACCTGACAACCCAATTCTTGACATAAATTCATTGCAGTAATTGCTTGTGCACCATTACCAAGATCAATTGCAATTTTTAATTTTTTAGAGGTAATTTTTGCTACGTCTACATGTGATTTTATTGCATTAATGTATGCCTGAATAGCTCTATCCTCATTTTTGGTAATACCAAATTTTGATTGCTTCTTCCAATTTTTTTTAAAATAAATCTCCTCAATTTTTTTTTCATCCTCTCGAGAAATTTCTACACCGTCTGAATCTACAACTTTTATTCCATTATATTCTGGGGGATTATGGGAAGCTGTAATCATTATTCCACCATCATATTCTAGATTCTTTGTAGCATATTCTAAACATGGAGTTGGAATAAGTCCAGCTAAATGACAATCCAAGCCAGAATAATTTAATGCAGCAGAAACAATTTTTTCAATAGTACGGCTAGAATGTCGTCCATCAAATCCCACTAAAATTTTACCGCTTCCAAAATGATTTGCAATTGACGTGACTAGATCATTTATGAATTCTAGATTGAAATCCTTACCAAATATTCCACGAACACCATTAGTACCAAACAATTTACCCATTTACAATCATTCCAATACCGATAAATTTGTCTGTTGTTGCTAATTGTTTGCGGGAGTCGCCCAGCCTGGTCAAAGGCGCAGGGCTTAGGACCCTGTCTCTTAGGAGTTCGTGGGTTCGAATCCCACCTCCCGCACCAGTTTTTATTTTGAGCCTGATACCGTACGCATATATGTAATAATACGTCAACGACGCCATGAAAAAAAGACTTGTTGGCATTACTGTTGTAGGTAAAGACAAAGAAGGAATTGTAGCTAATTTTACCAACTTTGTATTTGAAAAGAATGGTAATCTTGAGAAAGTAAACCAAAATGTAATCAAAGGACTTTTTGGTATGTATCTAGAGGTGTCATTTACATCTAGAATTAATACAGAAAAATTTGATTCTGATATACAAAAACTTGCTAAGAGACTAAAAATGCAGGTTAACACTCATCACGAAACAAATTCCCAAAAAAATATTGCAGTTCTTGTTACAAAAGAATCACATTGCCTAAACACCATATTGAAATCTAGATCTAAAAAGGAGATTAAAGGAAATATTTCTGTAATAGTTGGTACTGAAAAAACGCTATCATCAATTGCAAAAAAGGCAAAAATCCCATTCGTTATGATTAATGAAAGAAACCAGGATAAAGCTGAGACAAAGATTTTGCAAATTTGTAAAAAATATGATATTGATTTGATTGTTCTTGCAAGATATATGAGAATTTTATCACCTAACTTTGTTTGGAGATATCCAAACCGTATAATCAACATTCATCCTTCGTTATTACCAGCATTTCCTGGTGCATTAGCATATGAACAAGCATTTGAAAGAGGAACAAAGATTATTGGTGTTACGTCTCATTATGTAACAGAAAATCTTGATCAAGGACCAATAATTTTCCAAGATTCATTCAAAGTAACTCCAGAAGATACATTGGAATCAATAAAACGTGCAGGTCAAAAACTAGAGGCTGAAACTTTACTTAAAGCAACAAAAATGCATCTTTCAAATAAATTAGATGTTCGTTGGAGAAAAGTTCACATTAAAAATAAGTGAAAGTAATGAACATAAACGATCTATATGATCCCGAATTTAGAAAATTAATCAAATCAAAAAAACCTACAATAATCATTCCTGTAGGCTCAATTGAGCAACATGGGACTCATCTACCAATATCAACCGACTCTGATATTGTTACAGAGATAGCATCACGTTTAGCAAAAAAATGCGATTTCATCGTTTTTCCAACCATTAGTTATGGAGTGTCATGGGAACATGAGCCTCTTTTCAATACGAGTCTAAAAGCGAATAACCTAAGGAAAATACTAGATGATATTATTGTCTCACTTAGAAAAAATCACATTAAGAAAATTTTCATCTTAAATGGCCATCATGGAAATTTACAAGTTTTTGCTCACATGGAGAAAGTTGCTAACATCTCTACATTGTCATATTGGCATTTTTTAAACCATGAATTTGATCACGCAGGGTTTGTAGAAACATCACTCATGTTAGCTATCTCAAACAAGGTAAAAATGAAAAAGGCAAAAAAAGGTCTTATTACAAAGGAATTAAGCGAAAAAGAAAAGAAAAGAATTAGTAAGTTGTCTACAAAAGCTGGTGGTTTTCCTAAGGTAACAGAGAATGGTGTGTGGGGCAATCCTACAGGTGCAACAAAGAAGGATGGGCAACGATTTCTTAGTGAAATTGTCCGAAATCTAGCAAAAGAGTGTCAATCTTGACTTACCGAAGAAAGTCGAAAATTTTACCAGTCAACGTTTAATATACTGCTCATTATGTGATCCAATAAGTGAAATAAATGTCCGTAGATATGGCAGTAAAAGTATTGGATGAGAGTATCAATAAGGTAGTACTCATCAAGCTCAAAGGTAACAAGACAATTAGAGGAAGCTTGTTAGGGTTTGACCAACACATGAACCTGCTACTCGACCAATCAGAAGAGATCCCTTCTGAAGGCGATTCAAAAAGTCTTGGATCCATAGTTGTTCGTGGGGATAATGTGATTATGATCTCCCCACCTCCAAAATAGGTGAATCACTATGGGTAGAGGAACACCAGCAATGGGTTTGATGTCTAGGAAAAAAACTCATATTAGATGTCGAAGATGTGGTAAAAACTCATTTCATAAACGTCACCAAAGATGTGCAAGTTGTGGTTTTCCTGATGCAAAACTAAGAAGATATTCATGGATTAAATGGTACACATAGATGTTAAACCAATTTTTCTCATTAAAAAATAATCAACCAACTAAGATTGGTGCAAATACACATATTCAAAATCAATTACATACACTAGAAATTGAAAAAGACATTCTAACAAAGACAATTTCTAGATTATATGACGATGATTCAGGATTATCCAAAATACAGCGTGATAGATTATTGCTGAGATATCAACATCAACTTGGAGTAATTATTGCTAGAATTGAAAAACTAGAGATTGTAAGTAAACATCCCGACTTGGGTCCATTAGGTGAAGGATTAATCACGCTTATGGATCAAAAACTATCACAGTTAGATCAGAGATTATACGAGCTTACATCAAAGATCCAATTAAGCCAAAATGAAAAAGCAGGTTTAACCACAAAAGAAACTAAACCACAAGAGAAACATGCACCAGAATCTAAAGTAACAGTAGACATAGACAAAAAGGAAGTAAACAATAACACAGTCACAGAATTAGAAATTCCAAATATAAAAAACGAATCTACAAGGAAATTTGAAATTACAACACTTACATCTGTACCAAAACTTGATTCCTTTAAACAAACAAAATATGATCAAATGTTAGCACAGTTGGATAGTGATGTTATTACACCACCACCCAAAAAACCTAGAATAGATATTCCAGAAGAAAAAACAATAATTCCAAATAAAGTTAAACCACAAATTTCTAACGAAGTTAAAGAAGAAAAACCAAAACAAACAGTACAACTTCCAGAGGAACCTGAAGTGGATAATGACGACGATGATATTGAAGATTTAAAGGCTAAGATAATGAAAACAATGTCAAAGATTGAGCAAGCAGAGGTGGATTAATGTCATTTGATAATGCCATTAAGGCATTGTCTATAGATGCATTGAAATTTATCAAAGATGACTGTGTAATTGGACTTGGTAGCGGTAGAGCTGCTTCCACTTTTGTGAAAACATTATCAAAATTTGTAAAGACAAAAAATTTTAGCATTAGATGTGTGCCTACATCAACACAAATCAAATTAGTGGCTGAAGAAGGCAATCTTCCATTAATTGAAACCGATCAAGTTGACTACATTGATGTAGTGTTTGATGGTGCAGATCAAATTGATAGAAATAAATTTTTGATAAAAGGTGGTGGTGGTGCATTACTCCGAGAAAATATCTTAATGTCTTTAGCAAAAAAAGTAGTGATTATAGCAGATAAAACAAAATTTGTAAATAATTTTAACAGATCTGTTCCAGTAGAAATTCATCCACTGGCAAGAAATATTGTTCAAAAAAATATTTCTAAAATTGGTGGAGAATCTGTTCTACGTTCTCTTGATAGAGGATATCCATTTGTAACAGAAAATGGAAATATAATTTTGGATTGTGATTTTGGTGAAATAAAAAATCCAAAATCTTTACAACAAAAAATTCTGCAAATTCCAGGTGTTTTAGAAGTTGGAATATTTACAAAAAAACCAGATGTAATTTACAGAGCAAAATTAAACGGTAAATTTGATATTTTAACTTAGAGTTCTAGGCACTAATTTCCCAAATCCACGTCTACCAACAACCTCAAAGTCTTCAGATATTATTTCACCTCTAACAATTGTTTTTACTGGCCAACCTTTGAGATTCCAACCATCATAAACAAGGTAATCAGAAAAACCACCGAAAAGAATAGGATCCACTTTTTTCTCTTTTTTCATATCTATAATAGTAATATCAGCATCATAACCAACTTCAATACTTCCCTTAGAAGTCATACCAAATATTTTTGATGCATTAAAACTTGTCAGCTCGATTAACTGATTTAAAGAAAGTTTGTTTTTGTTAACACCCTCACTTAGTAATATTGGTAAAAGTGTTCCTACTCCAGGAAAACCAGCTAATGCATCCCAAACACTATCACCATCAGTTTTTAGTTTTAATTGATTAGCAACATGATCTGTTCCTATTGTATTAATTCGATTTTGGTTGATTGCTTCCCATACAGAATTAACATCATTTTGTGTTCTGATTGGAGGCATTACTTTGGCAAGATATCCCTTTTGTGTTTCATGAGATAAAGTAAGATAATGAGGACAGGTTTCAACAAATATTTTAGTTCCATTTCCTCGTTCAATCTTTATTTGTTCTAATGCACTTGCAGAACCAATATGAACAAAATAAATTGTTGAATCATATTTTCTTGCATACTCAGAAATTTTTTTAATTGATTTCACTTCAGAGTCGGGTGAGCGACTTTCAGACCAAGCATTTAATCCATCACGGTTTTTTTCTTTTGCAGTTTTAATACCACATTCACATTCTTGATAATCTTCAGCATGAACTAATACAGGACAATTTAATTCTGATGCATTTTTAACAACATTTTCAACTATGATATCATTTACCTCTACATGTGACTCAATTAGTTTTGTCTCTCCTGGTTTCATTTCCATGTAAACATGACCGATCTCACCACCAAGATTCATGTAGAGCTTGAAAGACGTAATTCCTTTTTCTACACACAATTTCATTTCATCAATTTGTGATTGATTAAAAATTGATGCATGAATTGCGTAATCAACATAATGGGAATTTGAACTTGCTTCAAGTTGTTGGTTAAGATTCTTACTAAATGTTCCATCCAATCTTAACATTCTCATCATTGTTGTAACACCGCCAATTGCTGCTACATGAGATTCTGTTGTGGCTGCTCTATCTATTGGAGAATATACACCATAATGCATGTGCGTATCAATCAGACCTGGAATGCTAACTAATCCTGTAGCGTCAATTTTTTTGTCACATGATGGAACATCTGTTGTAAATTCTACAATCTTACCCTCATCAATTACAATATTCTTCTCTATGATTCCTGATTGATGTATGACATGTGAATTTACTATAACAGTATCATATGTCATAATTATTATGAACATTTTGTCATTATATTAGTTGAGTAAATGAATATACACTAATAAAAAATCATAAAAAATAGGGCCGATGGTTTAGGGGTATAATGCCACGTTCGCAACGTGGATGTCGAGGGTTCGATTCCCTCTCGGTCCATTTCTCGAAAACATTATACACCGAACATCAGGATACTAATTCATGAAAGTATTCAATGGAAAAGAAGCTGCAAACGAATACATGTCTAGTCATACACTTGCATTTTCTACTCCAGAGTTAACTTTAATGAGATTTTCATTTTGGTTAGGTGACATGGTACCAGATCCACAGAATAAGGAAGAAGGTATTCCTAGGTTATTGACATACATAGATGAGAAAGATTTTGCTCCAGTTGAAATTATTGACGACGAAAAATATGTTCCAACAGGTGCAGTGTTAGGTAGTGGAATGTATGGTAGTGCAAACTCTGATGATTCATCAGGTACTGAACAATTCTGCCCAGAATGTGGTGGAAAGAATTCGTCTACAGCTAAGTTTTGCCGAGAGTGTGGAACTAATTTAATTTAGATTTTACAGTTTTGTACCACATTTAGTACAAAATTTTGCATTCAGTCTAAGATCTGCACCACATGAAGGGCAGTTTCCAGCACTTTGTTTTTGTGGCAATAATGAAGGATCAGGTGATGGTAGTGTTCCAGGTTGGTTAAAGGCATCTGGAGCTGACATTACTGAAGGAGGTCCACCAACAGGATTATCTGCAGCACCAGCACGTGGTCCAGGTTGCATACCACCTGCCATCATTCCAGGATTACCCATACCAGGCATTAATCCAGGAGATTGTGTACCACCTACAGACTGTCCATTAGAAATTCTATCAATGGCTTTTTTTAATTCAAACATTACTTTGATTGATAGAAATTCTAATGCAGAATATGCAACTGTGTAATCTCCTAACTTTTGAAAGAATTCTTGATCAGTTAATTTTCCATTCTTGTACAAGTTATTTGCATCAAGAAAAGATTCGTAATATCCTTGAGATTCGTCAAATAATGCTTGAAGTTTATCAGATAGTAAATTCAGTGTATCAACCTCACCTAGTGACATAGACTAAACTGGATAATTGTAATATTAATAGTTATTAGAAAAAAAGAAAAAATTAGTAGAGCCTAAATCTTTTCTAGTGCTCTGTCAATCATATTCTGATAAGTTTCTTTGGAACCTGCGCCTACTTGTTGGGCGATGACTTCGCCTCTGTTAAGAAGTATTAGGGTCGGTATACTGAACACATTGTATTTTGAGGCTAATTCATTAGCCTGATCAACGTTAACTTTGACAAAATTAACTTTGCCTTCGTAATCACCTGCTAATTCTTCTACAACAGGTCCAACCATTCTGCAAGGTCCACACCATTCTGCCCAAAAATCAACAAAGACTGGTTTGTCAGAATTTATCACATCAATTTCCCATGTTTTTGAATCAGATATTTGTGTAATTCCCATGATTATCAGAAAATGTCATCTAAACATATGTAAAAAGGTTGACATGTTTTTACAACTAGATAATTTTCTTAAAAGCACATGGAAAAATTTCAAAAATATACTTAAATGACCAAAAAAACTTATCGAGAATATGAGTGCTGAATTAAGATTGAAAAAACTTAGAGGTTCTGGTGGGTTTGTCATGGCTAAAGTTACAGATCAGCAACAAAGCAAAGGAAATCTAGGAGGACCAGATCTTTTTTTGGCACCAGTAGGAAGGTTAGAATCTGTAAATATTACAAAATACTCATGCAATTCTTGTGAAAGAGAATTTGAAGGAAGTCCAAATATTGAATTTGAAAATCCAAATGAAGAGGTTGCAGATAATCTAATTCTGGTAGAAAGAGGTCAGTACATTTGTAATGAATGTAACGGTACAATTGCAGAATATAGAGAATTTAAAAAATCTGAAGAACAGTTGGATGTTGGTTTAGCTAATCCAATTGAACAAAATCAGGATTCAACACTTTCAGATTTTAGTAATTTTGCTGAAACAGACACAAGTGTACAAGAAGAAATTGTTAGTCAAACAAATCCAGTTGACTCAACTTTCAGATCAATTATGGGAATGGATGTATTTGACGAAAATGCAAAAAAAATTGGAGTTGCAAAACAAGTTGGAGTTGATTCAACTCAAAAAGTAGTTCTTGTAATTTCCGATAATGAAGGAAATGATGTTAGTGTAAATTGGGATAGAATTGGTACAGTAGGAGAAGTCATATTTTTAGGAAAAAATGATAATAGCACATCTCAAACTTCAAAAACTGAAGTTGGTTTAGGAACAAGGTGTCCTAGTTGTAATTTTGATAATAAGACTGATTCAAAATTCTGTGAAATGTGTGGTTCACAGTTATAGATTCTATCAGGTAAGATTTATCTTACTAACTCATTGACGAACTTTAATTTGGGTTCACGAAAAATTATCAAGGATGTAATAATAGTTGGAGTTGCGGTTCTAATCATTTGGGTGGGATTAATAGCTATTTTTGGTACTGCTAATCCATTTTATGTTGTTTCTAGTGGAAGTATGATTCCAACATTAGAGGTGTATGATGTAATAGTAGTTGAAAGTCACACACCATTTGAAGATATTCAGAAAAGTGATATTATTGTATTTTTTTCTCCAGCAAAGTATGAAAGGGGAGAAGAAAGAGTAATTGTTCACAGAGTTGAACAAATTATTGAGGAAGACCCGAAAGTAATTAAGACTAGAGGAGATAATAATCCAAGATCAATTCAAGGTACTGATTTTCCAATTACTGAGAAAGAGTATATTGGAAAAGTTGAATATACAGTTCCACAAGTTGGATATGTAACTAAGATACTCCAACCTCCAGTAAATTACATCATAATTGCAATTATAATCGGAGTTATGGTAATGAAACATTTTGCAAAAAAGAAGCAAGAAGAAGTTACATTCCAGTATACCGTTAAGCAAGATGAAAACAAGTCTGAAAATAATGAAATTCCAGACATTGCTTTGGATAAAGAATATGTAGAAAAGACAGGTGAGTCGCAAGAATCTCCACTGAATGATTCAAACGAAACAAAATCTGAAGATGATTTGAAATAATTATTCGCTATTATCTAATTTGAAGACACGTTGAAAATATTCAGAACTTTCTTTGATTTCTTCATGTTCTCCCTTAACTTTTGCTAAATCTTTAGCTAGTTTTTTCTTATATCCTAATTGCATTTGACGTGCAATCTGAATTCTTTGAGCTTGAGGAGAACCTGCACCATGCATAGATTCAGTCAAGTAACCAACTGCGTTTCTCCCCATAGTCATATTTTCAATTAAACGTAAAACTCGCATTCTGTTTTCAACTTCAGCTCCTGATTTTGCTTTGAGATATTTTTTAAGTATTGGACCTGTTTCTGGACTCCGTAATTCAGCTTCTGATGGTAATGTCACTAATAATCCACCAGCAATATCCTGTGCAAGTCTACCAATCTCATAAGGAAAACGTGTTACATTATGCTTACATACATTTGCTAACATATCATCATTTAAGAACACGCCTGATTTCATTTTCTGCGCTTGATATGATGAGGATATTCCTGCAGCATAAATTGACTCGTTAAGATGTGTCATCTCAATAATTTTATCTTTTATGTGTGATACTTTTGGTACTCCGTTGTAATCAGCAATTGCTGCTGCTGCACCAATTAATACATCGCCTAAACCAGTTTTACAAACATAACTTCTTCTGTGATAACATGTGAATCTCTCAACTAACATTGCTGCAAATTCGTATTCACCATCCATGAAGATTGATTCATTTGGAATGAATACATTATCAAGAATAACCATAGTTTCTTGTCCACCATATTCAGAGTTGCCTACATCAATATCGCCTGGTTCCATACTACGGGTATCACATGACTGTCTTCCATAGATATACTTGATACCTGGTGCGTCTACTGGAATTGCACCAACTATTGCATAGTCTTTGTCGTTTTCTTGTAATCTCATTGTAGGCATTACAATCATCCAATGTGAGTTAATTGTACCAGTTTGATGTGCTTTAGCACCAGTAATGTAAACTCCTTTTTCATCCCTTTTTACAATGTGTACAAACAGATCAGGATCTTCTTGTTCACTTGGTGCAAGACTTCTATCTCCTTTAACGTCAGTCATTGCACCACCAATAACCAGATTCTCATGTTGAACCTTTTTGATAAATTCTAAAAGTCTTTGATGATATTTTGTTCCATGCTTTTCATCGATTTCGAATGTTGTAGAATGTAATGAATTTAATGCATCCATTCCAACACATCTCTGGAAGCAAGTACCAGTAAGCTGACCCAATTTTCGTTGCATTTTATTTTGCAAAACTAAATCCTGTGCACTTTCAGCAATATGCAAAAAGCGATTTACATGTTCACCAGAAATTGATGATTTTGGAAATGCAAGTTCCTCTTCTTCTACTGCTAGATCATATGTCTTTGCAACTGCGTTTATTGAAGGTCTAATCATTGGGTGATCAACAGGTTCTTTTACTAATTCACCAAAAAGGTAAACTTTGAGATCACGACCACGTAAACTTTCAATATATTCCTCACCTGTTCGGATTGGTCTAACTGTTTTTTGCATAACTACAATACGACATCATGTTATAAATAATTAAAGAGTTTCCGTTGTAGCTTTGCCTAATTTTATATGCCTATTCGCACATCTAGAATTTTACAACCTTGTCCTTTTTCCATTACCAGTACTGGATTCATGTCTAATTCTTTGATTTCTTTGAAATCACTAACAAGTTGTGATAATCGTTGAATACATTCAGAGAGTTTGTTGATATCAGAAGGCTCTTCTCCTCTAACTCCATCTAACAATTTTTTAGTTTTAATAGAGGAAATCATATCATTTGCTTCTTGGTCAGTTAGTGGTGCAAGTCTAAATGTTACATCTTTCAAAATTTCAACATAAATTCCACCCATACCGAGCATAACTACAGGACCCATACCAGGTTCAAGTTTTGATCCAATTATCATCTCTTTTCCACCCTTTACCATTTCAACAATCAAAACTCCTTTTATGTCCGCGTTACTATCATATTTTTTTGCATTATCCATTATTGTTTTGAAACCATCACGAGTCTCGTCGTCATTTGTAAGATTAACTTTTACACCACCAGCATCTGATTTATGAACAATTTGTGGAGATGAGATCTTCATTACAATTGGATATCCTATTTTATTTGCAGCGGTAACAGCTTCATCTTCTGTAGTTGCAACAACACTTTGTGGAAGTGGAAATCCATATGCATCTAAGATTTCTCTTCCTTCATCTTCCAGAAGATTAGTTCTTCCTTCTGACTTTACTTTATCAAAAATACTTTGAACTTTATCCTTATCAACTTCAAATTTTGTAACATTTCCATCTGGTGATTTGACCCAATCAACAAACCTAAGCATGGCTTTTAGTGCACGTATAGAACCTTCTGCATATGTATAGTAAGGAACATCCCCTGCAGCAAGTATTTCTCTATTTGTAATTCCTTCATCAAGACCCATCAAACTTGCAAGCATTGTTTTTTTATATTTTTTTGACATCTTAACAATCACTTCAGCAAGTTTATCATAATCAAGAGTAGCAGAAGGCGTACACATTGAAATTACAGAACCAACATTTTTGTGTTGTAAAACTTCATTTAGCACATTTTCAAATCTATTAAAATCTGCATCACCCACAATGTCAACAGGATTTCTTGAACTTCCCCATGGAGGAATTACTGCATCAATTTTTTGACGAATCTCCTCAATCTTTGCCATTTTAATTCCAAGTTTTGAGCATGAATCAGTTGAAATAATTGCTGGTCCGCCAGCGTTTGATACAATTACAAGATCTCCTTCTATAGGAAGTGGCTGCTTCGAAAATGCTGTAGCATAATCAAATAATTCTTCCATAGTGTCTACCCTAATTGCACCAGATTGTTGTAGTAATGCATCATAGATTTCATCCGAGCCCATTAAAGCACCAGTATGAGACATTGCTGCTTTTGCACCTTCAGGACTTCTACCTGATTTTAAAACTAAAACTGGTTTCTTTACAGCATTTTGTTTTGTAATTTGTTTACAGACTTTAAGAAACTCTTGTCCGTTACCCATATCTTCAAGATACATGACAATAACTTTTGTTTGCTCATGTTCAGCAAGCATCTTGAGTACATCTATTTCTGTCATATCTGCTTTGTTTCCCATGCTAACAACTGCAGAAAAACCAATTCCTTGTGCACTTGCATCCTCAACTAATGCTGCACAGATTGCTCCACTTTGAGATACAAGTGCAATTTCACCAGATTTTGGAGTTATTTTGAGAAAAGTTGAATTCATCATTGTTTTTGGATCTAAATTCATCACACCTAGACAGTTTGGTCCAATTACTTGCAAGTTGTATTTTTTCGCTATGTCTTTTAGTTGCTCTTCCAGTTTTTTGCCTTCTTCATCTACTTCCTTAAAACCAGCAGTAATTACAATGGCACCTTGAATCTTCTTTTTACCACATTCTTCTAATACAATTGGAACTATGGTATTTTTTGTAATTATAACAGCCAAATCAATTTCATCTGGAACATCTAGGACGCTTTTGTACGCTTTTTGATCAAATACTGTATCCCTTGTTGGGCTAATAGGAAAAACTGTACCGGTATAACCTTTCATAATATTTGAGGTAATTGCACGACCTACACTGCCTTCTTTGTCAGAAGCACCGATCACAGCAATAGATTTTGGGGAAAGGAAAACAGATTCAGCCATGGTATGATTTCTGATCCAAGTATTTTCTATAATTAAAGCTATTCACACTTTAACTACCAAGCATTTTTCCTGCTAAATTTTCACTTCTTGGAACCCACTTTATTTTTAGGTTAGAAAATTTAGCCATTAGTGCCCAAGCCTCACGTGCAAAAGTGCGTAATTGCTCATTATTTATGGCAAATTCATGATTGAGTTGATTTACTGTATTTTTTGAGTCACTGAAAATAGTAATTTCATC
>Ga0310344_10000316_pt1 | contig 38768 bp, 27 predicted proteins | sample HC15DNA20200_MG_FD_203801 | JGI IMG/M metagenome (GOLD analysis project Ga0310344, IMG submission 203801) | Marine microbial communities from station ALOHA, North Pacific Subtropical Gyre - HC15-DNA-20-200_MG | ecosystem: Environmental > Aquatic > Marine > Oceanic | place: Pacific Ocean: North...
TCATGCCTAGAAATGGTAGAGTGCCTCGAGCCCGACAGGCGAAACAGCGAAAAAATAGAAAGGAGAAAGTGTCTATGGATTTAATGAATATGGCCCTGGCTGCTGGCGTCATAGGGTTAGTATTCGCTCTCTTTATGGGTAGACGAGTGCTAAGCCAAGACGAAGGTCCTGAAGAAGTTAGGACGATCGTGGCAGCAGTGAGCGAAGGGGCTTTCGCGTTCTTGCGCCGAGAATATACTCTACTCGGCGGTTTTGTCGTTCTTATCACTATATTGTTAGGTTTGTTGAGCACGCTCATTGATGAAATGACTCTCGGAACAGCAATTTCGTACCTCGTTGGAGCGATGTTATCCGCTCTTGCAGGCTTTGTTGGTATGAGTTTGGCCGTAAGGGCAAACGGACGTACTGCCGCTGCTGCAATGCAGGGGCTGAATGCTGGTTTGAGAGTATCCTTTGGTAGTGGCACAGTTATGGGCATGACCGTGGTTTCGTTTGGTCTGCTTGGGGTAACGGTGCTGTACCTCATATTCCAAGACATTGAGGCAGTCGCTGGCTTCAGTTTTGGTGCGTCATCAATAGCTCTTTTCGCCCGTGTCGGGGGCGGTATTTTTACCAAGGCTGCTGACGTAGGTGCAGACTTGGTCGGTAAGGTGGAAGCTGGTATCCCTGAGGATGACCCGAGGAATCCTGCTACCATCGCAGACAACGTGGGGGACAACGTAGGTGACGTTGCCGGTATGGGGGCTGACCTGTTTGAGTCCTATGTGGGTTCAATTATCGCGACCATCGCGATCGGTGCTGTTTTCGTATCCGATTGGAACGCTGTTGTCCTGGCATTGCCTCTCGGAATAGCGAGCCTCGGGATTATCTGCTCGCTAGTGGGCACATTCTTTGTGCGGTCTGGAGAGGATGCAAATTTCGGGTCCCTATTATGGGCTCTGCGTCGTGGCATATTTATAGCTGCAACCCTTGTGGTTATCGCGACTGGGGGGCTTATAGCAGCGTTCGAGTCTGAGCTCACAGCAGCACTTCCTGATGGAACCGGAGCTTGGGATGTGTTCTTCGCAGTTGTGTCAGGTTTAGCTGCGGGAGTCATCATTGGTGTGGCGACTGAGTTTTACACGTCATATGAAAATAAGCCCACCAAGAGGGTTGCAGAGAATGCGGAGACTGGCCCCGCAACGGTTATCATCGAGGGGCTGGCACTTGGAATGGAAAGCACGATTATTCCTGTGGTGACGATCAGCGTAGCTGTGATCTGTGCATATGGATTCGCAGAGTTTTATGGGGTTGCAATCGCCGCTGTGGGTATGCTGTCTACTCTGGGCATAACCCTCGCTACTGATGCTTATGGTCCGGTAGCAGATAACGCTGGTGGTATAGCTGAACAGGCTGGCCTGCCGAGCGAAGTTCGCGAAAGGACTGACTCTCTGGATGCACTGGGTAATACTACAGCTGCTACAGGGAAAGGGTTCGCAATCGGGTCTGCGGGTCTTACTTCATTGGCCTTGATGGTTGCCTACACCCAGTCAGTTGGTATCGAGGTTATTAGCCTGTTGAAGCACCAGACTCTCGTTGGCCTTTTGATCGGGGCTATGCTGCCGTTCGTTTTCTCGTCTATGACGATGCGAGCTGTCGGCAGGGCTGCGTTTACGATCATCAACGAGGTTCGACGTCAGTTCCGGGAGATTCCTGGAATTATGGATGGAACTGGGCGACCGGACTACGCTCGTTGTGTGGACATAAGCACGCGCGGCGCCTTAAGGGAGATGATCTTGCCAGGTACTCTTGCGGTCGCGTCTCCTTTGCTGATGGGAGTAATCCTTGGACCGGAAGCGCTTGGCGGCATGCTGATGGGATCTATCAGCAGTGGCTTCATGCTAGCCATTATGATGGCTAATGCTGGTGGTGCTTGGGATAACGCCAAGAAGTACATAGAACTTGGTAATGTTGGTGGAAAAGGTTCTGAGCAGCACAAGGCTGGTGTTGTCGGTGACACGGTTGGGGATCCGTTTAAGGATACCTCTGGCCCATCCCTCAACATTCTTCTGAAGCTCATGTCAGTGGTGGCCTTGGTGTTGGCACCACTCTTTGCTGAGATCACTCCGCTGATCTAAGGCACACTAGGTACTAGTTACGAGAGGGGGCCGTTTTACGGTCCCCTCTCGTTTTTCATGGTCTGTTGTGCTTTGGCTGGAATGCGACCCTTTATTTGCCGTCAAAGAGATTCCGGGCTACATCCACCATCATAGTTTTGATGCTGCTATCGCTTATCCCAAGATCGCGAAGTCTCGGTAATACCTTTCGACTGATAAGGCAGATACCATCTTCGTTGGAAGACGCCCTCCGTTCTTGTTCAGGAACGCGTAAGAAGCTAAGAGCAATATCGTGCGAAAGGGCTGTTTTGGTTCCGTACCCTTGCTCTATCAACGCAGCGACAATAGCGGTTCTCTCTTCCCAGCCCACGCCACTTCCATACGTATCCATCCCAATGACACAGTTTTTATCGCCTAAGCCCCTGAGGTATTCAAGATCATCGGTGCCGTCACTGTGGCCGATGTATACCTTTTTGAGATCAACTCCCTCGTCCTCGAAAATTGCTATTTGGTCATTGCCAACCTTTGCAGCAGCAGCCGTATGGGTGGAGATGGGAACACCGGTTTGTATAGCTGCTCTCGAAGCAGCACGAAGCACCAACTCATTACCTGGTGTTACTCCCTGGTCGGAGGTGGCGACTTTGATGATGCCGGCACGGATGTCGGTATTTTCGATACCAACTTCAATTTCACGGACAAATGCTGCGGCTAATTGATCAGCAGTGACCCCTGTGATAAGGGCTCTTGGAATGTCGAGCCAAATGCCTGTCGCGATAATTACGTGTATTTTCGATTGTTCAGCAATTGCTTTGATCACACCCATATCCCGGCCTAAATCCATGGTAGTGACATCGACATAGGAACGAATGCCTTCATCATAGGCGGCGTCTAATGCCTGGACGCCGGCTTCACGCGCAGCATCTTTATCCATGAATTGTGGGAACACTTGTGGTATGCCCGCTGAGCTAATAGCCAGGTGTTCATGGAGGAGAGTGATCCCGAGTTCGCTGCTGTCAATAGGTCCTAGCACAGTGTTTACCTGAGTCATAAGTCCTCCTTATGGCTTTGCTTTAGTAGGCTATATACTAGCTGCTTGATTGTGCTGCGGTGATTGCTTCGAGGATCACTGCCGGGGTCATCGGTAGCGTTGTCATACGAACCCCTGTCGCGTGCGAAATTGCGTTTGCTATTGCAGCGAGAGGAGGGACAATGACAGTTTCACCTACCCCTCTCAACCCGAACGGATGGCGGGGATTAGGAACTTCGATAATGACTGTGTCTATCATCGGCATATCGAGGGTCGTTGGCATGCGATAGTCGAGCAGGCTCGAGTTGGCCATAGTACCGTCTTCTGTGAGGAAGTACTCTTCATTTAACGCCCAGCCTATACCCTGAAGCGCTGAACCCTGCATTTGTCCTTCTACATAGGTTGGGTAGACTGCCTTGCCTGCATCAAGGAATGTGGTGTATCGAAGGATGTCCACTTTACCAGTTTCTGGGTCGACTTCAAGGTCAACAATGTGGCCTGCCAGCTGCGCTCCAACTCCTCCTTGCCGGTCTGATGATGAGCACGTTACCAGCCCCCCAGTATCCATAAGCTTGCCTGCTAATTCCTTGAAGCTAAACTTGTCATCGGAGTTTTTTTTGCAGATGAAGGTTCCATCCCGGAAGTCTACGTCGTCAGCCGATACTTCCCAGAGTAGTGCAGCCCGTTCGGACATTTGCCGGACAACTTCTTGTGCGGCGAGTATGGCAGCGAGCCCTGTATCGAAAGTTATGCGACTACCGTTGGTGCCGCCGGTATATCCAACAGCATCTGTATCGACAACCGTTGGGCTGACATCGTCAATGCCAATTCCCAGTATTTCAGCTGCTTGCATGGCAACAGCAGTTCGGGTACCTCCGATATCGACTGAGCCGGTGATGAGGTTGATGGTTCCATTTGAGTTGACGTTGATGGTTGCAGACGATCCGCTGCCCCCTCCGTTCAATCTGTAGCCGACTGCGACGCCGCGGCCTTGATGAGGGCCTGACAGCGGAGCATTGTAGTGAGGATGCGCTTTCATTGCTTCTTCGACTTCATCACATCCAAACCGAGCGTGGGGAACACCACTAGGGGCTCTATCACCTTCATGTGGGGCATTGAGCAACCGGAATTCCATGGGATCCATACCAAGCTTCTCTGCTACTTCGTCCATAACGGACTCGACACAAAAAGCTGCCTGAGGTTGCCCTGGTGCACGGTATGCTGCCGTCTTTGGCTTGTTGACGACGACGTCGTACCCGTCAACAAGCATGTTGTCCATCTTGTAAGGTCCAAACCCACTCATAGCACCTCCGCCAACCGGTGATCCAGGGAACGCACCGGCTTCGTATGCCAGGTAGAGTTCTCCCGCAGTGATGCGTCCGTCAGCATCAGCACCAACTTTGCATCGCATGTAGCTGCCGGATGTAGGGCCAGTACCCTCGAACACCTCTCTGCGGGTCATGGTGATCTTGACAGGAGAGCCTGATTTTTTTGAGAGTACTGCTACCACAGGATCAAGGTAGGGGGTCTGTTTGCCCCCGAATCCTCCGCCTATCTCCATCGGGATCACTTTGACCATCGATTCTGGTAATCCGAGTATGGCAGCGGTCGAGGTTCGGATAGGGAAGGTGCCTTGGGTTGATGTCCAGATAGTGACTCTGCCATCTGCTCCCCAGAAGCCCGTTGAGGTTTGGGGTTCGATATATCCCTGGTGAACCATCTTGGTGTGGAATTCGCGCTCAACGATAACAGTTGCGTCTTTGAATCCCTGCTCGAGATCTCCTCGATGCCACTGCAGGTGGTCAGCAACATTACTGAGACGTCCTGTATCTTCCCCCGGCCCAAATCGTTCAATCCGAAAACTGGTCGTGATGTTTTCCAGGATAAGAGGAGCATCTTCTTTCATCGCCTCCTGAACATCAAGAACAGGAGTTAGCACTTCGTATTGAACATCGATAAGGTCTAATGCCTCTTCAGCGATATGTGCGTTGATTGCAGCTACTGCAGCGATTGCGTGACCCTTGTAGAGAACTTTTTTGCTTGCAAGGACGTTCTCTGCCACCATGCGGACAGTCCCGCGAGTTTCAGAGAAGTCGAGTACCGTGTTGTCGTCTACGATAGCGAAGTCTTGCGCAGTGGCCACAGATTTGACTCCTGGAAGGGCTTCAGCTTTTGAAGTGTCTATTGAAAGTATCCTGGCATGAGAGTGTGGGCTGCGCAGGATCTTGCCATGTAAGAGCCCGGTCATCTGTACATCTGCTCCGTACTTTGCACGTCCTGTTACTTTATCAACTCCGTCGTGCCGCACGGGACTTGTGCCGATAACCTTGTATTGGTCAGGGTTTGTTGTGAGAGCCATGTGAATCTCCTTTGTTGCTTACTCGTATTCTCAGTTTCTGTGGGTTCATACTACATGAAAGTGTAAGCAAGAGGAACTTCGTAAGCAACGGTGCTTATTCTTCTATAAAGGACTTAGCTGGTAGGAGCATCGCCCTGTGGTGAGATTAGCCCGTGGACCTAGGGTAACTACTAGTAAGGTGACTACCCCCGCACGTCACTGGCAGTCAGAACTTGTATGTGTTCTGGAGTAGTTCCACAGCAGCCGCCAACAATAGTTGCTCCGCATGCAATCCACTCACGAGCGTATTCTAGGTACGTCTGTGGATCAGTCCCGTCGAGGGGCTGTCCTACCAACCGTGAACCGGTGACCGATCCATGCGCATAAGCACCTATGGGCAACGAGGTGGAACTGCTGAGCTCCTGTAATGCGGCAGAGGTAACATTTGGAGGGGAGTGCATGATGCAAAAAGCTTTTACATGTGGTGATGAGCTCACCATAACTGCATCTGCTATACTTTCTCCTTGAGGGTAACCTCTGATTCCGAGCTCTAGCTGGCCATTATGGTCTATACAGGACAGTCCAATCCAAATGGAAAGTCCTGTCTCTGTTGCTGCTTCAATTGCAGCTTTGAGATCAGCGGTCCGGGTAAACATCTCAAGAATAATGAGTTCTACCCCAGCTTCAGCTAAAATCTGTACTTGTTCTCGGTAATTTGCGAGGGCGTCTGAGTGTATAATTTCCGGAGTACCTGTATTGGCTGCCCCAATCGATCCCGCTACTGTGATGGTTGCTTCCGCCGCATAACGCTTTCTGGCATCCATGGCTAACGTTACTGATTGCTTATTGATGTGGTCGGTTTGTTCTGACAAGCCCTCTCTTTGCAATATATCTCTGCTAGTGGAGAAGGTATTTGTGGTAATGAGTTCTGCGCCAGCCAGGATATAATCCCGGTGTATATCACGCACAAGATCGGGGAAGGCTATGTTTGCGTTGGCTGACCAGGAACGTCCGGTTTCTAGGGTGACTCCCCGGCGGGATATTTCCGTTCCAGTGCCACCGTCGATGATGACGATTTTCCCTGCATCCAGTTTTTCCTGTAAGGAATCTGCTGGGTTCATACTGACTCCCTGTGACAAGTTTAACTGGCAGCTGAAGCCTTTTGCTGTCGGGATACCCTGATAGCAAGGATGACAACACCAATAATAATAACAAGTGTCATTATTATCCATGTTATGGAGCCAAGCGTGTAATCTGTGTTATCGCCCAATATATCTAGCTGGAACGTGAAAGGCTCTCCATCTGCGGAATCTTCAAGCATAATACTGAAGTCCCACAGACCACCTACATCAATCAACAAGTCGACTGTGTAGGTTCCAGGATCATGTGGTGTATGCATGACTCGAGCAAATCCTGCAGCATGAGGCTCAGGCGGCTGAGTCAGGATTGTTACCTTGGCATCGGTAACCGCTTCACCTGTTGCAATGTCTTCGATTTCTATCCAATAGAAAAGATGACCGATTTTTGGTTGGTCAGTACTTGCGGAGACGGATATTCGGTGCTGGGTGTTTTCCAGAGTGGTGATTGGGGATGGTGCAGCTTGGGCTGAGACGATGCTTGTGGAGAAGCTCATCCCTATTGTGAGCACAATCATAGAGATAATGCTTCTTTTTAACCATGAAACATTGAATATACTATTCAGAGGTTTGCAGCGTACGTAATTCACTATTAGCTGCCCAACTGTATATAGCGGAATCCCTCCGCATGTTTGAAGCCATGAGTAGGGTTAGGATCGAATCCACCTCCTCGTATTCGTTCGGCCATGGCTTCCATATCCTGAATCTGGCTTTTGTGCTGTCGAAGTGCATTGATTTTGGTTTCGATTACTTCTGAGGTATCGATCCATATATTTGCTTGGTCTGTGCCCCCCATGCCAACGAGTACTTGAAGTGTCTTATGTGGCATGAAACCTTCTGCTATCAGTTGTGGGAAGGCATGATAATCTCTGGAAGATGGATATATAGCGTCCATCGCGGTATCCCCTGCGGCTCTGTGATCTGAATGACTTAAGAATCGACCACCCATGGGTCTGTGAGGGCTTTGGCAGATAATCAGGTCAGGTTGGAACCTCCGGATCTCGCGGGCGATGTCCATGCGAAGTTCAAGGGTGTTTCGAAGAGCGCCATCTTCATATCCGAGAAACCGAATTTCTTTAACCCCGAGTACATCACAGGCCCCTCTTTGCTCCGTTTCTCGGATAACAACGAGGCGATCTGGTGTCATTTCCGGGTCTGCAGAGCCTTTGTTCCCATTAGTGCAGAGGACATAGTTAATCGTTTTACCTTCTGCTGCGAATTTAGCAATTGTTCCTCCCGCCATAAATTCGGCGTCGTCAGGATGGGCAACAATGACAAGAACATTTTCAAATTCCCCGAGTTCAACTTTTTCTTCCATTACCATATATCGTGCCTTTCGGTTTCCAACATGTTGTTTGCCATTCTAATTTCAAATGAGAGCCGTAGCAACCACTATTCACGCTATTGATAGCAGAAAGCGTTGACACTGATGATCTATGAAAATACTATGGTGGTGCTGTGCTAGATGGGGAGCTAGCGGTGCCCTGAACCTGCAATCCGCTATAGCAGGATCGAATGCCCTATTGAGGTACGGCTGTGAGTCTCTGCTTTGCAGATGTGGTGTTGAGACTTTGGTCCCACGCGGCAGGTGCTCGTGAACCCCGTCAGGTCCGGAAGGAAGCAGCGGTAAGCGATGACCATCTGGGTGCCGTGGGATTGCCTGAGTTGAGTCACTTCTGCACGGTACGCTGGTGGCCGTTATCGAATTAGGGTGCACAGCTTATTATTTCTACCCAGTAGGAATGGCGCGAGCACGAGGTTCCTTGGTTTATGAGTTTCCGCAGTTCAGCAACTACGAGACGCAAAGGTCAGCAATTGGGCCAACATTTCCTTTCGGATACTCGATATCTGGGATCCATTTTGACTGCCGCTGAACTCTCTGGTGGAGATGATGTGGTAGAAGTCGGACCTGGTAGGGGAATTTTGACGAAAGCCTTGCTTGAGAACGCACGAAAGGTCACCGCAATTGAACTGGATCCCGGGCTTGTTGAATTTCTCAAGGAAAAGTTTGATGATTCGGGGAATTTTCGCTTAGTGCCAGGCGACGCGCGTCGTTTGAACTTAGAAGAGGTGGTTGGGTCAGAGGATTACAAGCTCGTCGCAAACCTCCCTTACTATGCTGCAACCCATATTCTGCGAACGTTTTTAGCCTTGCCGAATTCTCCTCAAGTATCTGTCGTTATGGTTCAACGCGAAGTTGCGCAACAGATGGTAGGCACGCCAGGAGCTAGGACATTCCTGTCACACGCTATAGGCATTTACGGGAAGGCAAGCATCGTTCGTACGGTTCCCCCGAAGGCATTCAGACCGCCTCCGCAAGTTTATTCGTCGATTGTTCGGATCGAAAAGATTGCTGACAATTCCATCGCGTGGTTACAGGATATTGACAGAGTAGCATTTCTTGATTTTATCCGATGCGGGTTTGCAGCTCCTAGGAAAAAGTTGGGCAACTCATTAAGCCAGGGATTGGCTGTTGCAGCCGATGTGGTTAGAGATTTATGTGATGCGGCGGATATCGATGTTTCTCTTAGACCCTCGAAGCTTACAACAGGGGATTGGTGGAAAATTTATGATGAATGGCGGAGATCAGGCTAGTGCATGTTAAGTCGTATGCAAAAGTTAATCTGACCCTTGAAGTGTTGGGGAAGCTTGAGAGTAATTATCACGAAATTGCTTCAGTAATACAGATGATCGACTTTGCAGATGATTTGGAGATCGAGTTGGCGCCTGAATTAACGGTCTGGTGTTCACACCCCAACCTAAATATGTCGGAAAACTTGGTATACACTGCTCTACTGGCCTTACAGCGGCGCGTGGATCAACCTGTTGGGGTGAGCGTTCGGATTGTCAAAAACATGCCCGTGGCAGCAGGTTTGGGTGGGGGAACCTCAAATGCTGTTTCATCTCTTTTGGCTGCCTGCAAACTGCTTGGGATAAATTTGAGTGATGCTGATTTATATGCCCTTGCAGGTGAAATAGGAGCAGATGCCTACTATTTTCTTTCTGGTGGTACTGCACTAGTGTCCGGTTGGGGTGAAAAGACCCATACACTTCCTGATGTGCGTACGGATTCTGATGTAATTCTCTTGTTTTCGGATATAGAATTAGTAAACAAGACTCCTAGGATGTATGGCGCGCTTGCACCGAGTATGTTTTCAGATGCAGTAGTAACGGATAGGTTAGTTGCCGATATATACTCTGGCACCGTCATTAGTGGTAATCACTTGTATAACACTTTTGATAGGGTCGCTTTGCAGATATTTCCAGAGCTGCAGGAAGTCTGGCAGGATTTCACTCAGGCAGCAGATGGTGCTGTCCATCTTGCGGGTAGCGGACCAACGTTGTTTACGCTGGTGCCTACACAACGATCTAGTGAGGTTGTCGAAAGGCTACAATCCATGGGATATCAGCCGGTGGTTAGTTCGATGCTTGGAGGTGGCCGTGGCTAATGTGGAGGAACTGCAGCAGGAACAGGGGTTATTTAGGGATCGTGTTTTCGTCTCGATTGATTTAGAAACTACTGGACTCAACCCTGAAAGCGATAGGATTATTGAGATCGGCGCAGTTAAATTTCAGGGTGCCGTAGTCTTGGACACTTTTAGTACCCTGGTGAATCCAGATAGGGAAATATCAGCCTTTATTCAAGATTTAACCGGGATCTCAAATGAACAATTAGGCGAAGCTCCTTCTATAGATGAAGTAAAGTCAGCATTTATACAGTTTGTTGGTGGGTTGCCGATTGTAGGGCACAATATATCTTTTGATGTAGCTTGTCTCCACCATGAGGGTATTGATTTCACCGGATCAAATTTTGATACGTGGGAATTAGCAATTATCGCTCTTCCACGAATGGTTAGCTATTCCTTGTCTTCATTATGTTCGGAGCTGCAAATTCATAACGATAGTCCTCATAGGGCGAAGGAAGATGCTGAGGCTACTGCAAAGCTTTTTGATTATTTAGTGGGTGAATGGATACGCCTTCCGTTAACGTTACGTCAGTCTATGCATCAGGTTTCCCTCAATACTCGGTGGTCGTTGAGGGAGTTCCTGGATGAAATTGTTCAATATCCAGATGGCAGTGGCGTTTCTGTCTCAGATCCCCAAGAAACGAAGGAATTGGGAACGAAACGGATGAGCGATCCCGTCACGGCGCGTGTCCTCTCTCTTGATACTGTATCGTCTCTTTTTGCCTTCGATGGTGCGATACAGGAGGTGTTGCCAGGGTATGAGTTTCGCGAGCAACAAGTTCGCATGGTCGAGAGAGTTTCTGAGGCATTGCGGGATAAATCGAATTTGCTGTTTGAGGCTGGGACTGGCGTGGGGAAGTCGCTGGGCTATCTGATGCCTGCAGCTATATTTTCCCGTCATTTCGAAGAATTGGTCGTTGTATCAACTAATACCATTGCCTTGCAGGAGCAGTTAATCGCAAAGGATCTTCCGATCGCATCGCTTATTTCTTCTGTGGATCGTGCCTTTGATAGTGTGAAGTTGCAGTTCAGTGAGATGAAGGGAAGGGCCAATTATTTGTGTCGTCGTCGGTTCCGAGAATTTGTAGGCTCCGATGGATTGACTGTCCGTGATCTTCGATTTGCGTTGAAAGTTATGGTGTGGCTCAGCAGTACTAAAACTGGAGATCGAGAAGAAATACAACTCACGAATCCAGACCAACGGCTTTGGGAAAGAGTGTGTGCCAGATCTGGGGATGATTGTTATAACCGTGAAGGGGAGTGTTTTTTCCGTCAAGCCAGAGCCAGGGCTGCTGACAGCGATATTCTGGTTGTTAATCATGCCTTGCTCTTAGCGAACGCTCAGGCGGGAGGTTCTCTTCTACCTGAGTACAAGTATCTGGTCATTGATGAAGCTCATCATTTGGAGTCTGAAGCCACACGTCAGTTTGGAGCTAGGGTTTCGCATAGAGAAACTTTTGCTAATCTGGATCGCTATTTGGATGCCCATGGGGCGTTTGCTAGAATTACGGTATTGGCTTTGTCACAGGCAGGATCCCTTTTAAGAAATACTTTATCTCCTGATTTGGTTACATCTGCAAGAGATTCGCTTGACCTTGTGCGCGCAAGCTTGGCCTCGTGGTTTGTGTTGCTGGCTGAGGTGTTGCGGGAGAACTTTTTGCCCGAAAAACCACAACCCTCGGAGGCGATTCGAATCGATGAACAGATGAGGGGTTTCTCTGGATGGGAGCGATTGGAGCAACAACTTCAGGATGTTCAGGTCAAATCTACTGCTGCAGTGGCACGAATCAGGGATCTCGATGACAAGTTAGATGCTGCGGTAGATGCAGGAACGATCGCCGCTACCCCGTGGATCAGTGATCTAGGCATTTGCTTGCAGGAAGTACAGGATCTTTTTTTGTTTCTCAACGAATTCGTTTCACACCCCCGTTCCGATGGGGTGTACTGGGTGACTATGGATGCTAGTGGAGCTGATGTTGCTGTTCTCGATTCCGCTCCCTTGCAAGTTTCGGGCATGCTTCAGGATAAGCTGTATCACGAGATGGAATCAATTGTCATGACTGGAGCGACGCTAGCAATTCAGGGAGAATTTGACTCAATCCGCGAGCGTTTGGGCATCCAGGATGTGACCGAAATTATCGAGGAAAGCCCGTTTGATTACAAGAACAATGTTTTGCTAGTTCTGCCTTCGGATATGCCCCCTGTAGGTGCTTCTGAATATGAACGTACTCTGGCTGATTCGGTGATGCGTCTTGCTGAAACTGCTTCGGGGCGTTGTTTGGTTCTCTTCACTTCCTATAGTTCTATGAGGGGCGTTCATCGATTGGTGGCGAAGCGCCTTAATGCGATAGGAGTGGAAGTTTTCGCGCAGGGTATTGATGGTTCGGCTCAAAGGGTAGTGACATCGTTCAAGAATGCGGGTAAGGCAGTCTTAATGGGTACAAATAGTTTGTGGGAGGGAGTTGATATTCCTGGAATACAGCTTCAACTAGTGATTATTGCCCGATTACCGTTTGATGTGCCTACTGATCCTATTGTTGCTGCACGTTCGCAGTTATTTGGCAATCCATTTATGGATTTCTCAGTGCCCAATGCAGTTATTCGCTTCCGACAGGGATTTGGTCGCCTGATACGAACTGCTGAAGATTTCGGTGCAGTTATTGTTCTGGATGAAAGGATTAGCTCAAGAGGATATGGTAGGAAATTCATCGAGTCATTGCCAAATTGCACCAGGGTTTCCCCAAGGCTTGAAGAACTTGATATAGATGTAAGAGCTTGGTTGTCAGGAAAGTGGAAGCACGGATTTGATTTGGATGTCTAGTTAAATAGATATTCGGTTGTACGAGGATACAAATTGGGGCTTATTACACTTAAAGCTGATTTCGATCTTCATTTAGCCCTTATGGGGGGGCAGGCATTTCGTTGGGGTGTTAAGGGAAACACGTATCGTGGCGTTATTGGAGGTTTAGTACTTGAAGTAGAGCTTTCACCGGATATGTTCACCGTTCAGGTACTGAACAGTTCATCGATTTCAGGCTTGAGTGGTGATTCATTAGTGGAGTATGTGAATTCATACTTTCGAGTTGATGAAAACTCTGCGGCGATTCAGTTAGGTCTGAGCGAGGATAGTATTCTTGCTCCATTAGTCCGTGATGTAGGGGTGATTCGCATATTGCGGCAAGATCCATGGGAATGCATGGTGAGTTATATTTGTTCTATTGATTCTAATATTCCTAAGATCAGAACGAACGTGGCTAGTATGTGCCAATACTTTGGTAGTGAGATTGCCCTAATGAATGGAGGAAAGGATCATGGGTTCCCTTCGATTAAGTCCATTGCGGATTCAAATGAACAGATCCTGCGGTCTCTAAAAGTAGGATTCAGGGCACCATATTTGATAGGCACTGCCCGCCAGTTGCGCGACGAGATGTTGGATTTTAGCCTCATGGAAACACAGAGCCTGCAGGAGTCGCGACAGTTTCTGCAGTCGTTTCCAGGTATAGGGCCCAAAGTCGCAGACTGTATTTTGCTGTATTCACTAGATCGTCTTGATGCCTTTCCAATTGATAGATGGGTTCGCCGGGCGGTGTCTCAGTTGTATTTTGGAGGGCAAATGCCTCCTGACAAAGAGATTAGGGAATGGGCCTTTGATCGCTTTGGCATGCTTTCAGGCTACGCGCAGCAATATTTATTTGAGTGGGGTCGTTCAGAGCAAGTTTCGGGGAAGTAGGCTTGGCTTTCCCGACGCCTGGATGCATTAATGGTTGTTTGATGGGTTATGCATCCACTCGGTCACTATCGTGACTTCTTCTTCCCGCGTGGTTGTAGGATTGTCTAGGATATTGGTGAGAAGAATTCCCAACAGGGATCCAATTGCTGGTCCTTCCGGAACACCGATCTCTAAAAGGTCCCTAGCCGTAAGGTTGGTCTGAACGAGGCGAAATTCATTGAGTTCGCGGCTTAGTATTTGAGCAAAGGCATCATTGTTGGTTACCGCTTTCACCGCATTGAGACTATAGTCCTGATATATGCTGAGGTGCCGGTGAATGATGCTGGCCAATAGGTGTGGTTCTGTCAAATAGTTTTCGAGAGACTTGATTGCTGCTGCGTTTAACAGTAAGTCTCGAGACCTGATAGAATTGGTTATTCTGTCCGATAATGCATTGATCTGATCATGTTCAGGGAAAAAATAACCCGTAGTTGCAAGGAATATATCTTCTTGAGATAAGCCGTTATTTAATGCCTCATTAGTTGCGATTGTTTGCTCTGTGGGCCATCTGAAGCTCGGGTGGATTCTGGCCATAATTCCTAGTGTCTGCGCTAAGGTAAAGATGTCGTTAAACCTTGGTTCTGCGCAAATTTTTCTCAGTTCAGCGATAAGTCTGTCCGAGCTGAGTTGGCTAATATAATGTCCATGCCGTTCAATGTCATGCATTGTGGACGGTGAAATGTTAAAGTCTAGTCGTAGAGAATATCGGAGTGCCCTGAATATCCGGGTGGGATCATCAGCGAAACTATTTTCGTGAAGGCTACGGATATTACGGTTTTTCAGATCTACGGTGCCGTTGAATGGGTCCAGTAATGTTCCCCATCTTTGTGGCGATATGTCGATGGCCATGGCATTAATTGTGAAATCTCTTCTCGCTAAGTCATGATCAATCGATGCAGGTTGAACGTGTGGAAGCACCGTCGGTTCTGAATATGATTCTTCCCGACACGTTGAGATATCAATAGTTGTTCCATCAAGTTCGATGCGGGCGGTGAGGAATTGCGATTGCATTGAAATTATCGCGCCAAGGTTGCGTTCAATCGTATTCGCTAGTTCTGGAGCATTGCCTTCTACACATAGGTCGAGGTCGTGTATTGGCTTTTCTAGTAGTGAGTCTCTTACTGCTCCTCCTACCAGGTAGGGGCGCATCCCTTCTGACTCGGCTATTTCCCCAACAGTTTGTAGCAACTTACGGGTATTTTGTGATAATGGGCCGTCGGTATCAGACAATGGGTTGGCTCTCATTGGATAAACCTCTGTGCTGAACCATAGTACATCGCCATACTAGAAGCAACATTCTGTGCTGGTATAAGGCTATCCCTGGACACCCTAATAAGCCTATATGGTGTGCCTGTTATAATGTTCTTGTAATGCTTGATTTGGATCCAACTCGTACAGTTGGTTCTCCATAGGTTAATTATGATTAGAAGAAAATCGATAGGATTGTTGCAAAAAGTGCTTGGGGTGGATTTTGATCAGCCATCATTGCTTCGGATGGCTGTAACCCATCCGTCGTGGATTAATGAGAATACTGACGCGGACGTTTCCTCGAATCAAAGGCTAGAATTTCTTGGTGACGCAGTCATTGAAGCCGTGGTGACTGAGATGATATACCTGCATGAATCTCAAGCATCTGAGGGGGAGATGACTGCATTACGATCAGCTCTGGTCAACAAGGATGGTCTATGCGCTATCGCTGCCCAGATAGGTATTGGCGATTATTTATTCTTGGGTAAGGGAGAAAGTGCTAATGGAGGACGAGAGAGAGCATCGAACCTTGCGGATGCGTTGGAGGCAGTGGTAGGGGCAGTTTTTCTAGACAAAGGGTATAACTGGACGCGAGACTGGCTTTTAATTCATATGGAATCTCGCTTGGATGTTCTTAATTCTGGTGGTGCGCAAGGTGACTCGAAATCTCTGCTTCAGGCTAGTGAAGCGTCTGTCAAGAATGGGTCCCCAGTTTATCGCACCGTTTCTGAAAGCGGTCCCGACCACTCGCGGGTATTTGAGGTTGAAGTTTCGATAGCTGGAGTTTTGCTGTCTAAGGGTACCGGCTTTCGCAAAGCTTCAGCTGAGCAAGAAGCTGCAAGGCAGGCACTTGAGTTACTCGCCACAACAAGTCCTTTTCAGGGGTGACAGTGGCTTTTAGTGACCGTTTGATAGAGAGGTAGTTAGTGAAACTTGGCAATTTCATAAAACGCAATTCTGAAGATGAAGGTAAGGTTGCTAAAGCGCTTGAAGGTACGCGCAAGTCTTGGTTTGGCAATATAGTTTCCCATCTCAAGAAAAGTGAAGTAACGGATGAATTTTGGGATGAGATGGAAGAGTTGCTAATATCGGCCGATGTTGGGCCAATATTAGCACTGAATCTGGTTCAGGATTTACGCGATTCTGCTAAGCACTTGAGTACTGGATCTTCGATGGAACTTCAACAACTATTCCGTGAGAGGCTGATTCAGCTAGTTCAGGTTTCGCATGAAGGATCAGTAAATGCAGATAGCCTTGTTGATACCGCAGAAGGGGTAGCTGTGATATCCGTTGTTGGTGTAAATGGGGTTGGGAAAACTACCTCAGTTGGAAAACTAGCTCATTTGTTTGTGCAACAAGGCAAGAATGTTGTACTTGCAGGTACGGACACATTTCGTGCAGCCGCTACAGAGCAATTGCGAATTCTGGGTTCGAGAGTAGGGTGTACGGTTATCACTAATGATGCTACCTCAGATCCTGGGGGGGTAGCATTTGATGCTGCTCACGCAGCCGTGGCTCGCAACGCCGATGTGTTGATACTTGATACCGCAGGGCGCTTGCATAATCAGCGCAACTTGATGGCAGAACTTGAGAAAATTCATAAGGTGGTGTCCAGGATCATACCAGGGGCTCCTCATTGTACTTTGGTGGTTATCGATGCCCATACTGGCCAGAATGGGGTGATTCAAGCAAAGACTTTTTCTGCGTCGGTAAGGTGTGATGGTGTTTTGCTTTCAAAAATGGATGGCAGCGCAAAAGGTGGTATTGTTTTGGCGATTTCAGATCAATTAAAACTTCCTGTTGCGTTGATTGGCACGGGAGAATCAATGGATGATCTAGCTGTGTTTGACCCTGACTCGTTTGTTGATTCTTTACTTGAATCCTGACCATGAATATCAAGGATGTTAACAACAAGGATAAATACTCGTTGACGTACAGCAGTGGATATAGTCCAGACCGGAGATCTCTGTTATACGGCAGGTAATTACAAATCGTTCTTGCTAGGTGTGTATAAGTGTTCCTTGACACGGTATATTGGTTGGTAGTACTCCAGGCACTAGGCCTGTCGGCCGTGCCTGTATCATTTAGACTATTTCATAGGCTTCCAGACAAGGGCTACGCCTTTTCAAAATCTTTGTCGCTGATGGTGATTGGATATGTGACTTGGATAGGAGGAAGTTTCGGTATATTCCCTACTACCAGAATGACAGGGATGTTGATAGTTTTGGGATTAGGCCTGATAGGAGCGGCCACGTTTCTAGTCGATAAAACAAGATTGGTGCTGTATTTCAAAACGAGATGGAGAAGCGTTGCTTTAACTGAAACGGTATTCGTCGGCTCGTTTCTGTTTTGGCTACTGTATAGAGCGTTCGATCCTTTGATTGTGTCGACAGAAGCTCCGATGGATTTCGCGTTCCTGAATGCATCTTTGATTGCAGAAAGCTTTCCTCCCCGAGATCCTTGGTTAGCAGGATATTCGGTTAGTTATTATTATTTTGGGTACCTCATAATTTCAGTAGTTACTGAGATTACAGGCATAATACCGCCCGTCGCTTACAATTTAGGCCTGGCTTCTTTTGCAGGCTTGACGAGCGTTTCGGTGTTTGGATTATGTCTTAATTTGACTTCACTAATAGGGAAGCGCAGATTGTCCCGGCAAAGGCGCAATACCAACGGGTATCTGGCTGGATTGTTCGGGGTAATGCTAGCGCTGTGTATTTCAAATCTACTTGGCATTATTGAATTTATGAGGGCTATCGGCATCAAGGCCCAAGGTTTTTTCGATTGGCTGCAGATCAAGGGAATGGAGATGCCCATTGCGGAAAGTAGTTTAATTCCTACTGATCATTGGTGGTGGTGGCGTTCCAGCCGTGTTATTGACACCATCAAGGATGGTCAGAGCTTGGATTATACGATAACGGAATTTCCATTTTTTAGTTACCTGTTAGGTGATATGCATCCTCATCTAATGGCAGTCCCGTTTCTTGTACTTACGCTTGGAACCTTGTGTGTTGTTGCTATGCAGGATGGTGTGTTCAAAAGAAAATCGTGGAGATACGATTTGTCCGTTCTTGTGTTTCTATCGTGGTTGATCGGGGGCACGATATTCGTGAATACTTGGGAAGCTGCTGGTTTATTCCTATTGTGTTCTTTGGTGTATTATCGTGGGCTCTCAATTCATGAAGGATTTGGAACTTCTTCTGCACCTGTGTCTCTGGCTAAAATGGCTCTGGCTCTTTGTGCTGTGGCCATCGTGGCGATTTTGCTCTACATACCATTCTATTTGGATTTTGATAGTCAGGCATCAGGAATTGGGTTTGTTATTGATCCGGTAACACGGTACATGCACTGGGCGATAGTCTGGGGAATTTTCTTCATTCCGATAGGTTTCATGTGTTGGATTGGGTTTGTGATGATCATGCGACGTCAGGGGCTTCGGCAACCTAGCTTTGTGATGCCGGTGGTTCTGGCTCTAGGTCCGTTTGCAGTTTGGGCTATGAGCGCCTTTATGGTAGGGGAATCCTTCAATACGGTGTTGGATCGATTTTTTCATAACCTTCCATTGGTTTTTTGTATGCTGATTGCATTTGTGATGGGATTGACTAGTACTGAGCAATCTAGGGATGGTGCCCGGAATTTGGTTTGGATAGTCTGTGGAGTAGCACTTTTTCTGATCGTAACGCCTGAGATGTTTTATCTGAAGGATTCCTTTGATACTAGAATGAACACGATTTTCAAGTTGTACTATCAGGCATGGATATTGCTTGCGATTGCTACACCGTGCATCCTATACTACGCATACGATTGGGCACTCGTTCAGTCTCGGAAATTTCGCCGGGTTGGATTTGCGCTATTTGGAGTGTTTGGCGTGTTGCTTATAGGTTCGTTATATTATCCGGTTGGCAGCATACTAACTAAATCAGAAAACTTTGCGAATAATCCTACCCTGAACGGCCTCAATCATGTTAAGCGTGACTACCCAGGCGAGTATCAGGCAATCGTATGGCTATGGGGGAATGCTGAAAAAGATAGCCGCATTCTAGAAGCCATAGGAAGTGATTACGATGCTGCAACCTCGAGGGTCTCTGCTGCTACAGGTATACCCACGCTATTGGGATGGCAGGGACATGAAATTCAGTGGCGAGGAACTTCAAACCCATTGGCTGGCAGGGCCGAACTAGTTGAGGCTATGTATACGGCTAGGGAAGGATCTGAACTACTTGATGCACTGAGTCTACACGAAATTGACTATGTGATACTAGGTCATCAGGAGCGGATGAAATATGGCGAGGAAGCTGGGGCACTCTTTGATGAAGTCATGACCTCCTATAGATTCTCAGAGGGGTTTGCCCTTTATGTGGTGCCAGAGTCATGATGGTGATGAGTCCAGCATGATTGGGTGCCCGTAACACTTGGAATTATCTGGAGCAATGGAAGTGAAAGACTGGCTGAATAAGATATCAGGATCGGACAAGATCGGCACGGGAGTGGCTACGTGGGAACTTGCTGCCTATGTGGTGCTACTAGTGATCGGTGGATCTTTGAGGTTGTGGGATCTAGGGGACCAAGCTATACATCACGATGAGAGTCTCCACGCTTTGTATGCCTGGAGACTCTCTATTGGAGAAGGATATGCGCATGATCCTATGATGCATGGGCCTTTCCAATTTCACGGTATGGCTTTTGTTTTTTTCTTATTTGGGGATAGTGATTACACGGCTCGTTTACTTCCTGCTTTGTTTGGTATCGCCTTAATAATTCTGCCGTTTTGCTTCCGATGGAAACTGGGAGCAAAAGGGGCAGTCTTTACTTCTATGTTTATTACTATTTCTCCTTCGCTACTCTACTATAGTCGATTTGCCCGAAATGACATCCTCATCGCTGTGTGGACATTAGCATTGGTGGTTTTGGCATGGCGGTATCTGGAAACTCGGTCGCATCGGTCCTTGTGGGGTTTTGCTGCTGTTCTGTCGTTATCATTCGCTACTAAAGAAACAGCATTTGTGAACGCGGTAGTATTGATGATTTTATTAGCTGTATGGCAGTGGAAGAATATCAAGGTGGTGGTTCAGGGTGGGGTGTCCCTTCGTGAAGCAGAGCCTGGTGTGAAGCTATTGCTCCTCATACTTGCATTAGTTCTACCGTTGGGTTCCGCCGCTGCAGGTATTTTTGATCCGATTACGGGGCTTACCTTAGCCAATCCCAACTGGGAGATAGCTGCTATAGGTATGCCACTGGGTAGTACATCAATAGTGATCGCCAGCATGATTGTAGTAGGTTTGTTTTGCGTAAGCATGGCACTGGGGACATATATACTTGGGAGGAAGTGGTGGGTTCTATTTGGTATTTTTTGGTTTCTGTGGCTTGTTTTCTACACCACAGTTTTTACAAATACCGATGGGGTCGCGTCTGGTCTTTGGCGGTCACTGGGATATTGGGTCGTCCAGCAGGACGTCGGCAGAGGGAGCCAACCTTGGTATTACTATTTCGTTATAACCCCTTTGTATGAATTCGTTCCTCTCGTAATCGCGTCAATCGGAGGCGTGTATTATCTTGTAAAGGGAAGCCTGATAGGTAGATTTTTAGCCGGTTGGTGTATTCTCAATTTCCTTTTTTATTCTATAGCTGCTGAGAAAATGCCATGGTTACTAGTCCATCTAAGCTTGGCTTTGGCCGTTTTAGGTGGTTATACCCTGGGCCAGCTTGCCGATCGTCTATCGCAGATTTATGAACGTAGAATGTTTGCTTGGGTTTGGGCAGTTCCAATCCTAGTCATTGGCATAGTTATATTCGCTTCACGTTTGTTGAGTGTCGATATTGCGGCTGGTTCAATGATTGATCGATTTGTACGCCCCAGTATTTTATGGATCGTTTTAGTAGGTCTTGTGAGTGCGCTTGCCTTTATATCTTCGCGAACTGATCGCAGAGTCATAGGTATGATTGCCGGGTTTGCATTTGTGATATTGTTTGGGTTCGTGACTATTCGATCAAGCTTGATTGCAAGTTTTCAAAATAATGACGTGCCATTGGAGATGTTAGTTTATACGCAAACTTCCCCGAGGTTGCACAAAATTGCTAAGGCAATAGCTGATGTTCAAGATACTCGGGAGCGACCAATTCGTGTACTTGTTGATGCCACGGATGGGTATGCATGGCCGTGGACTTGGTATTTTCGTGATGCGGATAATATTTCCTATCCCTGCTTGAGTAGTGATAATGGCTGTAATGTGCTGACTGGAGTCCCTGAAGCAGATATAGTGCTCCTTGCAGCACGGAATGAACGTGAAAGTGCTCAGCACCTTACAGGATTCATTCGCTCAGAGCGTTATGCTCATCGATGGTGGTTCCCAGAACAATACCGAGGTTTGACTGTTATGAGTTTCCTGAAAGGCATTGCCAGTAGGGACTCCAGAGCCACAGTCAGCAACTATTTCCTCTACAGGGAACTCTCAACTGACATTGGGTCGTCGGATGCTGTCCTATACTACTCACCAGAACTGGAAAGTAGTTTTGTTGCTGCGGGTTGGAGGTAAAGTGAGATTTGGGTGGTTGCGTGATGGAACTTGGCAGCGTATCGCATTTGGTTCACTAGTTAGCCTGATATTTTTAGGACTGTTTTTGTACAAAGGCGATTTGGATGGCGTTTCCAAGTGGATCACATCCGCGAATTATGTCTTGTTTATACCTGCTTTGATTGTGTACTTTATCTCCATGGTGTTTCGATCCGTTCGCTGGCGTTTCTTGTTGCGCTCACTGGGGACTCCAGCCTTCCCACTAGTGTTGCGGGTGATAATTATTGGGTATATGTCCAATAACGTCTTTCCGATGCGGCTAGGCGATATTGTGCGTGCAAGATATTTAGCCTGGGCAAGTGGTATTAGGTTTGGCGGAACGCTTGCTACGCTGGTCGTGGAGAGGATTTTTGACGGGTTATGCTTACTGCTTCTGATGTTTGCGGCAATTCTCGTGTTGCCATCTGGCGAGATATACGGCGATCTTACCCCGGCATTGAAGTTAGTTGCGCAAATGTTGATTTTTGGAGTGCCTGTAGCGTTTGTAGGAATCTGCATTGTATTGGCACTTGCCGCTAATTCACCTGGATTGTTGATGCGACTTGCAGTGCGTATGTTGAGCTGGGCTCCTGTAAAAATCGCTAGTATGATGGAAAAGGTATTATCGAGTTTTCTAGAGGGTCTATGGGTGCTTACGGATCTCAAAAGAGTAAGTTTTGGATTCCTGTTATCGTTTCCAGTTTGGCTATCAGAGGCGATAATGTATACCATACTTGCGCATGCTTTTGGATTGGACGAATTTTTCACGAATACCCAGCTATGGGCATTAATTCTTTTGGTAACTGCGGTAGCCAATCTTGCTACATCGATCCCGTCTTCTCCCGGTGCAGTGGGACCTTTTGAATTCTTGGGTAAGTCGGCCTTAGTAGTTTTTGGATTGGATTCCAATCTTGCCATTGTGTATATCGGGGCAGTGCATTTCCTGTTGATTTTGCCTATCACTATATTAGGATTCTTTTTGATAAGAGGTTCAGAGATTGATATGGGCTGGTTGCGTCGTTCTTCGAATCAGAAAGAGTCTGATCAGAGTGTAGTGATATAGAGTACAATTTGAGCCACTGCGATACCGTTCAGTTGAGGAGTTTGAAATGGAAATTGGCATTATAGGCGCTGGGGTGGCTGGGCTTGCTATGGCATGGGAAGCCCTTAAGCAGGGCCATCGGCCAAGTGTTTTTGAACAGGCTCCTTTTTTGGGCGGACAGGCATCGACATTCTTAGTTGGGGATCAACCACTTGAACGTGGGTATCATCATCTGTTCCTAAGTGATACGGACATATTGGAACTTGTCGATGAGATCGGTCTAGGGGATAAGATGAAATGGTTTGAATCATCAGTAGGAGTGCTTCACCAAGGAAGATTGTATGATTTTGTGACGCCTCTTGATTTGTTGAAATTCACACCCGTTTCTTTGCCCGGAAGAATACGTCTGGGTTTGGCTACGTTATATTTACAGAGGATCAAGAATTGGCAGTCACTCGAGAAATACCGTGCTGAGGAATGGGTACGTAAATTTGTTGGAGGAAGTGCATATGCTGGTTTCTGGGGGCCACTATTAAGAGGAAAGTTTGGAGCGTATTATGATCAAGTTGGCATGCCTTGGTTATGGGGCAAGATACAAACTCGATTTGCATCCAGGAAAGGCTTGGGGAGTGAAAAACTAGGATATCCCATCGGGAGCTTTGGCGAGATTTTTGAAGAACTTTCCCGGCAGATTCGAGAACGCGGAGGCGAAGTTCATGTGGGGGTAGGGGTCGAAAAAATTGTTTTAGAGGGTGATAGGGCCGCAGGGTTTCTTTTTAGGCAGGATCACGATATGCCTGAAAGATCCTTTGACGCGATCATCACTACGACTCCTTCGTACATACTACCGCGGTTGGTACCTTCAATGCCGGATCACTATGTTCAGCAGTTAAACAACGTGGACTATTTGTCCGCAGTTTTGCTTATATTGGAGTTAGATAGGCCACTCTCAGACATTTATTGGCTGAATGTTGCAGACGTGGATGTCCCTTTTGTGGGAATTATTGAACATACGAATTTGGTTTCACCGGAACTCTACGGGGGAAGACATGTGGTATACATTGCTAATTACTTGAGTCGTGATAGCTATCTCTATGGGCTGGACCAAGATGATTTATTGGACGAATATGCTCCTTATCTACAGATGGTTAATAAGTCCTTTGACAGATCCTGGATCCAGAAGGTGCATCACCACAAGGTCGACGCAGCTCAGCCTGTGATTCCAGCAAATTTTTCGGATAAAATACTGCCGCACCGTACCCCTGTTAGAGACCTGTATCTCGCGAATACCACCCAAATTTATCCGGAAGACCGTGGAACAAATTATAGTGTTCGCTTGGGGAGAAAGGTGATTCGGATGGTTCTTGATGACAAAGGGTTCCCGACGACAGGGGAATTGCCTAAACCTCCTATTCCATCCTCTTTCACCGTGTCAGGAGGCGTCTAATCGCGTGGAAATAATGGAAGATCCGGGTTGCTTCGTTTGTTGCTGTAAGGAATGCTCTATGCTAGTATCAAGCGTTGTGTAGGCTCAGAAACTTAGGAGTGATTGACATTAACAACAAAGGGAATTCATCATCCGATTTGCGTGAGGTTACCCGCGCTTTACTCCAGGAGCATGAAAACGTTGCTCCAAGGACCACTGTTCTCTCCTGTCTTCTAGAGGTGCAGGAGAATTTGCATTACGTTCCGGAGGAAGCGATCGTGGAAGTTGCAAAATACACCGGGCACAGTATAAACGATGTATGGGGGGTTGCCTCCTTCTACACGAACTTTAGATTTACACCTCCTCCTCAACATATGGTTGAGGTTTGCTGGGGGCCAACATGCCATTTGCTTGGTGCCATGGACGTTCTAGTAGCAATTCAAAGTAAATTAGGTTTGGAGGGTGAAGGGGATGTTCCTGATGGTGTTATCGGACTGAAGTACAACACATGTCTTGGTGCTTGCTCGCAAGGTCCGGTAATTAGCGTTGATGAAAAAATTACTGGTGCGGTGACGGTGGAAACAGCGTTGAGCGTTCTTGAGGAGACTTTAAATCCTTCGTAATAATGAAAGATTTAATCGTGTGCCGGGTTTTAGTAATTTACATACGTGTGGTATAGAGAATTATGACAGAAGCTTATAAAAATCTGAGGTCGCGGGCAGATGAAATCTGGGCTGATCTTCACGATCCGGAGACAGTGTGGGTGCGCATCGGAACCACCATTTGTGGTCGTTCCATTAATGCCCTTGGTGTGGTTGAAACCTTTCGTGCTGAATTGGCACGAAGAGGAATTAAATCGGTTGTCAGTGAAGTAGGATGTCTAGGCCTCTGTTATGCCGAGCCATTGGTCGATATTCGCACCGCGGGAGTAGGTAGAGTGCTACTAGGGCCCGTGGATGTCGATGCAGTTTCTGGCGTTGTGGATAATGTGATTGTCAATGGGAACGTGAATGTTCCGAACGTTATTGGGTCTTTTGAGAAGACTATCGAAGGCGTCCCGATGATGTCAGAAGTCCCTGGATGGAGTAATCAGCATAGAATTGCTTTGCGAAATGTCGGTCAAATAGATCCGGGCGATAGCTTTCAGTATATAGCTAACGAAGGGTATGCGGCTCTCGATGTAGCCTTGTCAGAAAAAACACCTGAAGAAGTCCTGACAGAAGTTAGGTCCTCTGGCCTGAGGGGGAGGGGAGGGGCCTTCTTTAGTACAGGTACAAAATGGGGATTCTTGGTTCCATCTCCGGGGCCGGAGAAGTACATATTGTGTAACTGTGAGGAAGGTGATCCTGGTGCCTATAATGATAAAGGGATTCTCGAAGGTGATCCAAATACTGTCATTGAAGGTTTGCTTTTAGCTGGTTTCGCTACCGGAGCTTCCAACGGCATTATTTTCATTCGCCATGGCCATGATGGGCCAATAAGTCGTACTAAAGAGGCGATACGGCAGGCATATGAACTGGGGTTAGTTGGAAAGAATATTCTCGGTACTGATTATTCGTTTGATATTGAAGTGTCCCTCGTTGGGGAGTCTTACGTATCTGGCGAGGAAACTGCCCTGATGGAGGCAGTAGAGGGGAAGACTGCAAGGCCACGTTCCAGACCTCCATTTCCCGCTGCAGTTGGTGTTTGGGGCAAACCTAGCAATATAAACAATGTTAAAACACTATCCTACGTTCCTGAGATAGTTCGTAGGGGAGGTGAGTGGTTCAACGATATTGGGGTTAATCTTAGCAAAGGGACGGCGATTTTGTGCCTATCAGGGCATATAAATCGGCGTGGCATGTATGAAGTCGAACTCGGGATGACACTACAGCAAGTTATGGACGAAATAGGTGGCGGTGTACCCGGTGGGCGTCAAATAAAGATGCTGCAAACAGGTGGTCCTTTGGGGGGATTGCTTTCCGCCGATAAGATGGATACAGTTCTCGATTTCGAGGCGATGAGGGCCGCAGGTGCTATATTGGGCTCAGGTGGAATCATCTACGGAGATGACTCGACGTGTGCAGTAGATCTGACTCGATTGCTTATTGCTTTTTGCCAGTTTGAGTCTTGTGGAAAATGTTTCCCTTGCAGATTAGGTATGACTCATCTACTGGATATGATTGAACGTATTCGTGGTGGTGAAGGGCAGCAAGAAGACCTGGATTTGATGAGGCGGTATGGCGAAAGTATGCAAGCAGGATCCTTATGTGGGCATGGACAGCTTGGATTCAATCCAGTTCAGTCTGCCTTTCGCGACTTTATGGCTGATTTTCTAGTACATATCAATGAAAACAGATGTCCCACAGGAAGTTGTAGCCAATATGCTGCAAACCCAATGCGGACTCGACCTGGCCCTGAAGCGACTGCCTTTATAACTGACCCATACTTAAGGAATTGATCCCTAAGCACAGGCATCTTATGAAAAGGGGAAACATATGGCACCAGATATTACGCTGACTATCGACGGAGTCGAGGTCACAACGGAACGAGGCAAGACAGTTATCCAAGCAGCTATGGACGCTGGGATATATATACCTTATCTGTGTTACTACCCAACAATGAAACCGTATGGTGCGTGCCGTATGTGTGTAGTTCAAGTTGAGGGAAGGCCGGGTACTCCTGCTTCGTGCACCGAACCTGCTGCTCCGGGAATGGTTGTGACGACCAATTCGCCCTTGGTTAATGCACTTAGGCGTGGTGTAACGGAAATGTTGCTATCAGAGCATCCTCATGGATGTTTGACTTGCCATCGCGTTGAGTTGTGTGGACCTCAGGATGTTTGTCTGCGACATGTGTCGGTCAACGATCGATGTGTTATGTGTCCAAAGAACGAGCGCTGTGAACTGAAGGATACAGTGCGATATGTGGGAGTAGATATGGATTCTCCTCTTGCATACAACTACCGCAACTTACAGGTTGATGTTGGGGATCCTTTTTACGACCGTGACTATAACTTGTGTATAGCTTGCGCACGTTGTGTTCGCGCGTGCGACGAAATGCGTGGAGATAGTGCTATTACCATGATTGAGAGGTCAGGTACAGTATTGGTTGGCACCTCTTTCGGTACGTCTCTGCTAGAGAGCGGATGTGAGTTCTGTGGGGCATGTATTGACGTATGCCCGGTTGGTGCTTTAGTAGAAACGGACAACAAATGGGAAAAAGCTCAATCCGTTGTAAGTTCTGTGTGCACTCTCTGCCCGGTGGGCTGTGAGATGGATATAGAAGTGGATTCAAGGGGACGGGCTATACGGTTTGTAGGTAAATCTGATGGCGTCAACGATGGCCAACTTTGCTATAAGGGTAAATTCAACACTGAGATGGTTAATAGTAGGAAACGATTGAAGAACCCTTTGGTTCGCCGGGAAGGGACGCTGCAAGATGCGAGTTGGGACGAAGCATTGGAGGCGATAAAATCCGGCTTTGCTCAGCATCGTGGAGAATCTTTTGGAGCCCTTGCTGGCAACTCAGTGACTAATGAGAGCCTGTATTTGCTGCAAAAATTCGCTCGTGTTGGCATGCATAGTAATAATGTCGATTACATAGCGAACCATAGATCAAAAGTGCTTGATGGTTTGGGTCGACTAATAGGTCAAAAAGGGGCCACTGGTTCCTACAAGGATGTAGGAAATTCTGAAGCAATACTGTTGGTAAGTAGCAATGTGACGGAAGAGCAAAATGTTGCTGCTGTTCCTGTGAAACGAGCAGTAAAAGCAGGATCTAAACTAGTTGTTATCGATAGTCGGGAAGTGGAGATGACACGGTACGCTGACATTTGGTTGCGCCCCCTGCCTGGGACTGAGATGGTCATAGTTGCGGCTATGTTAAGGGTAATTTCTGATGAATCTTTGGAGAATCACGGATTTCTCAACGACAATTGTGAAGGTTTGATTGAATATAAGAATAGCCTGTGGGCATTCGATTTGAAAAAAGTATCGAAGATATCGGGGGTTTCCGAAGACGATATACGCCGTGCAGCGCGTACGGTTGCTACTCAGGGTAAAACGTCCATATTGTATGCCCTAGATAATATGGGAATACAGAGTCAAGACGAAATGGTACAGGCTCTGATTAACCTTGCGATGGTTACTGGCAGCCTTGGTTCTAATGAGGGAGGTGTCTTTCCTTTGCTAGCTGGCGCTAACCAGCAGGGAGCCAGCGATTTAGGGTGCACACCAGACACATTGCCTGGTAGCACGACTCTGGAGAATATCAGCCATAACACATTACTTGAGGGGCTTTGGGGAACAAAACTTCCGGATGCCTCCGGGTTGGGTACTATACGGATGATTGATTCTGCAATGACTGGGGAAATCAAGTCTATGATGATCGTAGGTTATGATGACTCCCTTGTGAACGGGGACATTCCAAATGCTTTGCAAGCTTTAGCTCAATTAGATTTCTTGGTGGTTCAGGACGTGCATCCAAGTGAAATTAGCGATTTGGCAGATGTAGTTCTGCCATCAGTCCCGTTCACTGAGGATATCGGGACGGTCACTACGCAGGATCGGCGCGTGCAGGTTGTAACCCCGGCGATTGCTCCCCGGGGCGATTGTTTAGCCGATTGGCAGATCATTTCGCTGATAGCTGGAGTATTGGACTTCGGGGATCAATTCAATTATGAGAATAGTGGCCAAGTATTTGGTGAAATTCAGCAGGTGGTCTCTAGTTACGCGGGAATTAATTATGGATCGCTTAGCACTGGGCAGAGTGTTCAATGGCCTAGTGATGGAGAAGGAAATGGCACCTCTACGCTATATGCCGATGGATTTCCATCGGGACTACTAGTTCTTCAAGCGATGGAATTAGGGACAACATTGACTGTTGACGTTTCCGAACAATACCCATTGATTATGGTGCCAGGTAGGGTTCTATATCAGGATGACCGTGAATCGGAACTGACGAAACAAGGACTCAATAATGTGTTGCATAGAAAAGAAATAGTAGAAATTCATCCTGATGATGCGATGACTTATAAGGTTCAACAGGGAGATGAGATAGAACTTAGCGATGCTCAGGGATGGACCAGACGGTTTTCAGTGAGTGTCTCTGAGTCAATTGTTCCTGGGACTGTATCAGTGACCACGCTGTTTGGGGAGATGGCAACGCAACTTCAGAGTAGTAAAGATCCAATCAAAATGCTTCGGGCACCTCGTTTGAACATTTCACCCGTCCGTTTGGATCCTGCAGTCGTAGCAGTCAGTTGATTTTGATCAGGTTCAGGATCTAAATCAATTACGTGGCAGTGGTGCGATAGAACAATAGGTTGGTACTGCCATAATTCCGAATGTCGGTGAGTTCCAGATGGCTGAGGTTTGAGGGATTGGCTTCCTTTGACGATTGCTGGATGGCCACTATAGTTGTCTTCGTCCTCTGGTAGAGACCGTCTAGTGCTTCCATAGTGCTTAGAACCAAGCCCTTATATTGTGGGGGCGAAATGAGGATCAGATCATAGGCTTGATCCGTGCTGCGATTTAGGAAGGTGAGCACATTTTGTTGCACAACAGTGGACTGGGACTCCATATTGGTGGATTGTATATTTTTCCGGGTGACTGAAATTACTTTTTTATCGAGCTCGATGAATGTGCAGTGGCGCGCCCCTCTACTTAGTGCCTCGATACCTAGTTGACCGGTTCCAGCGAATAAATCTAAGACTACTGCATCCATTAAATGTGGGGTCAAGATGTCAAACAAGGATGCCTTGACTCTACTGGTCATCGGTCTGACTCCAGTGACATTGTGTGGTAGAAGGATTTTCTTGCCCTTTGCTGTTCCTGCGATTACTTGCATATTCTGCCGAAGCCCTTTAGAGGGTTGCTGAAGATTTGGATCCGTACCTGTTGCATTATATCGTCAAAAGCTGTTGGATTCACATAGGGATTTGCCTATTTGTTTCATGTACAATCAGTGGGACTTTTTCTTTTCGGATTGACTATGGTAACAATGTATTCCCAGTACCGCCAAATGAAAGAAGCACATCAGGACGCTATCCTGCTTTTTCGTCTGGGTGATTTTTACGAAACTTTTGAAGATGATGCCGCTCTCGCATCAAGGATTTTGAACATTACGCTGACGTCTCGTTCGATGGGTAAGGGTTTATCAGTCCCCATGGCAGGTATACCCGTTCATACTCTGGAAAATTACTTGGGGAAGCTACTTCAGGCTGGCTACAAAGTAGCCCTGTGTGAGCAGGTTAGTGAACCTGGTAATGGTTTGGTGGATCGTGAAGTGGTTCAATTGCTGACTCCAGGTATGTCTCCTGAATTTTCCCTGCAAAGCGAGGACATGAATAGCTACATTGCGGTACTCGTTAGAGAGGGTGTTCAAATAGGGATTGCGTATGGAGACGTATCTACTGGGGAATTTGCAGCTACGCAACTCGAAGAAGGAGAATTTCTTTCGGAGATCCAACGAATCAACCCAATAGAGATTGTCATAGACGAGGCTGAGAATACCTCGGAAATACCTGGATCCCACGTCGTCAAGCTGTCATCGGGTGTTTTCCAGCGTTCAGTGGCTTATGATGCCCTGATGCAGCATTTTGGCATCAAGAGTCTGCAACCTTATGGGATTGACCGGCAGCCTCTTGGAGTTACCGCCGCTGGGGTGCTTATCCAATACGTTAACACGATTGATAAGAGGCGTAGTAGCTCGCTCAAGTCCCTTCGATCGTATAACAGTGGTCAGACAATGAGGATTGATCATCAGACTAGAAAGAATCTGGAACTTTTCGATGACCGTTTTTCTCGACAGGACAAATTTTCTTTATATGGGATATTGAATCAGACATATACTCCTATGGGTGCTCGGTTGTTACGTTCTTGGATAGGTAGCCCTGATCGTAATATAGATAGAATTCAAAGTCGTCTGGATTGTGTTGAGACATTTTGTTGTGATCAGGAGCGCAGGCAGTCTCTTCGATCTGCACTACAAGGAATTAGGGATCTGGAACGTCTCCTTAATCGGCTCAGTACAACGTTTGTTACTCCAGTGCACCTTATTAATCTCAAGGATGGCTTAAAGAGGATCCCTCAGATTAAGCGGCAGCTTGAGGGTATAGGTGTTCCTCATGTTCAAGAGCTGAATAGTAATCTGGATCCATGTCTGGAAGTCACTGAGATCCTTGATGAATCCATCGTGCAAGATGACCCGTCATCTGCAGGTTCAGGCAATGCGATTAAACAAGGATTTTCTGAGGATCTAGATCGACTTAAGCAAGGCCTACAAGATGCACGTATTTTTATCGCGCAAATCGAAACTGCGGAGCGAGAGAGGACCGGGATTAAGTCCCTCAAAGTTCGTTATAACAAAGTATTTGGTTATTTCATTGAGGTTACTTCTTCTCACGTTCAGCACGTCCCGGATAACTATATTCGAAGACAAACTCTGGTTAACTCGGAACGATTCGTTACAGATGAATTGAAGCGACACGAGAGTGTAGTTCTAGAGGCTGCATCGGAAATAGAGCGATTAGAGACAGAAATTTTTGAAACGATTAGGGCTGCGGTGATCCGTCACTCGGAACAGATCATTAATACAGCTAAGGCGATTGGTGAGGTAGATGCTATTGTTTCACTCGCAGAGGTTGCTGTCAGGAATTCATACGTACGTCCAACTCTGAGCGATCAACGTGAAATTCGCCTAGTTAATAGTCGACACCCATTAGTAGAGAGCACAGTTCTCAAAGGTAATTTTGTGGGCAACGATTTGGATTTGGATGCAGCTGTCCAGCAACTTGCGATCGTGACAGGTCCGAACATGTCAGGAAAATCCACCTTCATCCGTCAGGTTGCAGTTATTGTTTTGATGGCCCAGATTGGTAGTTTTGTTCCTGCCGACAGTGCAGTTCTGGGCATTGTTGACGCAATATTTACTCGCGTAGGATTGCATGATGATTTAGCTTTGGGGCAATCGACTTTCATGGTTGAGATGATTGAAACCGCTAGTATATTGAACAGTGCGACTTCGAACTCACTGATAGTACTGGACGAGATAGGTCGTGGCACTAGTACGTATGACGGCTTGGCCATAGCTCAGGCAGTAGCAGAGTATATTCATGAAGCCTCCCATTTAGGTGCAATTACTCTTTTTGCTACGCATTATCATGAGATGACAACTCTAGCGCAAAGATTGCGCAGAGTTGTGAATTTATGCGTGGCGGTTGTCGAAGAAAATGAGGAGGTCGTTTTCTTGCATAAAATAAAACCAGGGGCTGCGGATCGGAGTTACGGAGTGAATGTCGCGCAACTCGCGGGGATTCCCGATTTGGTTATTGAAAGAGCGAAGTGGCTTTTACGAGAACTTGAGGCCGAGGGACAACGAGAGAACTTACAGGCTATGCAAGGGACACTGTTCGATATTAATCAGTCGGACGATGCAATTGCTAAGAGTGTAAAGGTCTCAGATGAGGTCATTGTTTTAGATGATATTAAGGAGCAAATAATGTCGCTCGATGTGGATACTATGCAACCTATTGAGGCGTTGAATTTTCTTCATTCGCTGAACATGAAGTTGCATTCAGCTGTAAACAAGAGTTATGAAAGGGCGGACTTGTAAGACTTTATGAACATATTCTTTGATGTTGACTATACCCTAATTTCATCAACCGGGAGTTTGCGTCCTGGGGTCAGGGAGTGTTTCCAAAAGCTAATTGATGATGGGCATAAAATATATATTTGGTCTGGTATGGGTCTGCGGTGGCATGAGATTCGCCATAATAATTTAGAGGGATTTGTTTCGGGAGTGTTTCACAAGCCTTTGCATGATTATCGGGAAGCCTGGGAGCAATCAGGCGTGGATGTCACTCCCGATTTTGTCATCGATGATCACATAGGTGTACCTCAGGCATTTGGGGGCATATTTACCAAAGCATATTACTTTCCAGATGAGAGAGATACTGAGATGGAAGGGATATACCTAGCTATTCGATCCTATGCCGAAACAGGAAATACCTTGCATCCTAGATTCTGGCATCCTCCCAGCAAAACCTAAGGTAGCACTAGTTGTGAGAAGTAAAATTCAGATTCTTCCAGATGATATAGCATTAACTATCGCTGCGGGCGAAGTGATTGAAAGGCCTGCGTCAGTGGTAAAGGAATTACTGGAAAATTCACTTGATGCGGGTGCTCAGGATATCTCAATAGATATTACTGATGGTGGATTGGGACAGATCGCTATTTACGATAATGGAGAGGGTGTTCCATACAGCGAAATTGAAATGCCTTTCATTCGGTTCGCTACTAGCAAAATGCATCGCGATCTATATTTGTCTGGTGTCAGTACGCTGGGGTTTCGTGGAGAAGCATTACCAAGTATCGCTGCAGTTGCCCATGTGGAGATGGTGAGTAAGGTGGCCCAGGATGACGTTGCTGGACGCGTAGAGATTTCTCAAGGGAAAATCATACGTAAAGAGCGAACGGGTGCTCCGCTTGGCACTTCTGTTGTCGTCCGGTCGCTATTTAGTAACGTTCCTGCTCGCCTAAAGTTTCTGAAGTCGGTCGGGGTTGAAACAAACCATATAACTCAGGTGGTGGTGCCGTATGTACTTGGGCGTCCGGATGTTCGGTTCAGTCTGAATATTGATGGTAAGTTGAAGCTGAACAGCCCTGGTACTGGCCGGGCACTTGACGCCGTGCGAAGTGTTTATGGGGTCGATAAGGCTGCTCAGTTTTTATCATTTGAATTCGAACTACCAGACCAGATTTGGCTAAGCGGGTTGGTTTCTGATCCATCTGTTACGGCAGGGAATCGAAATGGAATAGTTACGCTAGTAAATGGACGTTCAGTCAAGAACCGGAACCTGCAATTTGCTGTTGAATCCGCGTTTCATGGGGTATTGAAGGAGCGGCGCTATCCTATCGCAATGATAAATATTGGTTTGCCTCTGAGCAATGTGGATGTTAATGTACATCCGGCGAAGGCAGAAATAAAATTTTCTCAGCAAGATGTCGTGTTCGATTCAGTAAAGGCAGCGATTAGACAGGCCTTGACCAATGTACCGATTGCTACTCCAGTAGTAAGTCGAGTGCCGAGAACGATTACTGTAGGACAGGCTTCACGTAGCGAAGAAGTGGCGACGGCTAATTTATTTGCGGACAGTCATGACCAGTCGCATAATCCTGACTCTAAACCTTCCCTGGAGGATAGACTACCCGTGCTTCGCGTGGTTGGACAGATAGCATCATGCTATTTGGTAGCGGAAGGGTATCAGGGCATGTATTTGATTGATCAGCATGCAGCTCACGAGCGTGTCTGGTTTGAAAAATTGCGAGCAATGATTAATGCCAAGGATCTAGAGATTCAAGGGTTGCTTGAACCAATTGTCATTGAGGTACCGGAACTTTTTGAAGAGGCAATGGGAATTCACCAGAGCTTGTTGAAGAAATATGGCTTCGATTGCGAACCTTTTGGTAGTAATACCTATGTGCTACGGGGAGTCCCTTTGATTTTGGGGAATCTGGATCCTAGAGAATTGTTTTTGAATGCTGTTTATGGGATAGGTTCGGGGCAAAGTGGTGAACCGGATCAAGATGCTTTAATCAAGACGCTTGCATGTCATGGATCAGTAAGGGCAGGACAAAAACTTTCCGTTGCAGAGATGCAGGAACTTCTTCGGGATTTGGAATCTTCGCCTAACTTCCGAACCTGCCCACATGGTAGACCAACAGTACTGAGTTTCGATGTTGCTTTTATTGAAAAGCAATTTGGGCGTAGGTGATCTACCAGGTGACGAATTCTAAAGTTTATCTCTTCTAGTGTAATAAGTGCTCAATCGATGTATAGCACGGGACGCTCGTCTTATTGAAGGGAATATAGCAAATCCGGATTCCATGACTTGTCTTCGCAATTCTTGAGCTGATTCTAATTGTCGTTGATCTGACGGCAAATAATCGCCGATAACCAGAGCAAGTGGTTTCTCTAATCGCCCGCAAACTTCTAAGGTGCGTTCTAACATCCTCCTGCCCCTTCGAGTTCTCGGGTCTTCTTCTTCAGGCTTTGCATTCGGATCTGTCGTTCCTCCCATCCACGGGCCCATTGAGCCGATGCTGTTAATCACGACATCGTATGCTGGGTTCTTAGCTATGATTTCTAGAACGTTCTCAGCTCGGAGGTTACTGCCTCCCATGATTGATCCATCAATCGGATTATTAACCCAAGGACCAAAGAAAGAGTCTCGCTCTGATAGTTCGGTATGTACTTCTGCAGGTATAGCGGCGCATGTCAAACCTTCTTCTTCGCATTCGTCTGCTGACGTTACGCTTCTCCCTCCAGACCCGCCACCAACTAGAACATTAGAGCCAGTTGCCGGAGGCATGAACCGGAACGCGACTATTGCGTCTATCAGTTCGTCCATACTGTAAACGTTTGTTGTGCCAGTCTGACGGCACATTGATTCCCAGACCTCTCGTTGTCCTGCTAGGGAGGCGGTGTGGGAGGAGACCATGCTCGTCCCCGCATCTGTTCGTCCTCCCTTTAGCAAAACAACGGGCTTTTTCTTGTTGGCCTCTCTCAGTACTTTGACGAGTCTCGCGCCATCACGTACTCCCTCGATATATCCCCCGATAATATCTGTGTCAGGGTCGTCAGCCAGATACTCAATTAAGTCGGCCTCATTCAAGTCCAGTGCGTTTCCATAGCTAACAAGTTTACTGAAATGAATCCCACGACTTGCTCCAAGTTGGATTATCTCTGAGGCATTGCCCCCACTTTGAGATATGATGCCAACGTTCCCTGGGATTTTTGGAAATCCAGACATAAAGCTTATACCAACTTTTGGGTAATAGATTCCCATACAGTTCGGTCCAATAATTCGTATTCCATACTTACGGGCCCGTGCGAGGAGCTCCCGCTCCAGTTCGGCCTCTTTTTCATAGCCAGTTTCGCTAAAGCGTGCGGTGAAGAGGTGAAGTGTTTTGACCTTCTTTTCTCCGCAGGCATCTACCAAATCGAGTATATCTCGGTTCGGTATTGCTGAGATGACATAATCTACATCTGTAGGTAAATCTCGTATGGATTTGTACGTTTTTTGTCCAAGTACCGACTCGGCTCTTATGTTGATCGGGTATACAGGCCCGTCGAAATCTTCCAGTAGATTCTTGAAATAATTGTGTCCCTGTTTATCGGGCGATTCTGAAGCACCAGCTATCGCAACCGATTGGGGGTGGAATATGTAGTCAAGTTCGAAACCCATATGCATTCCTCCTAATTTACGCTGTAGATTATACTTGCTTGTATGGAGTTTTGCCATATGGGTTTCAAATATTTGGAGCAATAGTGCTTAGATAGGGTGTCCGTGGAGTGGGAAGTGGATACATATAGCCTCGATAATGTTGGTATTGTGTTGGGGACTCACAACGATGAGAAAGCCAGTGAATTATCGCTGTTGCTGCAAGGCTTACCTTTGAATTTGGTTTCAGCTAAGGATTTGAATGAAGTAGCTTCTCTTGAAGAAATCGGTACGACTCACTATGAAAATGCTTGTCATAAAGCGCGCTATTGGTCATCGGTATCTGGTGGGCTTGCAATAGCTAGCGATGGGGGTCTTGTGATCCCGTCAATGTTTGGAATATGGAATAGTTTGTATACCAACAGGACCTTTATCGATTTGCCAGTGGAGCAACGCTCAGCGGCATTAATAGAACTTGTGGATCGTCACCAACCACTTAATAGGAGCGCGTTTTGGATTGAGGCGGTGGCTGTAGCTGTAGGTGGTATCTCGTTAGCTGCTTGGGTTGCAAGAAGTACGGTAGGTTATATTGCGCTCTGGGTAAACGATCACAATCCAAGACCTCAGTTTTGGGTCAACGGTGCATGGTATTTCCCGCAACTAGGGAAATATTATGGATTTCTGACCGAGAGAGAGAGGGCCTTGTATCCAGACCATTGGGCGGTTCTGGGTCCGCAGATCAATTCATTTTTTCAAAATTATCTTGTTAAACGGTTTGATTAACACTTGTTACGCGGAATTCTTAAGAGGGAAGTTTGACAGCCAAGACGTCAGTCGTGATGTTATCTTTGATTTCGAAAATTAGACCTTCTACAGACATCGTCAGTAGAATTTGGTGAAATTCCTGCCGATCCAACTTACTCTCTTGTTCTATCTCAGCGTTGATATCATCGAAAAGTTCTTCAATGGCGATGTTTTCCCACGCCTCTAATTTTGATAATGCGTGAAGGATGCGGCCCCTGAAATAGCGTGATGAACCCCTGAAAGGAATTCTGGAACGCGTTTTACGCTCGGGGACAAAGGGTGTAGCCGAGCTACTCTTTTGACTCGCATTTGACGCGTGGTGACAAGCGTTATGAAGTGGGCATTCAGTGCAGTGCGGTGATCGGTTCTTACAGAATATTGAGCCCACGTCCATTAGTGCTTGATTCCATTGGGATGCGGAACCTAGCGGTATGCTTTCAGCTGCGAGGTTGTAGAAATCCTTGGACGGTAGTGACGATTTGCTGCGGTGTTGCTGGCCAAAGACCCTGTGAAGAACCCGGGATACGTTTACGTCTATGGCTGGAATTTGATGGCTGAATGCAAAGCAGGCAATTGCCGATGCGGTATACTGTCCAATCCCGGGAAGCTTGATGAGTTCGTGGAAATTACTAGGAATTTCACCATTCATGTCGCTGACAATTATTTGCGAAAGTTTATGTAGTCGCACTGCTCTGCGATAGTAACCCAGACCTTGCCAGGATTGAATAACCTGCCTTGGACTTGCTGCGGCTAGGTGCCGTATTGTGGGGAAAGAGTCAAGGAAACGGTGATACGCTGGTATTACCCGCTCTACCTGTGTTTGCTGGAGCATGACTTCTGATATCAGGATTTGATAGGGATCTGTACTAGTTCTCCATGGTAACTTACGTCCACTAAGACCATACCAATGGAGAAGATCCATATTCATAGCGGTCGCGGTTCGTGTGGCCATTTTGGAAACGGGCACCCCATCAAGCAGCATTGATCACTTTACTCAGGTCTGTATGTGTAGGGGAGCTCTTGGTTAAGGATACCGACTAGGTGGTAGCTTATTTGCCACCACTTTTGAGCCAAGACTCAAGTCTAGCATCATGGCGTGGTTCAAATATAGACCCGTTGCCCGGAAGAGGCATTGATCGGATTTTGCTGAGAGACTTCTTGGACCCTGTTCCTCTGAACATGCTAACGGCTGCCAACCCTATGGCGCCTAGTGCAGCAAGTTTAAGGAACGATCTTCTGTTATCTTCTGATTGACTGAAGGAGTGGTCGTTCATCGTGGTAGTCTCCTATTCCGTGTTTCGTCCGGCTGCATGGTTACCCTTATTTATGGTAAGGGGGCATTTCTCTAGTGCGACCGTACTTCTCAGATTCTACATCCATATCAGGGTATTTGCAAAGTATCTATAGGCATAACTTCTTGTCCAATATTTCCAAGTTACGCAAATTACGCATAATGCATCCTAAGGGGGCTTGACATTTTGAGCCTAAAAAGGCTAAAGTCCTATTACTTTGTGCTCCAAGGATTGACGGGAAGTATGTCAGGGTCGCCGATGGATTCCTTGTAGGCACAAAATACGCATCATGTAGAGGTAACATGCACGAAGTTGATCCAGGTTTCATAAGTCCTTACGCGTGGAGCCTGATAGGTGAAAACCTTAT
>Ga0310344_10000317_pt1 | contig 38625 bp, 30 predicted proteins | sample HC15DNA20200_MG_FD_203801 | JGI IMG/M metagenome (GOLD analysis project Ga0310344, IMG submission 203801) | Marine microbial communities from station ALOHA, North Pacific Subtropical Gyre - HC15-DNA-20-200_MG | ecosystem: Environmental > Aquatic > Marine > Oceanic | place: Pacific Ocean: North...
CTGCCGCCGCGAACCTAAGCCTCTGCAAGCTCAACCAAACCCAAAAATGTAGTGGTAACACTCGCGCCGGTGCGTGCATGTCATTGAACAAAAATGCCTTTTCCAAAAGCACTGTTCAAGTTGGGTCAAGGCCAACTACCGGAAGACCGCGCTGTGGTCGGCGCCCGAGGCGCGCGCGGCCTATATCGCCGCGATGCAGGCGACCAACCCCGCAAGTCCGCTGGTGACCTTGCCGCAAGCCGCGCAAGTCGAGGTCCAGGTCAAGAGCGTGTCCTCGCTGGGGCCGCAGACCTCGCTCGTGCGTTTCCGCACGCACCGGGCCGACGGCGGCGCGTCGGGCCAGGGTGATCGCGACTGGGCGGCGGTGATCAGCTATCGCTATTCGGGCGAGCCGATGACGGTCGTCGATCGCTTGGTCAATCCGCTCGGCTTCGAGGTCACCCGCTACCGGCGCGACGCCGAGACCATCCCGGCGGAACCGCAGGCGGCAGGGGGAACGATTCCGTCGACCGCTCCCGGCATACCGGGAGGAAGCGCTCCTGCCTTTACCGCACCGGCCAGCAACGCGCAGGGGCAGCGGGCCGTGACACCGGGCAGCACCGGTGCACCGCTCCCGGCCAACCGCAGCGGTGGACCAGCGGCGCCTGCTCCTGTCCGGCAGGCGCAGCCATGAAGCGCCTTGCGCCCGGTATGGCGCTGATGCTTGCCCTGGGTGCGCTGCCGGTCACCGCGCCGGCGCAAGTCCGGCCCATTCCCGGAGCCTATGACGCGCGCATCCAGACGGTGGTGTGGCATCGCGACGAGGTAGTGAAGCTGCGCGTTGCCTGGGCAAGTCCCGTGACGATCGAGTTCGGCGGCGCGGGCGCGGCAGACGGTCCGGGTACCTCCGAACATATTTCCAACGTCACACTTGGCGACAGCCGCGCCTGGCAGGTCGCGGTGGCACGCGATGGCGCCAGCCTTACCGTGCGCCCGCAGGCCGATGGCGCGCCGTCCGGCACGCCCACCAGCATGATCGTGCGCACGGACACGCGCACCTATGCCTTCGATCTCGAGACCGGCGATGGCGTGACCGCGATGCTGGTGCGCTTTGTCTACCCCGAGGACCACCGCATGGGCAGTGCGTCTCCGGCGTCGCAGTTTGCATCCCAGGGCCAGTTTGCACCGCAGGCACAATTCCAGGGCGGACAGTTTCCGCAGTTCGCGCCCCCCGGCGGCATGGCGCAGGCGGTCGAGCGCTACCGCCTCAAGGGCGACAAGGCGTTGCGCCCCGACTGGATTTCCGACGATGGCCAGCGCATGTTCCTGCGCTGGTCCGAGGACAAGCCGATGCCGGCGGTCTTCGCCGTCGACGACACCGGGCGCGAGATGACGGTCGATGGCTTCATGCGCAATGGCGCCTATACCATCGACCGGGTCTGGCCGCAGCTCGTCTTCCGCATCGATCGCCATATGGCGAGCGCCACCCGCCTGCCGCTGGAAAAGGTCAGAAAGGACAAGGTCCGGAAGGACCGTGACACCTCCAAGCGGGACCGGCCATCCTCGAGCGCCGGACAGGGAACACGCCATGGCCAGTGATCCATCCGATCCGCGCCCGCAGGTGCCGGTTCGCACCGGCTCGCTGGGTATCTGGATCTTCGGCGCGGTGGCGCTGCTGGGCGGCGGCACCCTGTTCCTCACGCTCGACGCCAACCGCCGCGCGCTGACCGCGCCGGCGACACGGCCGACCGTTGCCGACATGGCGGCAACGGGCTCGCGCATTCCCGATCTGCAGGTTCCCGCCTACGAGGAAGCACAGGCCCTTCCATATTACGCGGTGGCCCCGCAGCCCCCGCAGGGCCAACAGGTCCTGGCGGTGCCGCAGCCGCTTGCCGTCGCTCCCGCGGCACCGCCGCGCGCCAGTGGCGGCGTAGCCCCCTCATCGTGGGCGCAGGGCGGCGCTGCCGGTTCGGCAGCCGGCTATCCGCCGCGTTCCGATACGGGTCCGGCGGTCGTCTACGATGCGGCATCGAGTCCCGCTGCGGCGGCAGCAGCAGCGACAACGGCCTCGACAACCGGGGCCTCGACAACCGGCGAAGGCGCCAGTCCGACCGCCGGACCCGAGCGGGTCAAGGCCGGGCGTCTCGTCAATCCGGCGAGCACGGTCACGCAAGGCTCGGTCATCCAGTGCGTGCTCGAGACCGCTCTCGACACCACGCGTGCCGGCCTCGCCCGAGCGATCGTCTCGCGCGACGTGCGCGGCTTCGATGGCAGCCAGGTGCTGGTCCCGCGCGGCAGCCGGCTGATCGGCGAATACCAGTCCGACGTCGCGGGCGGGCAGAACCGCGCCCTCATCCGCTGGACGCGCCTGATCCGTCCCGATGGCGTGACTATCGCCATCCAGTCGCCATCGGCCGACACGCTCGGCCGCGCAGGCGTCCGGGGCAAGGTCAACAGCCACTTCCTCGAGCGCTATGCCGGCGCCATCCTCCAGTCCGCGCTCGACGTCGGCGTCGGCCTTGCCACCCGCAAGGTCACCAATGGCGCCGTCATCCTCGGATGGCCCAACGGCGGGGGCGCGAACACGCGCGCCGGCCCCGCCAGCGATGTGCGCGCGACCGTCTCCGTGCGCCAGGGCGCCAGTGTCTCGGTCTTCGTTGCCCGGGACCTCGACTTCTCCACCGTCGGGAACACACCATGACCGCGCTCGCCGCACCGGGCTACTATCTGGCGGCGAGCCTCGAACCGCTGGCGACTTTTCTCGAGCGTCCGGATGTCACCGACATCACCGTCAACCGCCCTGGCGAGGTCTGGATCGAGACGCTGGGCGGCATGATCGAGCGCCATGACGTCGCATCATTGACCACGGCGGTCCTCGCCCGGCTTGCACGCCAGATCGCCGCCTGGTCGCACCAGGGCGTCAGCCGAGAACATCCCCTGCTCGCGGCCACCATGCCCGATGGTTCGCGCATCCAGATCGTGCTGCCTCCGGCGACACGGGGGACTATCGCGCTCGCGATCCGCAAGCATGTCTCGGCCGACCTGTCGCTCGACGACTACGCCGCAAGCGGGGCGTTCTTGGCCACGCAGCGCACGGAGGCGCGGTCCCTCTCGGCCGATCCCATCGCCTCCTCCTTAGCGCTACCCGATCACGCAGCCTTGCTCCGCCGGGCGGTATCGGAACGGCGCAATATCCTGATTGCGGGCGGCACCTCGACAGGCAAAACCACGTTCCTGAACGCCCTGCTGCGCGAGGTGCCCTCCAGCGAGCGCCTGATCGCGATCGAGGACACCCCTGAACTGGTTCTCACCCAGCCCAACAGCATAGGCCTGCTCGCGGCCCGCAACGCCCTGCGCGAGGCGGCGGTGACGACCGACGACCTGCTCAACGCCGCGCTGCGCATGCGGCCCGACCGGATCATCGTCGGCGAATTGCGCGGTGGCGAAGCCTATACCTTCCTGCGCACCGTCAACACCGGGCATCCGGGCTCGATGAGCACGATCCATGCCGACAGTCCCGAGGGTGCGGTCAACCAGCTCGCCCTGCTCATTCTCCAGACCGGTGCGCGGCTCAGCTGGGACAACATCGTGCGCTATGTCCGCGCGACCGTCGACGTGATCGTGCAGCTCGAACGCACCGGCGGGCAGCGCCGGGTCGCGGCGATCTGGACGCGGGACGAGGCGCGCGCATGAACGCGAACGCCTCATTGTTCGATCCCTCGGGAGCACCTGTCCTCCTCTCCGCGCTCGACTGGATAACCGGCGCCTTGCTGGGTACTCTGGCGACCGCGATTGGGGTTATCGCCGTGGCGCTTGTCGGGTTGCTGATGATGCAGGGGCGCGTTCCCCTAAAGCGCGGAATCGGTGTCGTCGTGGGGCTGTTTATCCTGCTCGGCGCGCCGGCGATCGCGGGTGGCCTGGTCCGGGCCGGGAATGGGGTATGGGGCGCGCAAGAGACCATTCCGCCACCCGTACAGGCTCCGCAGCAACTCCCGCCCGCGCCTAAACCCACGGCCTATGATCCCTATGCCGGCGCTTCCGTGCCAGTGCAGAAATGACGCAGGCTACGGGGCGCGGCAGAGGGCGTCTGCATGATGGCTATTTGGTCCCCAAGGCGGAACAAATCGCGACTATGGAGTGCTCTAGGCGATCAATATACTGATCGCCTAGAGCACTCACGGTCCACTCATACCCGACCGATCCTGCCCAGTAGTTCGCCGGCATCGAGCTTCCCGATCGCGGTCGCAATGTCCCGCGCCTGCGCGCGATCCATGGCCCCGATCCTGACCCTGTCGAGCGCGGCGAGTAACACCCCTCGCCCGGCGTCGCGCTGCGCTTCACGCGCCGCCCGCTCGGCCGCATCGAGCTCCGCCATGCGCTGTTGCAGCTTCGTCCGTTCGTTCGCGATCGCGTCGAGCTCGCCATCAATCTTTTTTACCCGAGCCATGTCTTCCTCACCTCCTATGGGGCCGGTCCATCGCGATCCACCCATCATGAATCCGACACCGGAACGGGCACCGATCTCTCCTGCACGACGTCCGGTTTCAAGCCTCTGGCGCGCACCAAAACACGGGGGTGCCGCTGGCCCCCTTCAAGCGGACATGGGTCGCCCACGGGCCTGCGCCAGCGTGTCCGATTGCGCGCTTCGACCCATGGGCAACCCATGGCATTTCGTGGCCGGTTGCCCGTGAACTTCGCCCCGGTAACCGGCTGGAGCGTTGCCACGCTCGAAGCCTTCGACAGGCCAGCAACGGGCCAGCGCAATCGTCGTGCTGGCGGGCGGCCCGTCGCGTCAATCGTCGGTCATGGCGGGGTCGCTGATGCACCCCGCCATGACCGGCTTGATAGTCCCCGGAAACGAGCCCCGCGGGTCTCGTTCCCGGCGCTTCGCCGACCGCTCCACGGGGCACCTTTGTGCCTCACGCCTGGCTGCGCCAGCGGAGGCCCAAAGCGGCCCCGTTCCCCTCGCGAAGCGGACACCGACTACGGCGTTTCCCCATGCGCCCTGATGGAACAATCCGGATGCCATCGGCGCATCGATCACGCCACTTTCCAGCACCACTCCGGCGCACCCCACAGAGCATCAGGACGCGTCTGTCCGGCGACCTTCGGCCACCGGAGCCATCGGACGACACCGATGGCAATGATGTGCTGGATGCGGTCCTGCCCTGTGCCATCGCAGTCGGCCTTGCCTCCTGCCCGGCACAGGGCAGGACCGCCCGGTCACATCAGGATCTCCGCCTGCGGCAGAGATCACGAAGCGGACCTCATAGAGTAAACCCGCATCGGGTATATCTCTATGAGTAGAGAGCACACGGTAGGCGTGTCCGCGCTGAATTTTGTTTGAGAAAAGTAGTAAATACAGGGCGTTAGTGTGGTGCAAAGCGCATCTTCTGTGGTGCAGATTGCACCGAATAGGTTGGTGCAATCTGCACCACATCATCATATTGATTAAATGAGGAATTTAGGTTCGTGCCGTGGTGCAATATCAACCACACTTGTGACACTAAGGCAGGCTGATTGACATTCGCCGACCTTCCTTCATATAAAGGACGGGCCTTACGCAGACCTCGCCAGCCCCCATTCAGGGGCTGCCATGCATCAGCAGTTTTTCCGCCAGTCGGTTTCGCTGCCGAAGTTTGTTGTTGATGATCTCGATTCCCTGTCGAGCACCCTTGGTGTGTCTCGATCCGAAGTCGTGCGACTGGCGGTTATCCAATACCTCGAGTTCCACGCCGGCCGCGGCGCGAACCCCAACCGGTTGGCCGAGCTTGCCGAGTTCAACCAGCTCGTTCTCGACCAGATCCTGAAGCGCGACTTTGCCGACCTGCGCGAGCAGGTTCTCGACGCCGTCGACAAGCGCCTCGGCAAGTTCCATGGCCGCTGAGCGAGCGCGCAAACGGCCGCCTCTGCCCTGGTCGGGCCATGGCGAAGCACGGCGTAATTCCGGTCACTTCACCCGCGGGTCGCAGCTCCTCGGCCATCAGTTCTCGATGTGGTGGCGCGGCGCGCGCCTGCCCTTCCTGGTGTGGCTCGGTCTCTTCGCCCTGATCCTCTGGGCCAAGCTCTCCCTCGTCCTCGACAATGGCGAGTTCCTGATGATCGGACAGCGCGCCATGGCCTGGGTCTGGACCAGCATCGGCCTCTCCGACCAGAAGAGCGTGAACATCACGTTCGAGGACGGCACCGTCCTCCAGACCTACATGGGATACGTCCCCTATATCCCCGAAGTCGCCGCCGCTTGGGCCAAGCTCGTCGGCTCGCTCGCCGGCAGTTTCCTGTTTGCCACGATCGGCGCCGGCGCCTTCGCCTGGTGGTTCATTCCCTGGGCGATGAAGCGCAGCCGCGACATGCTCGAGGACCATCACGAACGCGGCGCCGAACTCGCCGACCGCGACACCCTCGTCGCCCGCATCCTCGCCAAGAACAACACGAAGCTGCTCGCCATCGCCGCGCGCTTCTATCCCGACATGCTGATCCATGAAGCCTGGGCGCTGCCCTTCGCCGAGCGCAAGAAGACGGGCCTCGTGCCTCCTTATGAGATCGCCACCGTCCCCTTCCCGCTCGATCGCGAACAGAACCATGTCATCGCCTTCGGCACCACGGGCGCCGGCAAGACCACGGCGCTGCGCAGCCTCATCACCCAGGCTCTCGAGCGCGGCAATTCCTGCGTGGTCTTCGACCTCACCGGCGCCTTCGTCGAGAGCTTCTACGATCCCGCCCGCGACTATATCCTCAATCTCAACGACGAGCGCTGCCAGCACTGGTCGGTGTTCCACGACTGCGCCCATGACGGCGAGTTCCTCGCGGCGGCCGAAGCGCTCATTCCCGATGTCGATGGCGCCGACGGCGGCTTCTGGGAAAAGGCCGCGCGCACCATCTTCGTCGAGATGTGCGCGAAGCTGCGCGCCGAGGGCAAGGGCACCAACCGGCACCTCATCCGCGCGCTGATGACCTCGACGCTCGACGAGATCTACGACCGTCTCAAGGGCACCATCGCCGACCCCCTCACCAACCCCAAGGCCGAGCGCATGGCGAACTCGGTGCGCGGCGTGTTCAACGCCCATGCCAAGGCGCTGATGTTCCTGCCCGACGAGGGCGAACCCTTCTCGATCAAGGCCTGGGCCGCGCGCGCCGGCGAGAAGTCCTCGATCCTGTTCGTGACCTCGCGCTACGTCGACATGCCGCTTAACCGGCCGATGCTCTCGATGTGGATGAACATCGCCATCCACGGCCTCATGGCCCTGCCCCGCTCGAGCCATATCCGCGCCTGGTTCTTCTTCGACGAACTCGGCGCGTTGCACCACCTCCCCGCGATCGAGGACGGCATGCAATCGGCGCGCAACTATGGCGGCGCTTTCGTGCTCGGAGTCCACTCGCTCGCCTCGCTGCGTGAGCGCTATGGCGACAACGGTTCGACCAAGCTGATCAGCCTTGCCTATACCAAGCTGATCCTCGGCACCGGCGATCGCGACACCGCTGAGGAGTGCTCGAAGCTCATCGGCTACCGCCAGGTCCGCACCATGGACGAGGCCTATTCCTATGGCGCGCACCAGACCCGCGATGCCTCGACGATCAGCCCGACCCGCAAGGAAGAGGCGCTGGTCTTTCCCGACGACATCACCAACCTCGAGAACCTCTCCGGCTACATCCGTTTCCGCGAAGGCTTCCCCGCCGCGTTCATCACCATGCCCTATGTCGATTACCCCAAGAAGGCAGAAGGTTTTCTCCTGCGGCCCCCGCCCGACAGCACCCGGATCCCGCCCGCGGACGACGACGATACCGGTGAGGAAGGTGGCGGGCGTGATGGCACCGACAGCAAGCTTGTCGAGGGCGAGCAGTTGCGCGACCTGGCAGCGGAAGCGACTGCTGATGACGCGCGCAGCCGGCGCGAGGATGCCGGCGACATGGCGGCCGAACGCGAAGCAGCGGAGACGCCGAAGCTCCCCGACAACGTGATCCCCTTCCCCTCGCGCGGCCGTGCGACCGCGCAACCAGTGTCGCCGCAGCCGGCACTGCCGGAGGTGCCCGTTCGTGTGGATCGCGGCAATGAAAAGGACAGCGACGGCAAGGACCGCACGGAGAACCCGACCGCGCGCGAGGAACGCCAACCGGCGGTGCAGCGACCGGCACCAGAATCTCCCTCGCCCCGCCGCACCACGCTCGGCAGCGACGATGAACTGCAGCAGCCCGAGCAGGTCCGCGACAAGCCAGCCTCGCGCGCAGGCGATGCCGGACATGAGCGCGGAGGCCAGAATGTCGAGCGCAGCGCGCCGGCCCGCGAGGGCGAGCGCGACGTCCAGCGTGGCGACGCTGATCCCAACAGCGCCGGGCAGCTCGCCCGCCGCGAAGCCGCGCTCGATTTTCAGAGCGACGACGACACCCACCACCACCATTCCCACGCGCATGCCCACGATCTTGATGCCGGGCGCGACGATGATGCGGATCTCGGGCTATGAACGATACTACTTCCTTTGTACCCCCTCCCCGTCTCAGCCATGACGAGGCCGGCCCGATCGGCGAGGCGCTTGCCCGCCAGTGGGCGCTGCTGGTCGGAACCCCGGCGCCCGACGCCGACGATCCCGTCTGGGCCGATCTCGTCCAGTACGTGCTGGCACGCGCGCGCGAACGCGCCGCGATGGACAGCGCGGGTGCCGGCGCTGGCCTGTCCGGGGCGCGGCCATGACCGTCTCGATCGGCCGCGTCCATTCCGCCGGCGGCGCGGCGAAGTACTTTGCCTCCGACAATTACTATTCGACCGAACAGGGCGAGGCGACCTCGCAATGGGCGGGCGCCGGCGCGCATGCGCTGGGCCTTGCGGGCCGCGTCGACACCGCGACTTTCGAGCGCATCCTCGACGGGCGCCTGCCGGACGGCAGTCAAGTGGGCGATCCCGCGACGCGCGACCAGGGCCGCGACTTCACCTTCTCCATGCCCAAGTCCGCCTCGCTGCTCGCGCTTGTGTCCGGGGACAAACGCATTCTCGAGGCCCATGTCGCGGCGGTGAAGGACACCATGAAGTGGGCCGAGGCGAACCTCGCCGAAGCCCGCATCAAGGTCGACGGCAAGGACGTCGCGGTGCGCACCGGCAATCTCGTCTATGCCCTGTTCCAGCACGACACGAGCCGGGCGACCGATCCGCAGAGCCATATCCACGCGGTCATCGCCAATCTCACCCAGCTTCCCTACCGCTACCGCCAGAGCACCCGCATCGACGGGCGCACCGGCGAGGCCATCCGCGACGATGGCTGGCGTGCCTGGCACAACCCCGCGATGTACCGCGCGAGCACGCTTCTGACCTCCATGACCAACGCCAACCTGCGCGACCGGATCGAGCAGCTCGGCTATACCACCGAGGTCACCGGCGAGCATGGCGCGTTCGAAGTCATGGGGCCGAACGGCGAGCGCATCACGGCAGAAGCGCTTGCCGGCTTTTCCAAGCGCGCCGCCGATATCCGCGCCAAGGCCGAGGAACTCGGCATCACCAGCGCCGAAGGCCGCCGCGCCATCACCCAGCGCACGCGCGATCCCAAGGTCGATGCCGGCGATCGCGGCGAACTGCTTGCGCGCTGGCGCGCAGAGGCCAGGACCCTCGGCTACAATGGCGATGACATCGCCCGCGCGGCGCGCGACCAGGTGCGCGAGCGCAACGGGATCGAGCGCGGTGCATTGGCCGTCGGCGCCGCGATCCGCGACGCTTCGGCAAAGCTCGCCGACGTCCTGCACCGTCCCGACGACCCCCTCGTCGATCGCGGCCTTGCCCGGCTCACCATGCTGCCCGCGACCGCCCGGACCCAGTACGCGACCGCCAGCGCCATCCGCATCCTTGGCGAGCGCGAGGTGGCTTTCAGGATCGACGACGTGGTCAAGACCGCGCTCGACCTTGGCCAGAAGGGCGTCACGCATGACCGGATCGAAAAGCGCATCGACCAGCTCGTGCGCGGCGGCGAACTCGTGTTCGGCAAGTCCACCCGCCAGGACGGTGCCGTGACGCTGGTGACCACCCGCGAGGCGATCGCGCAGGAGCGCCGTATCCTCGGCGGCGTCATCGCCGGCGACGGCAAGGGCCGACCCCTCATGCCCGCCGATGCCGCGGCCGAGCGCCTGCAGGCGCTGGCGGGCGAGCGGCAACTCAACGACCAGCAGCTCGCCGCCGCGGTGCAGATCGTCGCCAGCGAGGATCGCGTGGTGCTGGTCCAGGGCCGCGCCGGCGCGGGCAAGTCGACCATGCTCCAGCCCGTCGCCAAGGCCGAGGCGCTCGATGCCGCCGCGCGCATGCTGGGCGATGAAGGTGTCCGGCAGGTCCTGCTGACGGCGGACATGCGGGGCGATGCCAAGGCCCTCGCCTTCCAGAACAAGATGGTCGCCGATCTCAAGGCCGATACCGGGCTCGAGGCGATGACCGTGCACAGCTTTATCAGTCGCAACGAGCGCTTTCTTGCGGCCGAACATCGCGGCGAAGGTGGCAGCGGACAGGGTGACGGCCTGGCAGGAGGCCGTGCCGCGCAGGCCTTCGCCGCGCGCAAGGCCGAACTCGCCGGGTCCTACCTGATCCTCGACGAGGCCTCGATGATCTCCAACGACCAGATGGACCGGCTCATCGCCATCGCCAATCTCATGGAGGTCGGCCGCCTCGCCGTGATCGGCGATCGCAAGCAGCTGAACCCGATCGAGGGCGGCAAGTCCTTCGCGCTGATGCAGGCCGCCGCTGTCAATGAGGGCCGCGCGATCAACGAGGTCAACATCAACATGCGCCAGCGCAACGCGCCGATGCGGCTTGTCGCCGACCTCGCCGATGCCGGCAACATAAAGGGCGCCTTCGCCGTGCTGGGCAAGCGCATCGTCGCGACCGACGATCGCGTCACCGACGCGGCCCATGCCTGGCTCGCTCTCACGCGCGACGAGCGCGAGCGGACCGTGCTGCTGCCTTCGGGCCGCGAGGCACGGGCCGAGATCAACACCATCATCCAGGACAAGCTGCGCGCGGAAGGCACGCTCAAGGGTGACGGGCGATCCTTCATGGTGCGCGAGCAGGTCAACCTTACCCACGAGGAACTGCGCTACAGCCGGCTCTGGGGCACGGCGCGGTTTCTCGAAGTCGCGCGTGGCGACAACAGTCTCGGCCTCGCGCGTGGCGACTACCGCATCGAGCGCCGCTTCGCCAACGGCCGCGTCGGCCTGGTCGACGAGCAGGGCAAACGCCATCGCATCGATCCCCTGAAGATCGACCCCCTGAAGTCGCGCGATGGCCTGCGCCTTGCGATCGAGAAGGAGATCCGCATCCACGAAGGCGAGCGCATTCGCTGGACCGACAGCGACAAGCGCGAGGGGCGCGGCATGCTCAATGCGACGATCGCGAGCGTCGAGCGCGTGACTGGCGACGGCATCGTCGTGAAACTGGCCGATGGCGCCGAACGCACCCTCGCCAACGGCGATCCCATGCTCCGCCGCATGGACCTTGCCTATGCCATCAACACCCACATGGCCCAGGGCATCACCGCGTCGGTGGTCTATGCGGTCATGGGCTCGTTCGAGCGCAATCTCTCCAATGCCCGTTCGTTCCTGGTGAACCTCACCCGCCAGCAGGACGACGTGCGCATCTTCACCGATGACCGCGACAAGCTGATGCGCCAGATCGCCAGCAATCGCGGGGACAAGCTCTCCGCGCTCGAGACGACCGGCGAGCTCGCCGTCGAGGCGCGGCTTGCCGAATACAGCGCCGTGACGCGCGGGAGTGGTGCTGCCGGCGCTGGGGCGCAGGACAAGGCGGGCGCTTCATCTCCCGCCAACAGTCTGGGCGAGGAACTTCGGGGCGCCGGGCGCGATTCCCGCGATCTGGCGATGGCCGAAGTTTTGGCGGCAGCGGCGGACGCGACGGTTGTTGCCGGCGAGCGTGGCGACGCGGGCTCCGGGCGCAAGGATGATCCGGACCGGTTCGGGCTTTCGCCGGATACGGCGAGGCCTGGCCTTGCTGGTGGCAAGGGACCGGAAGACGGTCCGGGGAGCGGTCCCGGAGACGGACCGGGCGGTGGCGGTAGTGGGGTATCCGCGCCACCCGAGCGCCAGGAACCGGAACGCAGTCAGCCGGAGCGGGATCGCTCGAAGGGGCTCGAGCTATGACGGGAGGTCCTCATGCGCGACGATGACCGCGATCTGCTCCCGGGTGGCTCCGCGTCCCGCTGGTTCCGCGGGGGCCCGTCCGCCCGGGGGCGCATCCTTGATCCTGATGACGACGATATCGACGTCATTGTTGTGCGCCGGCGTCATGGTCGGGTGATCGACCACGACGCGATAGATCAGACGGCCATGCGGCGGGCGCGCAAGCCGGACGGATGGGATCGCAGCCGTGCGCCCGTGCGTCGTGGCAGCGGACGTGGGGCGGCGCTGGTCCTGTTTGGGCTGTTGCTGGTCGTGCTGGTCTGGTGGCGGTGGTCGGCGGAGGGCGGTGCGTACCGGACATTCCCGCCATCGGGCAGCGTCACGGTGACCACCGCGATGCGGCCCGGCAGCGCGACTGCCCGCCTCGCCATCACGGCCGGCGGGCAAAACGCGATCCTGCAGCTGCTGGCGCCCACCACCGGTCACCATGTCCTCTCGATCTTCCTGCGCGCCGGCGAGACCAGGATCGTGCCGGTGCCGCCCGGCACTTGGCGTCTGCGCGTGATCGAGGGGCGGACCTGGGCCGGGCCGCGCCGCCTGTTCGGGGACGGCACCCATATCCGGCGCTACCCGCACCTGCTGCATCTCGATCGCGCAAGCCATCTGTCCCTGTCGCTGGCCGACCCTTCGGGAAGACACCGGCCATGAGCTGCCCCTTTTCCTGGACCATGATTCAGCGTGTCGCGGCCGCGCCCGTGCGGCTCAACCGCGCCGTGGCGCGATCGGCGCTGTCCGTCGCGCGCTTCCTGACGCAGATGGGTTCGACCCCTGCCGAAATGGTCTTCTGGCGCATGGGCGCCGCCATCTCCGCCTTCGGGGCGGCGATTGTCTGCGCGGCCGAGGCGGGAACCGTCATGGCGCTGCTCACCCTGCGCCTGTGGCGCACCGCTCCGGGCTGTGTCGCGCTCCTCGTCCATGCCTTGCTGGCCTGGCTCGCCGCCCATCTCGCGTTCGCGCTTGTGCGCGGCATGCGCGAACCCCGTCTCTGAAAGGACCACCCATGCCATTGTTACGCCTGATCGCCACCGCCACGATTACCAGCCTTGGCCTGGTGGCCGGGCCTTCCGCCCGGGCGGGAACCGATATGCCTTCCCGTTCACTCTCCCCGGTGGTTGTCACCAACTGCCGGGCGATCGATGGCGATACCTTGCGCTGCGGCTCCATCCGGATCCGCCTGTTGGGCATCGATGCCGCCGAACTTCCCGGCCATTGCCGGGTCGGCCGCCACTGCGCGCCGGGCGATTCCTTCGCCCAGCAGGCCGAACTGCGCCGCCTCGCGGCAGGGCCGCTCACCGTGCGGGCTGTCACCCAGGATCGCTACGGGCGGCTTGTGGCGACCGTGCGCAACGCACGAGGCGTCGACCTCAGCTGCGCGATGATCGCTGCCGGCGCCACCTATAAGCCGGCATGGGACAATGGCGGGATCGTGCGGCGTTCCTGCGCGGGTGTACGGTGATGGTGCGCCGTGGCAAGGATCGGGCACAGCCGCCGCGGCCGCGTAGTTCGCCGGCTGCAGCCGCGTTGCGGGAATGGCGGATCGCCGAGCGCGCGCGGCGTGCGCAACGCGAACAGCGCGAGAAGGAGCGCCTGCGCCGGAAGGCTGCCGCGGCAAAGCGCGCGTTGCGCCGGGAACAGGACGTGGCGCTGCGCGTCGAGCAGACCGAGCGCGCTGTGGCCTACACCCGAGCAGCGCTCGAGCGCGAGGAGCAGGCGGCGCTCGCGCGGATCAAGGAGATCAACGGACGGCGGCTTGTGACAGTCAAATCGATCGCCACCGTGGTGCTGCTGGCCGTTCTCGCGATCGCGCCGCAGCAGGTGGTCGGGTACTATCAGGTTCACAAGCTGCCTGCCGATCAGGCGCTCGTGCTCGGGCTCGGTGTGCTGCTGAGCTATAGTGTGGCCGTCGTGGGCACGTTCTTCTCGATCGACTGCTGGCTCCTGCCTGTGCTGGCCCGATCCTCGGCGCTGGCCGAGGCGGTGCGGTCCCTCGATGCCATCGTTCGTAAGCGCAATATGCTGGCGGAAGGGCGCTATCGTCTGGATAGGCCCGCGAGGATGTACCGGCGCTGGCCCGATACGCCCTATGTGGTCCGGTTTGAATGAGACCGTCAGTGCCCTTGAAAAGTTGATTACGCTATCGCCTCGTTGGCGCACCAGAAGCGAGCTTCAGATCAAAGCTCCTTGCCAGATATCATCGCGAATTGCGCCGATACCTTGAGCAGGGCATTCAAGGTTTCGTTGTCTGATCCGGTCATCAAGCCATTCTTGTCAGGAACGGGAAGCGGGCGTTGCGCGATCGTTCGCATGATATTCAACAAGGTGTTCGATGGCACACCGGCATGAGCCAGTATACCCATTCGCGCCTGCTGAACCCCTTTGCCGATCAGGAGCTTCTCCATGTCGGTCGGGAATATAACCTGCGGCACCTGATGGAGCATGCACCAGTTAGCCATGCCAAGGCCTCCATGGTGAACGGCGATGCATGCACACGGCAGGACCGAAGGCAGATGTAGCGGCACCGGCGAAAAGGTCAAACCCGCCACCGGGGAACGCGCCACCAATCCGGAATAGCCAAGGATTTGCCACGGGACCTGTTGTGCGATCTCTTCGATGAGAGGCAGCGCTGGATGATCGCCCGGCATGTAGATCGCCATGACATGCCTTTCGTCATTCCGATGTGCCGGCGGATCCGGTATTTCGACAGGCCAGTAGTGCCCCTCGGCTCTATGGCGGTTATAGGGATCGAGCTGAGGCATCGTGCAGACGAAGTTCGCTTCGCCACGCAACGACGCAGAAAACGTCGATTCCTGCCAATGCCCGTCGGACGCTACCCTCAGCGCCTCCACGATACGGTCGCATGTTTCGTGCGTGACGCTGTCCCCCACGTGTCCATCGAATGATGGCAAATCCCCTTCAGGGGGGAGTGTCCAGCCATTGCCGATGACGAGCCGGGGGTAACGACCGGACGAAGCGACATTCAGACTGGGGGCAAAGTCCGACAGGACGACGTCTGGCCTGACCTCGGCCAGCAGTCTTCGCCAGGCGCGGACCACCGGACGGCAGAGCTGCGCATCGGCAAAACCGGTGCGTTCGAATATGTCTGCCAACGAGCGTGGCTGAGCCGGAACCCGGGGCGGATGGTGAAGGAAGATCGGCGCCTGGACGACGCCAAGTCGGTGGCCGTCCTGCTCGAGGAACGGCGCCAGCGCCCCTTTGACATGCGGCACATGCCGCGCTGCCACGATGATTTGCCAGCCTTCTGCGAGATAGGCCCGAACGAGCGGCACCATCCGATAGGCATGGCCCATACCGGCGCCCAGCTCCCAGCCAATGAGTACGCGCTTGGGGATAGGTGCTCCTGCAGATTACCTGTCGCTGGAAGACGGTGAGGCCCGTGACACGAAATCGGTCACGGGCCTCGAGAGTGGTTCAAGCCATCGTGGCTGAACGATCAGACCGATGCGCCCACAAACCGAACATCGAGACTGGTGAAGTTCGACATGGAAACGCCCGTCAACCGTACACTGTCGTTTTCATCCAGATTGATGACGAGGTCGCTGCCCTGCTGAACCGTTGCGCCCAGCAAGTGCGCCCAGTCCGAGAACTGGGATCGGTCAAACTGGAGATAGTCATGATCCGCTCCCACGGCCGCGAAATCGTCGATGACGCTCTCGCCGAAGCCACTGCCGATGACGAAGGTCTCGAAGAGGCTCGTTCCGGTGTGATCGGGATTGGCCGCATCGACGGCGATCTCGTTCGTGGCGGACCGGTTCAGGATTTCATTGCGGTTCCAAGTTACCCCGTCGGCGAACTGGATCTCTTCGACCCCCAGCGGAACGCCTCCGTACTCCCCGGAGAATTGCCAGTCGGCCGTGAAGGTATCTCCGGTGTCGTCGACCGTGAAAGTGGCGCTGTAATCGTAACGCGCCACGCTCACATCGTCGGAGTTGATGTCGGTCAGCACCAGGGTATCATTGCGAATGGCGTCGCCGGGTTGATCGAGTTCGTCGTGGCCATCACCCTTCGCGAAATTGAATGCGCCTGACCCGTCACCGGTGACGGAATAAAAGTCATCGCCGAGCCCACCGTTCACGACGAAGCCGGTTGTCAGATCGAAATAGTCATCCCCGGACGTCCCGTTGAAAAGCTGATAGTTCGCGATGGAAAGCGAGAATGACGAACTCGTGCTCAGCTCGCCGTCGGTGGCGGTGACCTTGATCTCGTATGTACCCGCCGCATCCGAAGGCGGGGTTCCGGTCAGGTGGCCGTTTGCGAAAGACAGCCATGCCGGAAGGGCCGAGCCGTCATCAAGTGTTGCCGTCAGCGTCAGTGCATCGCCTTCCGGGTCCACGAAAGTGCCCTCCGGCAGCGCAACATCGAGCGCAGTGTTGATGTTGCCCGAGGCATCGGAAATCGCCTGCGCCGTCGGGGCCAGGTTGTCCGATCCAAAGTGCAGTCGGAATGTGGCATGGGCATCGAGGATTCCGTCCGATGCCGCGACGACAATGTCGAGAACCCCGGAGGTGCCCACAGGCGCGACGCCGGAGAACTGCCCGTTGTCGAAGGCAAGCCAGCTCGGCAGTGCCGTTCCGTCGGCCAGCGTGGCGGTGAAAGCGAGGGTATCACCGTCGGGGTCAACGAAATTGCTCGTTACATCGAGCAGGAACTCATCGGTCCCGACCAACCTGCGGTTCGATAGCTCTTGCTGGACGAGCGGCATGTCCTCGGTCCCGGTGACCGTCAACGTCAAGGTGGACGACGAGGACGCGCCATAGGAATCGGTTACATGGTAGTTCGCGGTCAGTGTCAGCTGCTCGCCCTGGGCGAGGTGCTGGTATGCGGGGTTCGACGGGTCGAAACTCCAGCTTCCGTCCGCTGCCAAAACCAGGCCGGTAATGGGAGCGTCCAGCGAGAACGTAAGGGTATCGCCGACATCCGGATCCGTTGCGACAAGCGCGCCACGCACGATAGCGGCATCCTGGACCGTGTTGGCTGTTGCCGCCGTGGCGGTCGGAGCGGAGTCACCCGCGGCAATGGCCAGGATCCCGATGATCTGCTCGCGCGTCCAGATCGTTCCGTCCGCGAACACGATCCTGCTGACGCCATGGACGTTGCCATCATCCTGGACGAACTGCTTGGTGAGGTTCATCGAAGCGCCGGTGGAATTGATGGTCACCAACAGCGCTTCGCCCGAGCGGGTGAGAGTGACCCCGCCTGGATTCACGTCAGTCAGTTCCAGCGTGTCGTTGCGGCTGTACCCCAGGCCCCAGTCGTCGACCTCGTCATGACCATCGGTGCTTGCGAAGCGGATGATGCCCGAGCCGCTGCCGCCGACAATGATGTAGTCGTCGCCGGCGAGACCGTTGACGATGAAATTGCCCCGAGGTGCGAAGAGATAATCGTCGGAGGTGGTCCCATCCACGGAAGTCTGGGCGGCCGATATGACCGTGGCCGCCGCGGCAACGAGATCGGCGCGCGACATGATCGTCCCGTCCGCGAACACCAGGCGGTCCACCGCGTAGCCGTCGCCGACCAATTCGTCGGTCATCGTAATCGATCCCGCTTGACTGGCGAACGAAATGGTCAGGCCCGCGCCATCGTTGGCAACGGCGAACTGGAGATCTGCTGGCGTGATGCCGGAGCCAAGCGCAAGCGTATTAAACCCGTCGGTTGCGTCAGACCCGGTGATGGTGTCGTCCCCATCGCCAGAATTCCAGTGGTACGTGTCGTTGCCCCGGCTTTCGTGGACGGTGTCCGATCCCGTACCAGGGGTGACATCATCGTTGCCATCGCCGGGCTGCAGGTCATCGTCGTCCGGGGTTCCGGGAATATTCCTGTCTGGCGCCGGAGGCGGAGTGCCGATGGGCGCGGCCTGGAGATAGGTGGAGTTGACGTAGTCGAGGTACTCGGAGGCTGGACGCAAGTTGGGGCCGTAATTGGGATAATCCCTGCTGTAGCCCCAACCATCGAAGTGGGAATCCACGCCTGAGATAAAGCCTTCCGGTGCGCTTATGAGCTGCAGCTCATCGAGCCCGATCACCGTTCCATCGGCAAAGGAGATGGAGTCCAGCTTCCGCGCACCTTCCACTGCGTCGTATGTGAGACCGCCTGGCCCCACGTTGTCGCCGTTTTCCAGGAAAGTGATGGTTTCGCCGGTGGCCTTGATGCGCACGGCAATGAACTGGGCGTGGTAGCCGTCGTGGTAAGGATTACCATCATCGCGCGATCCCTGGCCGTAGATGTAGCGGCCGCCAGCGATGACTTCCACGTCGTTGGGATTGAGATTCTGCAGGGCGAGGCTGTAGTCGCCGTCACCGCTATCGAATTCCACGACATCGTGGCCACCGCCGACGCCGAATTTGATTGTGGCGGCGGCTGTCTTCAGGTGGATCACGTCGTTGCCTGCGCCGCCGTCGATCGTGGCTCCCGAGCCCGAGACGGTGATCTTGTCATCGCCGTCGCCGCCATCGATGGTGTGTACGCCGCTGCTGTCGTCGGTGATCGTATCCGCGTAGTCGGAGCCGATGATATCCGTGTGGAAATTTGTGAACTTTATTCTGCCCGTAGTACCACTTTTACTCCGTATATACCCCTCACCCGCCTCAGAATTCGTAATTAAAACGAACATTCCGGCAGTGTCCACGGCTTGCTGAAGATTTAATTGATCGTGCGACCCGCCACCCGAATCGATCAATAAATTGAAACCGTCCGGTATTTCTCCTTTAAAAGTGAATGCATCATTCCCAATTGTTCCAACTATTTTTTCTATTGAATACAGATTATCGATTCCTCCCGATGAATCATTCACGGTAATATCTGGAACATTTGTCGATCCATCAAAGTTAATTGTTATCGATCCGCTTTCACTGTTGTAATCAGCCGTATCTGTGCCGTCACCGCCGTTCATAACATCATTGCCAGAGCCCCCAATCAACACATCATCTCCGCGCCCCCCTTTCAGAAAATCATTTCCGGCTCCCCCATCCAATATGTCGCGCTGTTTCTCCGGATTGCTAACGAAGTTTTGGATATCCGCCGGGGCATTTGCAATTTTGGACGGAGTACTCGATGATACGCGAGTATAAGTCCCGTCACTCGGATCGTAGATCGAATCGTACCCTTCAGCAAAAAGAACGTCGTTGCCATCACCACCTTCAAGATGGTTGCTAAGTAAATTACCTATCAAAAGATCATTATTGTCCGTTCCGATAGCATTTTCGATGTACGCCCCGTAGGCAATTGAAATGTTGAGTTCACCTATATTGCCAATACTGGGCACTCCTCCTCCCGTTATGTTTACACCGGTATTGTTCCCGATGGATGAAAAGTACCCCGGGCGGAGATCTATAAGTGCAGCCGTGCTGAGTCCATGGGCATCGATCGTATCGATTCCTCCACCATCCCATATGGAATATGAGCGATCTTGTCCTAAAAATGGCGCCAAGCTCTCGATGAAAGAGTTGATGATGGTATCGTATTGATTATAATCATCATTTCTACCATATATTGATTGAATAGCAGCTATATCGTATATTTGTAGTTCGTGAGTTCTTTGGCCAGTCCCAGTATTTTGATTATATGACATAATTGTATATTTATTGGTATTTTCTTCTCCGCTGTAAATAGTTCCGTTGCTTTGTTCTACATCTAGCAGGCCAAGTGAATGTAGTAGTTCGTGGGGAATTGTTTTTTGTATTTCCTCAGCATTCATCCCACTTTGTAAAATATAGACATCAGATCTAAGCGGATTCGACCCGATAGAATCAAAAGTGAATCCAGTGGGTTGCCTTATTTCATTATTACTGTTGTATCCATATAAGTTAACACTTAGGCCAGATATTACTATATCTGCACTTTCAGAATTCGAATAAGTAAATGATACATTTGAAACGTTATTAAAGTAAGATAGGGCATATGCAGTTGGCTGTTCTGCAATTGAAGTTATATTAGTGAAATCGCTAGATGAAATTAAATACTCACTGTTGCCGATATGAAATCCGGAATCATCTGTGCTCCCTTCAAATAATCCAGTTCCCACATTACTCCCGACATATTGCGGTAGACTCGCGGCGAAGTAGTACGTAAATGTAGAGTCTGTCGTCGCAGCCGAATTTACAAGCTTAATGGCCTGAGCAATGCTTCCATTAGACATAACTATTCTCCTATATACGTGATATAGTTTTGAACAATATATTCGCCCCTTTCGCCGAGATCTTGGTATATTGAATTTGTAGTAAAGTTGTAACCCCGAGGCATCGGAAGTATGCCCATACGCTGATCAAGCATTATGTCTCGCCAAAATTCCGTTCTGTATGCCGTTTTACTATCAGATAACTTTATCTGTATCAAAAGAGGTTTTTTGTCGTAATTTATAGTATAATGAACAACTATATGTAGTACGTTTTCATTTTTACATGATTCAATATTATTTTCCGGGTCTGCAATAAAATTATTAGGATCAAATTCATTGATATGTTCTTTGTAATTTATGGAAGACCATTTATTGTCATAGAACTTTTTCCTCATCCCGTTTAGTAATTTGATACTAACCCCGTTTTTAATATCTCTAGTGAATGTTCCATCCCATATTGATTCATCAACGCCAACATTTACACAAATAAGATTTGATTTCGTTACCGTAAACTTACTTTCATTGCGACCGGAAGAGTATTCTATCGGAAACACTTGTTTTGTATTTAACCATAAAGTTGGCGATTTATCCTCGCGATATGATGGAATAATATCGTGCAAGTTTCCACACATGCAGGATAGGGAAAATAATGAGCCGATAATCATGTCGAATTTAAAATTCATCTTTCCCTCCCGGCTTCTCGCCGCGCCTTGTCGATCGGACTGATAAGATAGCTCATGATCGAACGCTGGCCGGTACGAATGTCGGCCGTCACCGTCATGCCGGGCGCCAGCGGTACGACGCGGTCACCGCGATCGATCGTCGATTGCAGCAATGCGATCCGTGCAACGTAGACTGGCCCGAGCTTCCTGTCGTCCACAGCATCGGTCGCGATGCTCACGATCCGACCCGGAACGGTTCCATAGCGCGTGAACGGAAAGGCCTCGAGCTTGACTGCCACGTCCTGCCCCTTGCGAACAAAGCCGGCATCCTTGTTGAGCACCTTGGCCTCAACCGTCAGCGCACCGTAGGGCACGACCACCATCAGAGGTCGGACGGCCTCGACCACCCCACCGACGGTGTGCACCGCAATCTGCTGCACCGTCCCGTCGACCGGCGCCAGCAGTCTTTGCAGGTGGCTCTTTTGCCGCGCCTTGGTCAGCTCCTCCTCGCGCAACATCGCTTCGCTCTGCGCCTTGGCAAGGTCAGCCAGCGCGGTCTGGCGCGCCTGTTCTCGCGCTTGCGCGGACTGCTGCCCATATTTGCGTGCATCCGACATCGCCCGCGCCTGCTGCGCGAGAGCAATGCTCCGCTGCCCGAGTTCAGAATGACGCTGACGCTCCATTTCAAGCAGCTTGAGGCCCGGAGCATAGCCCTTGGCTTCCAGACCATGCATCGCGGCCAGCTCGCGATCGAGCACAGGTACGGTCCGATCCAGAGTCCTCACCTGCTCGGCCGCCGCACGGGCATCGGAAAGCGAGGCGCCGCGCGCCGCTGCCATGCCGGCGGTCGCCGCATTGCTCTCCGCCACCTGGGCCGCAATCAGGCGGCGCTGGGTGTCGGCAACATCGGCCGGCGTGCCGGGCGGTGGGATAAAGTTCAGTCCCTTGCCTGACAGCACATCGGCGATCGCTTTGTTGCGCGCCACATCGAGCTGGGCGGCGAGCAGCGCCTTCTCCGCCTGGATCTGCTCTGCAATCGAGACGGTCGGGTCAAGGTCGATCAGGGGTTGCCCCTTCTTCACGACATCGCCCTCACGGACATAGATCCGACGCACTATGCCCGTGCTGGCTGCCTGAACCAGTTTCACGTTGTCGGTCGGCATGATCCTGCCTTGCGCGGAAGCCACAATGTCCAGCTGGCCAAGCGTCAGCCAGGCGAGTGTCCCGGCCAATCCTACCAGCATGACCCATGTGGTCACTCGTCCGGTTGGAGACACCGGTCGCTCGATCACTTCGAGCGCCGCCGGCAGAAAGCGCGGCTCGAAGCTGCCGCGGCGCTCCTTGTCGCGAGCCCGCTCCTGGTTCAGGACTTCGCGAGCGACCTGCCAGTGGCGGGATAGGGCGTTCATGCGACCATACCCTCCGCCATACCCATCTGCCGGCGATGGAGGTCGGCATAGCGGCCATTCATCCGCAGTAACTCCTCATGGCTTCCGGTTTCGACGATGCGCCCCTTCTCGAGCGTGATGATCCGGTCGCACTGGCGTATCGCCGACAGGCGGTGCGCGATGATCAGCACCGTGCGCTCCTGGGCCATCGCCTTCAGGTTCTTCTGGATGATTTCCTCGCTCTCGGCATCAAGCGCTGACGTCGCCTCGTCGAAAATCAGAATGCGCGGCCGCGTGACGAGCGCACGGGCAATGGCGAGGCGCTGGCGCTGACCGCCCGAGAGATTGGCGCCGCGCTCCTCGATCACCGTGTCGTATCCCTGTGGCAAGCGCACGATGAATTCATGCGCGCCTGCAAGGGTGGCGGCGGCGGTAACCGCCTCCAAAGGCATCGCCGGATTGGCGAGAGCGATATTCTCGCGCACCGAACGGTTGAACAGCAGGTTTTCCTGAAGCACCACTCCGATCTGTCGGCGGAGCCAGGCCGGATCGATCTGCGCGACGTCGACCCCATCCACCAGGACACGGCCGGCTGCCGGCGAATACAGCCGCTGGAGCAATTTGGTCAGGGTCGACTTGCCCGAACCGGAAGAGCCAACGATACCAAGTGTCAAGCCCGCCGGAATATCGAGGTCGATATCCTCGAGTGTCCATGGTCCGTCCAGACCATAACGGAACCGGATGCTCTCGAAGCGGATTTCACCCTTTATCGCCGGTAGCGCGGTCCGGCTCCCCGAACCCGGCTCGGCCGGCTGATTCAGCACGTCACCAAGCCGGTCGATCGCGATCTTGACCTGCTGGAAGTCCTGCCAGAGCTGAGCCATGCGAATAACCGGCCCCGAGACCCGTTGCGCGAACATGTTGAAGGCAATGAGCCCACCAACGGTCATGGTGTGCGCGATCACCGCCTGCGCCCCGAAATAAAGGATCGCAGCCATGTTGAGCTTGGAGATGAACTGAATCGCCTGGCTACCGGTATTGCCGAGATCGATAACCCGCTGACTGGCCTCGCTGTAACCCGCCAGTTGCCGCTCCCAGCGGTCCTGCCATTGCGGCTCGACCGCTGAGGCCTTGATGGTCTGGATGCCGCCGACGCTCTCGATCAGCAAGGCATTGTTGGACGCCGCGCGCTCGAACTTCTCGTTGACACGTTCTCGCAAGGGCCGCGTGATCAAAACAGCCACGGCGATATACGCCGGGATGGTGAGGACCGAGATCAGGAAGAGCTTGACCGAATATATCCACATCGCGACGAGGAAGACGATCGTAAAGACCGGGTCCACCAGCACCGAAAGCGAGGCGTTGGTGAGGAATTCACGGATGGTTTCGAGCTGGCGCACGCGCATGGCCGTATCGCCGACGCGGCGTGCCTCGAAATACCCCAGTGGAAGTCGCAGAAGGTGACGGAAAAGCTTCGCGCCCAGTTCGACATCTATCTTCTGACTGGTCTCCGAATAGAGCCTGGTCCGTAACCACCCGAACACCGTTTCCCAGGTGGACACGCCGACAAAGCCGATCGCCAGCACCGTCAGGGTCGACATGGTGTCGTGCACCAGCACCTTGTCCACCACGTTCTGGAAGAACAAGGGCGCGGCGAGCCCGAGGAGATTCAGCGCCAACGTGATCAGCAGGACTTCGCCTATTAGATGGCGGTAACGAATGATCTGCGGAATGAACCAGGTAAAATCGAAGGCACGTGCGACAAGCCCGACGTTCTCGCGCGTGGTGACGAGCACCAGCTCCCCGTCCCAGATCTCTTCCACCTCGGCGCGCGCCATTTTGGCAATGCCGGCGCCGGAACGCTGGACCAGGGCTTCCTCCCCGGCGACCCGCCCGATAATGAACCACCCTTGTCCACCATTGGCGAGTGCGGGGAGCGGCAGTCGCTCAAGGTCGTTCCAGTTCGCCGATCGGACCTTGGCGCGAACGCCATCCAGACCTTGCGCGATCCGCACCAGATCGCGGGCACTCACTTCCTCTTGATGACCCAGTCCATGACGCAGCTGCGCCGGATCAACGGCGATCCGATGCATGGCCAGTAGGCGGGCAATGGCGAACAGCCCGCTATTTATGTCCCCCATTGGGGCTTGGGGATCGATTTCGCTCATCGATTGGGCTTTCCATATCCGGAAACGGGTTGGTCCATCGGATCGCGGATAGGAGCGATGGGAAGAGAGCGAGACAGGTCGCGCGTTGTCGGTGGCGTGGCTGCCGGTGTCCACGAGGGTGCCGGGCTGTCGCCATGTGTCTGTGACAGCGGCCGACGCTTCGCCCCGGGCGCGCCGGCCTTGTCAATTTTCCGGAAGATCATCTCCCAGGGCACCGCATTCTTGCGCATAATCTCGTGCAAGTGCGTCGCGGGCTCATGGAGTTGAGCCCCTGTCATGATGGCGCCCACTTCAAGCGAGCCAGTCTGCCTGAGCAGGGCAGCCTGCGAAATGTAATAGTCTCGCTGCGAGGCGAGCAAGGCGATCTGGGAATCACGCAGCTGTTGCTGGGCATAGAGCAAGTCAAACGTTGAACGCAGGCCAACCCGATATTCGTTGATCATGCCGTCCAGTTGCGTTTCCGCGAACCGCAGACGGTCTTGTCGCAGAGCCATTTGCCGTTCGGCCGTGACCATCTGGTTCCAGGCATAGGACACTGAACGATCGACTTCCCGACGCGTCACTTCGATCCTGAAGCGATCCGAGCCATTGCGGTCCTCTGCCTGTCGAATCTGCGAGGCGATTGCGCCTCCCACGGACAAGGGAACCGTCAGCACCAGGCCCGCCGAATAGCTCTGGTCCTGATCCCGCAGATGATAGGGCACGGCCTCGCCGCTCAATCCCGCCGTACCGCGCAAGGCAAGCGTCGGCCGCCCTGCCGCTTTCGCGGCAACTATCGTGGCGCGCGACCCCTCCTCGGTAAAAACGGCTCTCTGAAGTTCCGGATTTTGCAGCTCGGCAAGATTGAAAGCATCCTCCACCCGCGAAGGGAGCCGGGGCAAGGCCGGCTCCGCGGCAAGTTCGCCGGGAACCCTTCCGACCAGCGTCACGTAGTCCGCACGGGCCGCCTCCAGCGCCTGCTCGGTTGCCGCTACTTCCTGACGGGCGATGGAAAGCTGGGCATTGGCCTGGGCGACATCGGTGACAGTCAGTTCGCCCGCTATCCTGCGGGCATCGATTTCCTGCGCGAGCATGCCCAGTTCGTCGACGCTGGTCTGCCAGATTCCAAGCGCCGCATACTGTCGGCGAATATCGACATAGGCTGTGATGACCGAGAGCAGCAGGTCGCCTTCAGCGCCGCGGAGGGTCTCCCGGCCGGCATGAATATTGGCGATGGCGGCTCGCTGTGCGGCTGTTGCGCGCCCACCCGTATATACAGGTTGGGTCACAACCATCTGCACCGAATTGCTGTTGCGGTTGAACGCGGAAGGCCCAAACGGGTTTGCCTGTTGCGTTGCCCTTCCTTCGACAGTGCGGGCGTAACTGCCCGCTACATCGAGTTCCGCGCTTGGGCGCAATTGCGCATAGGCTTGGACGAGGCCCTCATCGGTCGCCCGGACATCATAGCGACTGCTCTCGAGGGTCGGGTTGGTATTGTAGGCCTGGATGATCGCATCCGCGAGCGTTTCTGCAGAAATTGGCGCGCTGCCCAACGCGAAAAGCGTCGCAATTCCCAACGTCCCATAGGCGTGCCGCATCTGTCAGACCTGCAATGCATGTCGGTTGCGCAGCCGGCATGCCAGCCACCGATCGAGGGGAATGGACAACACCAGAAAGGCGCTTGGTCCATAACGACACCAGAGATCACGTTTGCATGGTCAGATCCATGAGCGGCAACGCATAATACACGGGCCTCTTGCCAGATTGTAACGGCTCATTACGGATCGATGGGGAGGGAGATAAGTCTACTGCCCTCTATATTTCCCGATCATCCCCTCAACATCGATCAAATTTTCTAAATACAAATCCGCGCCAACCTGAAAAATCCAAATAATGGATAATTCCGGTTAACCACTTTCCCCTTACCACACCGCAGCAAACACTTTCGATGCGATTCGAAGAAAGCCAATAATCCTATGTTTCCATTTTTATCGCTCTTATGCAACAACCAGATTGAACCATTTTTGCCGTTGAGCGATTGTAAAATTTCGACATTTCCATGACAGAATGAGCGGTGGCGTTACCGTCGCGCCCTTCCCAAAAGCCACAAACAACCTCCTCCCATGCAGCAACGCTGTCTGCATTCGGGCAGAGGAAGAAAGATGAGGTCAGTTCCGGCTGAGTGTGAAAACGTACTTTTCGGCCATCTTCTGACCGGTCTCGGTACTGGCAGGCCCCTTCCTGTTTCGTGCGTTTCAGGCCATGGCGCCGATGCAGCCGATGCCGGCTGCATCGAAAGGAGGTGATACCTATCGACGTAACCACTGCAATTGCGATCGCGATGCTCTGCATCGCCTTCGCAGGCCTCGTGATCAAGATCATCGAGGTCGCCCGCAAGTAAGCGGTGAGGGAGATCGGTGCACGAACGCCGGTCTCCCGATACAGTAAGGGCCCGGGTGCACGAACACCCGAGCCCAGGAGGTGACCTATCGATCAACCACTGCGGTGCCTATATACGCGTCAATGGTTACCGCTTCAAGTCGTGCTGCCCACGTCCGCAGACGCCCCGTAGCGAAAGGCGAGGTCCGAGCGAACAACATCGTGCATGTATGCCGGCCAGTGGCGATCCGGCCCAATGATCCGATCGATGCCGGCGCGCCGGTTGATTCCTTGCCACAACGCCATCGCCGCCTGCCTGGTCGTGTCGTCGTCACTCGCCCACGCACTCACCAGGATCCAGCGCCGCGCTGACCAGCAGGGCTGTCGCAGTCAGCGCGGCCGCGAACAGAATGAACAGCGTAGCGATCCCGACCAGCTTCACGCCCTATCCTCCTGCTCGAGGCGGCGGATATTGTTGGTGCTGCAACTGACTTATGCCGCCAGAAGGCTCGCGCAATCGCGACGGGGAGAGATGCCCCTCCCCGCCGCGACGCTGGGGGTCTCAGAAGCGGTAGCCGATGCCCGCCAGTACCTGGTGACGCGAGAGGTTCGCCTCGTAGTTGGAATAGCGGTATTCCAGCGCGCCGTAGAGCGGGCCGGATACACGGACCTGGGCGCCGACGCCAGCACGAACGCCGTTGTAGTTTTCGCTGCGTTCGAAATGTTCGATTGCATCGTCTCCGGTGAATTTTACGCGGGTGTTCGTGTAACCGACCTTGGCGTAAAGATTGACGTTCTTGCTGGCCTGGAAGGTGACACGGCCTCCGGCATACAGATCGCGACCGTACTTGATGCCAAGGGAATAGAGTGGGTTGGACTCGGTGTACTTGGACGAGGAGCCCGTGATTTCTCCATCCACGCCGACCGAAAATCGCGATGCCAGCGCGATATCGTAGCCAATGCCACCGCCAAATGCGACACCGTTGGCATTGGCGCTATCCTCATCAAAGCCCATCGAAACGTGATCGTAACCGACCAGCAGTTCCCCGCGCGGTCCGGAAATGTCTCCGGCATGAGCAGCAGTAGTGATGGACGCCGCTGCCAGTGCAGCGACGCGTGCGATAGACTTCATGAGAATGTCCCCTTGTTGATGAAAGTGTTGTGCAACTGCCGTTAGGAGTCGCGAATCTTCGCCAAAAGAGGGAATTGGAGTCATTCCGGACAGATCAGGGTTTGACGAGGAGATTGTGACTTTACTGCATCGGTTGTCGAAAGCGGTTTTGATCGACAGCCACGTTGACCGGTAGGGTTGTTGCCAGTATGTTCCAAATCTGGAGATTGGCTATGGATGACGATTGGGCTCCTTACCCTGGCGGTGTTGATGCGGCTTCCCTGTCTGCATATCCGCATCAAGATCCTTTTGATCATCCGTACTACTGGAACCGGGAAGAAAGCCCTGAGCGCGACGCTGCTTGGGCTGCCCTCACGCTGAAGCAGAAGATCGTCGGCTCGGTCTGCAGCATCGCGGTTGGCGCGGCCGGAGCCGGGCTGCTGATCGCTCTCGTGCAATTCCTGCACTGACCTGTCCAAACCTGCGCAGGACAGGTCGGCAAGGGCGGCGCCTAGCGCCGCCCTTTTCCTTTGGGATCGTACTCGGCGTGAAGATGGTTGCGCGAGGGGTCGTGCGGGAAGGTCTCGAAGGCGACGTCATAGTCGGGACCGAGACGGCGGCCGACCAGCGTCGCCAGCTGCCGTCCTTGTGTCACCGAGATGTTGTTGCCCCGGAAGTCAAGCGCTCGTCCCGAAGGGTGCAGGCTACCGACCATATGCCGACCATCACGCCCGGAGGTTACGACCGGCGCCGGGAGGTTGAGCCCTTTTGCCGCCAGCGTCACGGTGTCGAACGCCGGCCACATCTTCTCCGATACCCCTGACAGGTTGACCCCGGGCTTGGTCTGAACATGCCGGCGCGCTTCCTCCTGTTCGCGCGGTGTCTGCATCGTGAAGAACGGTACCGTGTCCAATAGCGAGGACGACAGCCGGTCGCCCACCGACTGCCGCACGATATCCGCCTGGCGGCCACCCTCCCCCAGCACCTCGTTGCGCATGGTAGCACCATGCTCCTTCATCGTCGCCTGAGACGACGTGATGCGGTTGCCCACTTCGCTGTCGATCGCGGTGTCCGCGGAATGCGCGCGAACCGCACCCTGCGGTCCCTGCGCCGCGACGCCGGCCATGCCTTCATGGGCGATCCGCTGTATGTCCGCGGCACTCGAGAACGACGGTCCGGCGAGGGTCGGCGCCGGGGCCTGCGGGATCAGACCGAGATCAGCCTGCATCTGCGCGATTTTCGCGTTCTCGTAACGCTTGAGCAGGACATTCTCCGTGCCCTGCTGAGACGCTGTCTGGTTGATCTGCCCGGGACGATAGGTGTGATCGAGATTGCGGTTCGCGGGATCGAGCATCTGCTCCTGGACAAACCGGACGTAATCCTGCGTATCGTTGCGGGAGATCGAGAAGTTGTTGTTGCGCCGCTCGGCAAAAGAGTTCTGATACCGCTGGAAGGTGTCCTCCGCGCGCGAGGCTTCCTCGCTGGCGCTCTGGGCATGGCGCAGATCCTGGGTCACCTCCTGGCTCAGCCCACGCAGCTGGCTGTCCGACGAAGAACTGGTCTGGCGATAGAAGCTCTCGCGCGCCTGGCGGGCGGAATCGCCAGAGGCTTCCTGTTCGAGGTAACGGAAAGCGTCCTTCACGGACTTTTCTGTTTTAGAGCTGTCCGACGAATTTCTAGCCTGCTGAGAAATCCATTGATCGGAGATGCTCCCCTTACCTACCGCAGATAGCTCTTTTACTCCCTTCGCCCCAAGCATCGACGAAATAGCCACGTCAGCGTTGAAAGTACCGGTTTGCAAAGCTTTCCGACTGATATCGTCCGCCTGTGCCTTCGTGAACGCCCCGGTGTTTTCGAGCGTCGAAGACCACTGAGATTGGATGTCCTGCATCCTGGATAGAGTGTTATTCAGCGCGCGCCCTTCCTCGGTGTTCGACGAAGCCGAATGCTGGGCGGTGTCGAACAGGCGCATCGAGGTGCTGTTGGCGGTCGACCAGGCATCGCTCGCCACCTGCCGCTTCTGCTCAACGACGCCGGCGCCCCTGGTCAGGCTCTCCTCCATGCTGCGCGCAAAGTCGTTGGTGGAATGCAGCGTGAACGGAAGTGACGACATGCCCCCTGAGGAATCGTAGCTCATGGTGCCATCGGCCGCGGTGCGCGTCATCGTACCATCGGCGTTGCGCTGGAAGAACTGCGGCGCGCCCGTGGTGTACGAGGGTGCATCGTTCTGCTGGTGCGCGGTCAGGTTGTTGTACTGGCGATTGCCATAGGCATAGTTGCCCGTGGTCTGCTCGGAGGCCGCCTGCTCGGCCGCGTTCTGGCTTGGCGCAAGGAAGCTCGTCGACTGCGACGCGATCGACATCGCCCCGCGCGCCATGCCGGCGGCGATGAACGGCACCGACATGATCATGAAGCCCGCAAGTGCGCCGGCGTCCTGGTTGATCGCCGAGACGCCGGCGAAGTTCGCCGCCGTGAGCCCCGCCGAGTTCCACGAGGCGAGCGAGGACTGCCAGCGCGTCATGAAGATCATGTTGAGGACCACGAATAGCGGTCCCCACGAGGCGAGGTAGAAGAAGCCGGTGATGTAGCCCTTGATCACGCCGATGCCGCTGTTGGGCAGCAGCGTCAGCAGGAAGATGATCGGGAACATCGCGTAAAACACGACCGTCAGCACGATATTGAGCAACGGCACCCATTTCATCGCGCCGGCGGCGATCGTCGCGTAGGTGTTGCGGGTCTGGACGTCCGCGCGCGAGGCCGCGAAGGCGTCGACCACGCTCTGCGACTGGCTGTTGCTGAAGTTCGAGACCGCATCGGTCATCGCGTTGACCATCATCGCCTGGCGGGTCAGCTGCTGCGCGCTCGTGCCCGATCCGCCGAAGGCCGCCGCGCCGATTGCGCCGACGTCGTTGGAGAACTTCGTCTCCGCGGCCGAGGTTGAGATGCCTGGGAAGAACTGCTGCGCGATGCGTGGCAGCGCCGCAGTGTAATAGGAATTCCAGCTCGTCAGCATCAGGTTGTAGGCTGCCTGGCACGACACGATGTTCGAGGACCCATCGGGATAGCGATAGGTCTGCGAGAGCGAGACCGATCCCGGCGCCATGGCCGCCAGCATGTCGGGCGCCTGGGTGATGCTCTCGATCGACTTGCGGCCCATCAGCACGTCATAGAATACGCATTGCTTGAAATGCTCGTTGAGATTGAGCGCCAGCGTCGGATCGTCGATCCGCAGGTTCTGCGTCGCATCGAGCAGCTTCGCCCCGTAGATCATGCCGCCCGTCGAATAGTTGAGCGAAGCCGGCATGACGAAGACGGTCTCGGCCGAGGTCGTGAGGTAATCGCCGATCTGGCTCGTGAAGCTCGCAATGCCGGCAAGCCCGATCGGCACGTTGGCGACGACCGCCGGCGCAAGTCCCGGATTGGTGCGGTCGGTGACCTTGACGCTGGTCGTCGGCACCATCAGCACCATGTACATGAGCGTTGCCTGCATGAACCAGCGGATCAGCGCGCGCGGATCCATGTTCCAGGCCGTGGTCATCAGCGCCATGGCAAAGCCCATCACCATGACCACGCGCAGCAGTGCCCGGTAGCCGCCCGCGCTAGACCAGGCCGCGATCGCGTTGAAGACGTTGACGAGGTACTCCCCGCCGCCCACCGTGAAGACCTCTACCGTCGATCCCATGTTATTGCTCCCGCCTCACGGCCGCAGCCCTTGCGCGGAGAGCGCGCGGGAGAAGTTGAGCGAGGCGGCAAGGCCCGGCGCCATGCGCGATTGCAGGGTGCTTTCGATGCGCATTGCCCGATCGACGATATCGAAAGTCCGGTTGACGCGATCGGTGACGCCCTTGGCGCGCTGCGCGATCTGCCCGCGCACGTCGCGCAGCTGCGCCATGTACTGCTCGACGTTCGAGGCATTGCTCTGCGCCTCGAGGCCGCCGCGCGAGGCGGCGACCTGGTCGAGGAAGTGGGTGACGATGGAATCGAGCATGTCGATCGACACCACTTCGGCAAGGGAATCGATCTCGGCGTCGGACAGGCGGAAGCCGGAGGCCGCCTGCACCGCGAGGATCTTGTAGAGCGGCACGCTCGCAGTGCCGAGCAGGTTGCGCTCCTCGGCCGTCAGCACGGTATCGGTCGCGATCTTGTCGCTCATCGACTGGATCAGCGCCTTGACATGCGGGCGCAGCGCCTGCGTTCCCAGCGCCGCCACGGTCTGGCCCCCGGTCTGGAGCGAGAGGCAATCGGTGCCGTCCGTGCACTTCAGAATATTGACGGACTGATTGCCATCGAGCAGCGCATCGAGCACCGGTCCTACCTGCGGCCCGACATACTGGACCGTGGGCTCCTCGCTGTCGCTGCCGCGCGCCGGCACGACGATCGTGCCGGTCAACGTCATCATCAGCTCGCGCATCTGCTGGCTCTGGTCCGCCATGGGCGAGGCCTTGATGATTGCCCAGGCATAGTTCTTGGGGCCGGGCAATTGCTGCTTCAGCGCGCCATCGGCCTGGTTCAACGTCGAAGTCTGCTGCCCGCCGTTGCCGCAACCCTGGCGGCTGCGCGCCCAGTCCGAGAAGATGCCCTTGGACGTGCCCACGGCGTTGCAGACGGAATTGCTCTTGATCCCCATCTCGCCGGCGACCCCGCCGACCAGCGCCGAGGCCGCCTCGCAGGAATTGATGTTGAACTGGTTGAGATCCTGCACGGCCTTCTCGAGGTCGCCCATGACCTTGTCGATCTGCGGGCTGATCGCCTGGATCGCGAGATGGAAGGCAAAGCCGATCGCGTTGTTGGCGACGGCCTTGGCCATGGCGACGAACTGGTCGGAGTTGATGAACGAGAACGAGCCCGTGAACATATCGATGCCGCCGCATCCCGCCGTGACCTTGGGCAGCTGCAGGTTGGCGGGATAGACGGTCTTCTGCGGAAAACGCGCCCACATCGATCCCAGCGAATAGTAGCCGGCGGACTGACCCTGATAGGCGACAGGCCCGGTTGCATTGGCGGCGACGCCCATGTCGGAGAAGGCCTGTTCCATGTCCGAGCCGACGCCGGCGCCGGCGGGCGCGATCGAGCCGAAGATCGTCCAGGCGATGGCGCCGAGGGCAAGCGAGGTGCGCGCGAGCGCGCGGCGGCGAAGAACGCGGGCCATCAGAAGCCACTCCCTGGGCGGGTATTGGTGAGCACGAAGATCCGTTCGGTGATCTCGTCAGCCGAGAGGATGCCGGTGCCGATCGGGACCGGACGTTTGGTCACGGTGTCGTAGAGCACGAGCGCCGGCGTCGCGCGCGAGGTCAGCCCCATGCGCGCGTACTGGCCGGTGTCAACGACATAGCGCGGGAAGACGCGGTTGGGACCACCGTCCATGGAAACGGCCACGACATCGAAGCCGCCCTTGTCGGACACGGCCTTGAGGATCGGCGCGAAGACCTCGCAGGCCCCGCAGCTCTGCGCGTAGAAGTAGAAGATGCCGTAACGCTGCGACAGGTGGCGCAGGGTCGCCTCCTCTTCGGCCTTGCGGTTGTCGAGCCAGGCCCTTTTGCCGAGCGACGAGACCGGGCGCTGCAGCGTGTAGTCGAGCGAGGGATCCTGCCAGACCGCGCGCTGCCAGACATCGGAGAACATCGAGGCGCGATCGAGCTGCTCGCGCTGGTAGCGGATATAGGCGGTCACATTGGCCTCGGTCGGTTCGAGCACCGCGCGCGCCTTCAGCTCGTCGAGGCGCTGCGTGATCGCCGCCAGCTGCGCCGTCGCCGAACCCGCCGGCACGGGCGCCGATTGCGGCGACGGGGCCGGGCGCTTGCGGCGATCGCAGTAGAACCAGGTGCCGAGCTTGCGCTCGTGGCAATAGAAGGCATCGCCTGTCACGTCCTCGCCAGCCACCGGCGTGACGGTGGCGGCATCATGGGCCGCGCCGGCATCGTCGGCGGGGGTGTTCCCACTGCCTGCCTGTTCCATACCATCGCCCGCCACCGGCACGGTAACAGTCTGGGCCAGCGCCACCTGGGAATGAATCAACGCAAGCAGCGTGGCGGTTGTCAGGAAGGTCCTGCGCATCATCGCTATCTCCTGTGAAGTCTGTCATCGAAGGGAGGCCGGCTGCCGGGACGGCCCACGGTGCCGGGCCTCGGAAGGTCCCCGAACGCATCCTCGTCGCCCAGCCCCTTGGGCACGCTGTCCCTGCCGGTAAGGCGGAAGACGCCGGCGAGCATCAGCGGCCGTTCGGCCGCGGCGAGCACTGCCTCGCCCAGCGGCGTGGTCTGCGCATAGCGCATGCCCTCCTCGTCCTGCGTGATGGCGAGCCAGCCCTTGTCCTCCTGGCCGTAGATGAGATCGGCGAACTCCTGGGCTGAGAGAACCGGCACGAACCAGCGGACCATCGAGGCGATCAGTTCGTCGACCGGCACGGGACGATCGGCACGGCAGCGCACCAGCGAAGCCCATTCCTGCACGGTCACGGTCGGGTGTCCCGAATGGGTGTTGATACTGGCTTCGATCTTCGCCTCGAACGCGGCGCGTTCCTCGGGCGTCATGTCCACGTTCAAATCGTCCTCATCGTGCATGTCAGCTACCGCCCCCCTTGTCCTTGTCCCGAGGCCGCAGCACCCGATCGGCGCCGGCGCTGCCGCCCATCGCCACCTGGTCGGGATCGAAATCCCTCGGCGGCGCAAAGATGTTCCAGCCATCGGCGTATCCGACAGGACGCTCGAGACGGGCGACCACCGACCATCCGGCCGCCGTCGCGCGCGCCGTCTGGCGGCTTTCATCGAATTCGAGCCAGCGCGCCGCGGTGAGTGCCGCGATCGCGGTCGTCACTTCCGCAATCGAGAGGGCAGGCTCGAACCAGTCGCGGATGCTGCGCAGGATATCCTCGACCGGGACCGGATGGTTCGTGCGGCAGCGCACGAGGATGACCCATTGCACCAGCGTGATATCGGGCGTCCCCGAATGCGCCGGCGCATCGGGCAGGAGCCGGGCAAGCCGCGCGGCATCGACAAACGGCGCGATCACGGCCGACAAGCGACGCCGGCGGGGAGTACGGGCGGGACGCATCAGTTGCCCCCGTTCCCATTAGTGGCGCTCCCGCTGGTGGCGTTCTGCTGGTAGTACGCCTTGATCTTGGCCTGGATGTCGCTCGCCATCTGCGCCTGGTCGGGAAGTTTGGCGGCCTCGAGGAACTCGGAATAGATTTCCGAGAAGTCCATCTTCGAGAAATCGAGGCGGGAGAACTCGTCGAGCGTGAGGCCGACGCACTGTTCGGTCTTGGGCGGCCCCCACGGCTTGTCGATCTGGGGGCGGCCCTGTTCCTGGATGATCCGGGTCAGCTTCGATTCAAAGCAGCAATAGGTCTTGCGCTTGGTCGTGCAGACCCCGAGGAAACTCGACGAGCAATAACTGCCGACGAAGTGGCACAGGCCGAGGCGATCCTTGACGTCGAGCTGCTTCTCGCTGCTGGCGCACAGGAACGTCGTCAGGAACTGCGTCGCTACGCTGGCGATCGCGGTCGCGCCACCCGAGGCGAGCGCCGTATAGGCCGTGACCGCCGCGCCCCCGGTGAGGAGGCCGGAAACCTTGCCCGCGCAGCAGTTGACGAGACCGAACACCGGCTTGTGGCAGGTCTCGCGCGTGCCCGAGAACATCTCGAGCTTGTCGGGATCGAACTCCTTGTGGGCCTGGTCGATCGCGCCCAGGGCGACGAGCGCGTCCTTGAACTCGTTCGACGACTGCCGCTCGATCTGCTGGCAGGCCCCGCCGGCGCAGTAGATATCGCCCGAACAGACATATTCCCGGTTGGGCGGCCCCTGCTCGCCCGGCACCGGGCAGCTGTAGGTGCGCTCGGTGACCTTGCACGGGCCGGACTGGGTTTCGTCGAGGCAGGTATCGCGCAACCACTTGCATTGCGGATTGGCCTCGAGATCGGTGCATTCGGTCTTCTGGCCGACAGTGACGCAGGCCCCGTCGATGAGGTCCCCGCCATTGGGGCAGATCTGGATCGGCGTCGCCGGTTGCTGGAGCACCTGGCTGCAGGTCGAACCGCTGAGCGTCCATCCCGCGGGACAGCTCCACGACGATGGCGTCGCCGCCGCGCTGACGCGGCACAGCGACCCATCGAGGGTATAGCCGGTGGGACATTCATAGGTCGGCGTCGCCGAGGCGGTCTCGACCGTGCTGCAGGTGGTGCCCGAGAGCGATCCACCACTGGGGCAGGAATAGTTGACCGACGCCTGCTGGCTTTCCGAGGCGGTACAGGTCGTGCCCGAGAGGGCATAGCCCGCCAGGCAGGAGTAGCTGACGCTCGCGGGCTGACTCTGGGTTGAGGTGCAGGTCGTCCCGTTCAGCGCGTGGTTCGCGGGACAGGTATAACTGACGGCCGCGTTGGTCGTATTAGTGGTGGTACAGGTGGTCCCCGACAGCGAACCCCCGTTGGGGCAGGAATAGCTGGCCGTGGCGTTCTGAGTATAGACGATTGAGCAGGTCGCGCCGTTCAGCGTGTAGCCGTTCGGGCAGGTGTTGGCCTTGATCGGGATGTAAAGGCAATTTTTGATAATGCCGCTGTTCGGCAATTTTCGTTTGTCATGGAACTTCATCCCGTTCCACGTGGGCTGCGGACAGTTATTACCCGGAAAATTACTCTCGACCCGACCACAGTAATTGGCCTCGAGATTGTTCGATCCCGCTTTATAGAAAATGGAATCAATACACTGATCGACTTGCGTTGCACCAGTCGTGGAGGTCTGCGAACAGGTGGTGCCATTGAGGCTATAGCCGCCCGGGCACGAATAGCTCGCGGTCGCGGCCTGGCTCAGCGTGCGCGAGCAGGTCGAGCCGGACAGGGTGAAGCCGTTGGGGCAGCTGTAATTGGCCGTCGCGGTATAAGTCGTGCCGCGCACGCACATCGTGCCCGAGAGGCTCCAGCCTCCGGGACAGGCATAGACCGGGCTCGCCGCCGCCGTGCTGGTCTGCGAACAGATCGAGCCCGAAAGCGTGAACCCGGCAGGACAGGTATAGCCCGATACGCTGGCGCCGATCGTCGTCGTGCGCGCGCAGATAGTACCCTGCAGCGTCCATCCCGCCGGGCAGTTCCACCGCTTGACGCTGGCCTCGACCACCGACGAACAGGTTGTACCCGAGAGCGTATAGCCCGAGGGGCAGTCGTAGCCGGTGACCGTGGCGTTCTGCGTCAGCGTCTTCGTGCAGGTCTCGCCCGACAACGTCCAGCCATCGGGGCAGGTAAATGCGCCGACCGGTTCGGACGACGATACCGTCTGCCCGACATCGCAGGTAGCCTCGTAGAAGACCTGCGTCGGCGGTGTCAGGATCTCCTGGCACTGTCCCTGCTGACCGCTGGTCGCTAGCCCCTCGGTGGTCGAGCCGGCATTGGCGTTGATCGCCTCGCCCCGCGCCTTGATATCGGCGAGGCTCGCCGGGTCGATGCGCGACCGGTTGCTGTCCGCGCCCCGCATGAGGTTCCAGGCGTCATTGCCGACCGCGCCCGTCGCGGCCGAGCCCAGCGCCTTGTCGTCGGTCCCGTAGAGACCCGAGAGGCTGTCGGGCGCGGCCTGGTAGCCGGGGATGGTGTCGGCATTGACCTGCTGGTCGGGGATGCCTTCGGCGGCCGACTTCTGGCCTTTGGCGAATGCCGTCCCGTCGTTGTTGGCGGCCTGGACATCACCCTGCTCGAGTTGGCCCGCAGCTCCTGCGACCTGCGCCGCCGCCACGCCGTTGTTGACCAGCAGCGACAGCGTCGCGAGCAGGCACAGGATATCACGGGCGAGCCGGCGCATCAGGAACCCTGTCCTTGCCGCAAACGCCCCAGCGCCTGCGCGGCGATCGGCGCGCCGGGGCCATCGCCAGCGGCGATCGTGTCGAGCGCGTAGTCGAGCGTGACATTGCCGCTGATGCGGTCGAACGGCGGCGGCTGCGTCGTGCACTCGAGGCCATCGCAGAGGTCGAAGTCGGAGGTGACCACGACCACCGCCGGGACCGCGCTCACATGGAACGCGCGGAACAGGCGCGGATCGATGCCGATCGAGCCGTAGTCGGCGCGGTTGTCGACGACCTTGAGAATGCCCTCCTGGAACGCCTTCATGGAGTTGCCGGGAAAGCCGTTGAACACGACCGACCCGCCGGCGCGCGCGGTATCGCGGATCAGCGCCTTCAGCGATTGCGGCGGCATCGCGAGCGAGGCAAAGACGATCAGCTGCGGCGCGCGACCGTGATCGGCGCCGGCATCGGCCGCGGTCTTCACCAGCGCGTCGAAATCGACAAGGCCGGCAGGCCCGCCGCCAAGACGCGGCAGGCTCGCGGTCATGTTGCGCTGGCCGGCCTCGGCGGTGGCCTTCGCCTCCTCGCGCAGGGCCTCGCTGCGGCGCAGGACTTCGTCGGCAAGGGCCTGGGCGTCGCCCTCCCCGGCCTTGCCGCGCGCCAGCACCGCCTGGATGTCGAGACCCTCGACGTTCTGCGCCACGGCATAGCTGGCGCCCGCCAGCGCCAGAGCGCCGAGCGGCACGAGCGCCATGCGCTTCATGGGTGAAATCCTTTCGCTCACAGTAGAGTCAGGCGTGGGCGCTGTGGGGTGTCTCCACCGCCAGTTTCCCACGCCTGCTCTCCGAACCGGACTTGCACCTTTCGTTGTGCATCCGGCTCTCCAGAAGTCTTGGCGAACTCGGGC
>Ga0310344_10000318_pt1 | contig 38303 bp, 29 predicted proteins | sample HC15DNA20200_MG_FD_203801 | JGI IMG/M metagenome (GOLD analysis project Ga0310344, IMG submission 203801) | Marine microbial communities from station ALOHA, North Pacific Subtropical Gyre - HC15-DNA-20-200_MG | ecosystem: Environmental > Aquatic > Marine > Oceanic | place: Pacific Ocean: North...
TTGAAAGGTTAAAGTTTTCATGAGTAATTTGCCTCCTTATTTCATGTGGTTTCCAAATAGTTATCGATGGTCATCGGCTTTATTGAATATTATTTCTACGGCTCCATTTGGAGGAGCTGATATAAGTGAGGTTTATCAAATTCGACGAAGACTTGAAGAAAGTGATCGGGAAGATGATCTGGCGTGGTTTAACGCATGTAATGAAGTGGCAAAAAAAGTAGAGAATAATGCAAATAGTTTTCTTGATAATGACTTTAAAGGTCCTGCTGCGGCAATGTTTTTACGAGCTTCTCATTACTATCAAATGGCAGAACGTTTTCGGACCCCAAAAGATGAAAAGGCAATGAAGTCTTTCACAATGGGAATTAGTTGTTTTCATAAATTTATCGAATTTGGAAGCCAGAAAATTGAGATTGTTGAGGTGCCATACGAGGGGAATAGTTTGCCAGGATACTTTGTCCCCGCTAAAGCTTCCTCTAATAAGCATAAGTCGCCATGTGTAGTTTTTTTTGATGGGTTGGATATAACTAAAGAAATCCAGTATCTACGAGGTGGAATTAGTGATCTAATTTCGCGCGGAATTTCTGTGCTGATAGTTGATGGGCCGGGAACAGGTGAATCTATTCGGTTACGAGGGCATCACCTTCGCTATGATTACGAGGTTGCAGGTAGCGCTTGTATAGATTGGCTTGACACACGAGATGACATCGATTCTGAGCGTATAGGGATAGTTGCAATATCATTGGGTGGTTATTACGCTCCCCGCTGTGCTTCAATGGATGATCGATTCGCTGCCTGTATCGCTTGGGGAGCAATATGGGATTATCATGAAACTTGGAAAAAGCGGATAGAAAAGGGCTTTGAAACGTCTTTGTCTGTTCCTGGTCACCATATAAATTGGATTCTTGGTGTAAATAGCCTTGATGAGGCGCTTGATAAATTAGAAAAATTTAGGCTTGACGGTATTGTGCAAAGAATGAAGTGTCCATTTTTAATAGTGCATGGGGCAGACGATGAACAAGTGCCTTTAAAAGACGCAGAACGACTTTTTTCTGCTTCAGGATCAAAAGACAAAGTTCTACGCGTTTTTGACTCAGAAGAAGGCGGAGCCCAACACTGTCAGAGAGATTATTTGACACTGGGTGTATACACAATGTGGAATTGGTTTGAGGAAAAGCTTATAAGAAACTAATAATTTTATGTATTTGTGGCATAACTGGCGTATCTAACAGTCTGTGCCCTAGCCTTATAATCGGTCTTTACGTTTATTAATGCAACTCTTCCAGAATCCACTTTTTCTCGAGCGCGTTCTAGAGCAGGGAGAATTTCCTCAGGGTTTTCTATATACTCAGAGTAGCATCCAAGGGCTTCAGCTATTTTGTGATATTCAGTATATCCCAAATTTCTTCCTGCTTTTACCCCATCCGGATCTGCCGTCCAGCCGCCATTGAGGCTGACAACTATAAGTATAGGTATTTTATGTCGAACAGCTGTATCAAGTTCCATAACGTTCAGGCCGAGCGATCCGTCACCATGCACGACAATAACCTGTTTGTCAGGCTTGGCTAGTTTTGCTCCTAGGCCAAAGGGTAATCCAACTCCCATGGTGCCAAACGGACCAGAGTTTAATCTATGGCCTGGTTCAAATGTGGGCATCCACTGACGTCCATAATTTAATATTTCCTGGCCATCTACGCACAAAATTGCATCTCGATCCATGAAGGTTTTAACCGCATCACATAACTCGAGTGGGTGAATGGGATCGCCTGAAGGGGGTTTATTGGATCCAGATCTCTGTCTTTTCTCTGAAGCTTCTGTTTCCAGACGGGCTCTCCATTCAGTAAAATGGTTTGTGCCTATGCTACCATCAATGTCAGCTAATATTTGTTCAAAGACAGATTTACAGTCTCCTACCAATCTAATGTCTACATAACGTGGTGAACTTGAAATATCATTAGCATCTATGTCAATTCGAACGATTTTTGCTTTTTCATTAAATCTAGGAGGAGAAAAATGACTTGATATATAATTCATTCTGGTTCCGGCAATTATGATTAAGTCAGCTTCTTTGAAAGCGGTTGAACGCATGTTTGGCCACGAATATTTATGATCATCGGGCAATACCCCTCTACCTTGCGGTGTTGTAAAAAAAGGAATGCCCAAGGTCTCGACGATTTGTGTCATCTCTTGCCATGCTTTAGACCAAATAACACCGCTGCCTGAAACAATTATAGGTTTTTTAGATTCATGTAGAGCTAAAGTTAAATTTTTAATATTACTTTGATCGGCAAGAGGTCTTTGTAAGAGGATAGGTTTTCCACTTTGACCCCAATTAATGGATTCAGAATCTATTTTTTCCCAAAGAAGATCCCCTGGAAAATCAAGATAGACAGGTCCAGGTTTACCAGACATTGCAACTTCAAAGGCATTATGAACTTGTTCTGGGATTCTTTCTGCCTTGTAAATGCGTTCAGACAGCTTTGTCATGGGTCTCATTATTGAGACTTGATCTATGCACTGAAAGGCGCCTTTTCCATAGGTCTTAATAGAACTTGAGCCACCACAAATAACCATAGGAGCGCAGTCTATAAACGCATTAGCAACTCCTGTGCAAAGATTGATTACCCCTGGCCCGCTGGCCGCCATACAAACACTTGGTTTTTGAGTTAGTCTGCTCCAAGCATTGCCCATCATAGCAGCGGCCTGTTCATGACGAACATCAATAAGGTCAATACCTTCTTTTACACAGAAGCCCTCGCATTCAATCATTGGACCGCCCATAAGAAAAAAGAGATACTTTGTTCCTTCATTTTTCAATGATTTTGCCAGTATTTCTGAACCAGTTAATATTCCCATATTCGTTTCCACTTTTAAAATAAGTTAACTAAATGATTCCTGAATTACTAAGTTCTTTAAGCTCTTCTTCCCTTAATCCAAGCCACTTTGATAGTACTTCATTTCTATGTTCACCTGTTAATGGCGCAGGTTTTATTTTTGCAAAAGAACCATTATGCCTTATGGGCCAGCCAACCATCTTAAATTGTCCAAGTTCAGGATGTTTTATTGATTGAATGAGCCCCCTTTCTTCGAATTCAGGATCCTCAAAGAGCTCACCAGTATCGTTAACCGCCCCTACGGGAACTTTAGCTTCACCAATAATCTTCATGGCTTCCTCTTTAGATTTCGTAAGAGTCCAATTAGAGATCATTGCATTAACTTCGTCTTCAATATCCATTCTAGATTCCTGAGTTGCGTACTTCGGATTACCTTTTAGATCTGGTCTACCAATTATTTCTAGTAAGCGCTGAAATTGTTCAGGAACGCCAGGATGGCAATAAAGTATGATGTAGTCATTTGTTCCTCCCCCTTTGCATGGATAAACCCCTTGGGGCACAGTGGTCCCGTTTACACCTTTTGCTCCCTGGCGCATACAAGGTTCACCTGTGTGTAATGTATATGCCCATGCTAATCGAATATATGACATACAGGAATCTTGCATGGCTACCTGAATACGACTACCTTTTCCTGTTTTCTCTGCTTTAAGAAGAGCAGCTAAAATGCTAATACCAAGAGTCATTCCCGTGCCCGTGTCACCTAAACCAGGTCCGGGTTTACAAGGAGTACCATCTTTTTCACCAGTTACACTCATTATTCCTCCCACCGCCTGGGCAATAGGGTCATAGGAATGAAAGTTCTCGTAGCGACTGCCCTCTCCAAAACCTTTTACTTGTGCATAGACTAATTTTGGATTTAACGAAGCTAGCGCTTCAAAACTCAGGCCAAGTCTTTCAATTGTTCCTGGAGCTAAATTTTCTATGAAAACATCTGCTTTTTTTACTAACTCTTTTAGTATTTCAATTCCTTTGTTTGATTTTAAATCCAAAGTGATTGATTTTTTATTTGCGTTAAATTGGCAAAAATACCAGCTGTCCTTATCATCAGAAACTCTTGCGTAACCATAACGGGCTGGTTCTCCGGTTACTGGCTTTTCGATTTTAACCACTTCTGCACCAAGCCAGGCCAAAGCTTCCGTGCATGATGGGCCAGCCTCGTACTGACTGAGATCAATAATTTTTATGCCATTTAAGCAGTCTATGTCAGTCTGATTGTTTGTATAATTTTTATTCTCATCAAGCATAAATATACCCCATTTCAACTAGAAATATTTTATAAGACACATATACTAAATTTTTCTTAAATTTACACGTAGATAGACACAGAGATTAATTTATTTTATGAGTGATCTTATGAACGACAAACCTTTTTCACCACGAATTGATAGAAACTATCCTAAACCAAAGCTTAAGGTTCCAAAAGGAGCTTGTGACTGTCACTTCCATTTTATAGGGCCACAAAATCAGTTTCCCTTGCAGAAGGATCATGTATTTAACCATCTGCAATTTGAAGACACAACTTTTGATGATTGGGAGAGAATGCAATCTGGATTAGGCTTGTCACGTGGATTGCACGTTCAATCAATGATGTATGGTAAAAATTATGAGTTGGCACTTCATGCGCAATGCAGATATCCAGACAGGATTCGAACGGTAATATCACTTCCTTGGGATGAGATTACAGACAAGGAACTAAAAATATTGACAGATCTAGGGATTGTTGGAGCCCGCGTTTCGTGGAGAATAGAAAAAAAACTTAATCCCAAAATGATTGAACGACTGACCGGGTTTGGTTGGTCTATTCATTATCTTATTAGAACAGCTGATCTCGAGAATGATTGGGCTAATGTAATACTTGATACACCGGGAAATTTTGTCATAGAGCATACAGGCTATCCTCCAGCTGATAAGGGACCAGGAAGTGCTGAATTTAAATTTGTTTTAGACTGTTTGGATACCGGTCGAGGTTGGATAAAATTATCCCCTAGGTTTTCTAATCAAGAAAATTTTCCTTTTGATGATACAAATGCATTCATCTCTAAATTATTAGATGCAGCCCCAGAACGACTACTGTGGGGTTCTGATTGGCCCCACCCTCAATATTTCAAGCCGATGCCAAATGACGTTGGACTTTTAGATATGTTGCTTGATTGGATTCCAAATGAGCAGACACGTAAACTTATTTTAGTGGATAATCCAGCTGACCTCTTCAATTTTCCTGAATTAGGCTAACTTTTAGCTTTTAGGCGCGTTAATTTTTCTACAATTGTAGTTTATTTATAATTTTAGTTTGGGATCGAGCCAGTCACGAAGACTGTCTCCCAATAAATTAAAGGCGAAAACAGCAAGAGTTACTGCTAAACCTGGAAAGACAATCATCCATGGAGCGGTGATATAGTAGTCAGAGTTGACACCTGCGAGCATTAAACCCCAGGATGGAGTTGGCTCGACAACCCCCAGTCCCAAAAATGAAAGACTTGCTTCTAACAGGATTGCTTGACCTATATAGGCCGTGATCAAAATTAAATATGGAGCAACAACGTTGGGAAGGATATGTCTAAATACTATCCTGCTCCCTTTGTATCCTGCAGCTTTTGCTGCATCCACATAGGCCAGTGTCACAATACTTAATGCAGCTGACCTGATGACTCGTGCACATTTTGGAATAAAAGGAATAGATATAGCAATGATTACATTAATATCTATTCCAAAAACAACATTTTTTGGGACTATAGCTATTACCAGAATCGCCAAGATTATTATAGGGAATGATAAAAGAAGATCTATTCCACGTTGAACCAAAATGTCTACTTTTCCTCCTGCAAAAGCCGATACAATCCCAATTATCGCCCCAATTGAGCACCCAATAAAAGCTGAGAAAAACCCGATTGACAGTGCTGTTCTCGCTCCAAAAATTAAACGAGACAAGATATCTCGTCCGAAGGCATCTCCACCTAAAAGATGCTCTGATCCCGGAGCTCCTCCACCAAGAGCTGGTGAGGCCATAAAATCAACTTCCTCAGGATCATAGGGGGCAACATCGGGAGCAAAAATTGCAGATAAAAAGAGAATAACTATGATCAGAAATCCTATGGTCCCTAATGGTTGTTGTTTAATGAAATCAGATACTGTTCGTCTGCTTGGTTGCTCCGCTTTGAGCTGCTGAGCTGAGGTCTTTATATCAGCGTCCGATTCATTTTCAGTGGGGGCCGAAACAGTCATGACACATTTATGCCTTTATAGTTATACATTCTATGCTTGATAGCGTATTCGTGGATCTAGAGCAGCATACAACAAGTCTACCAATAAATTTATCAGGACAAAACTTGTCGCTACAATTAATACCAAACCTTGCAGCATCGTCATATCGTTAAACTGCACGGCTTCCACAAACATTTTACCAATTCCGTTGATATTGAAAACTTGTTCGGTAACAACTAGACCTCCGATTAGGAACGCGAATTCTAAGCCTACAACTGTAACTGTAGGCAACAGGGCATTTCTCATACCGTGCTTTACGATAACTATCCTTTCATAAAGGCCTTTTGCTCTAGCCGTACGAATATAGTCTTCTGCAAGTACTTCTAAGATAGATGATCTAAGCATTCTAGCTATAACTGATGAGTACCTGTAACCAACACTCAAAGCAGGCCAAAAAAGAGTGTAAAGATTTGCCATAGGGTCTTCAAAAAGGCCAGCTGTATCAAGAGAGGGTAATTTTCCAACTGTGGCTAGAAGGGCCATAATTATAAGCATACCAAACCAGAAAGAAGGTACAGCAAGCCCCCCAATGGTTATTATCCTAATAACGTAATCGAACCAAGTCCCTCTATAAAGAGCTGCTGCAGTTCCAAGGGGAAAAGCGATTATGACAGATAGTAATGTTGCAAAAAAAGCTAGTTCAATTGAAATAGTTATACGGGCTCCAATTTCTTGTGTTAGAGGTCTCTCTGTGACTAGGGATATTCCCATATCTCCCTGAGGCAGTCCGACCATAAAGTTAACAAATTGGATATGTAATGGATCTTCAAGACCTAGTCGTTTTCTCTCTTTGTAAATTAGTTCTGGGTTAACGTCACCAAATTCACCTATAAGTTTAACTTCTACCGGATCTCCTGGTAGAACACGAACTAGAAAAAACACTAACACCGCCACAGCAATTAGCGTGGGGATAACCAGCAACAAGCGTTGAGCAGTATATCTTAACATAATATTAACTAGCTCCGATCTTTATACATGCCACTCCATGCCCTAGAGCAAAATCATTTAACTCTGGAACCATACTTTTACACTCATCGGTTACCATCGGGCAACGGGTGGAAAAGACACATCCACTTGGAGGATTTAGCGGAGAAGGTATGTCACCCTCGAGAATAGTACGTTGTCTGTTTCTTTCTATCTCCGGGTCAGGGACTGGGGCTGCGTCTAATAATGCTTGAGTATATGGATGTTGAGGATTGTCATAAAGGGTATTTCCTTCACCGACTTCCATGACTTTTCCGAGGTACATAACAATAACCCTATGAGATATATGTCTAACCACTGCTAAGTCATGGGCTATAAAGACATAGGCTAAGCCCAGATCATTTTGTAAATCCTCTAATAAATTTATTATCTGGGCTTGGACTGAGACATCAAGTGCAGAAACCGGTTCATCGCAGATTATTAATCTTGGTTCTAAGGCCAATGCTCGAGCTATACCAACTCTTTGTCTTTGTCCTCCAGATAGCTCATGAGGGTATCGGTCGGCCATGTAAGGATAAAGTCCCACTTGCGTCAATAGCTCTGCAACTCGGTCCAAACGAGCAGATTTTCCATCTCTCAATTTATGCACTTTTATTGGTTCTTCGAGAATTTGACCTACTTTCATTCTTGGATTTAGCGATGAGAAGGGGTCTTGAAAAATGACCTGCATGTCTCTTCGAACAGCAGCAATATTGCCACCATTTAAGAGATTGCCATCAAACTCTATATTTCCGGCTGTCGGATTATCAAGATGTAATATGGCTCGACCAGCTGATGTTTTGCCACATCCTGACTCTCCAACAAGTCCAACAGTTTCTCCCTCACGTACATTAAAGCTCATATCATCAACTGCACGTATGTCAACTTTATGTGACTTGAGTCCCTCACGAATTGATATATTAAAATATTGTTTTAGTCCGTTTACGTTCAGAAGTACTTTTTCTCCATGTGCGCTTTTTTCTTTTTCTATTGCGGTTTCTGATCCATAAAGTATTGGAGCATTTTCCTTCGCAAATTCGTTTTTCCAACATGCTACAGTATGGTCTTCGATTGTTCCGGGCGCAGTGGTAGTGGGGGGAGTTTCTTCGCACTTTTGTTCAGCGATCGGGCATCTGTCGCGAAACCTGCAACCTTGAGGTGGAGCAAGAAGGTTTGGAGGCATGCCTTCTATTGTTGCCAATCGACCAACGCGAGGTTTATCAAGCCTTGGAACAGATCTCATTAACCCCACCGTATATGGATGAGCTGGAGCTCCGAATATATTGCTGGAACTACCCCGTTCGATTATGCGAGCTGCATACATAACGTTAACTCGATCTGCATAAGCAGCAACAACCCCAAGATTATGGGTTATTAATATAACTGCGATTCCTAGTCTATCTGAGATATCTTTTAGAAGCTCTAATATCTGTGCTTGAATTGTAACATCCAGTGCAGTTGTTGGCTCGTCAGCAATAATTAGCTTTGGCTCACAAGCTAGACCGATTGCAATCATTGCTCTTTGTCTCATCCCTCCAGAGAACTGATGTGGATACTGGGTAATACGCCTTTCTGGATCGGGAATTCCTACCATATTTATCAGTTCAATAGCTCTGATGTCTGCTTCTTTTTGGCTCATTTTTAGGTGTGTAATCAAAGGCTCAGTTATCTGGTCTCCTATGGTAAGCACTGGGTTTAAACTTGTCATCGGTTCCTGAAATATCATGGATATATGTCTGCCACGAAGTTCCCGCATTTCAGCTTCGGGAAGGGTGGACAGATCTATCCCATCAAACATTATTTTTTTAGCTTTAACTGCTGCTGTTTTTCGCGGAAGAAGGCGCATTAAAGAGAGCGCAGTAACGGATTTTCCACATCCAGACTCTCCCACGATAGAAAGAAACTCGCCGCGGTGCACTTTAAAACTAGTGCCGTCAACGGCACGCACCACACCTGCGCCTGTATGGAATTCTACTTCTAAGTCTTCGACGTCTAGTAAAACGTCATTTTTTTCTTGTGTATCATTCATGTTTCTGGATTACGACTATTTCTTTAAAAAAATGGACTGTAAATCTTCGTCAGGTAAACAGCTGATTAGTAAACTCTTTTAAAAAATTAGGGGTTGGTGGCGATTACCGTCACCAACCCCTTATGCTTATTAAGAGACTATTTTAGTCGTCAATCCACATGCCACGCCAGTCGTTGTTGGCAGCATGGGTGTATGTAATATAGTAACCTTTAATTTTGCTGAGCATTGGTACTGATCTCGCAAAATATCCAAGGGGTAAGAACCAAGCATCGTCAAGAACTTTGTTTTCGATTTCTGCAGCCATAGTCTTGACTTTCGCAGGATCTAAAGTCGCGTTCATCTTTCGATACATTTCGTCGATTTCTGGTTCTTCATTGAAAGAGAAATTGATTGGGTTAAAGCTTGTAGATTGATATTTGGCAAGCATCAACATTGGATGTGGTAAGAAGCTTGCATTCCAATCAATCGTCGTATCAAAACCACCCTTGCTTCGGATGCTTTTGTACTTAGCTGATGGGTTTGTTTCCATGGTTGGATTCAAGCCACATGCTTTCCACTGAGATATAAGCCAAATTCCAATTTGATCATAAGGGTGTGCAACTGCACGATTACTGTATCTAAACTTAAGGCCCTCGTGACCTGCTTCTTTGAGAAGTTGTTTTGCTTTCGCTCGACTAGCTTTAATGTCCTTTGAGAACCCTATCTGCTTTTCTAAATCAGCATCAGATTGGGCATATTGTGTTCCAAACAGCATATATCCGGTTCGACGTGTCGTAACCGTGATTTTTGATAGAGCGTCTAGGCCTTTGTGACGATCTAAGCACAAAGTAAGTGCCTGCCGTACCCTCTTGTCCTTAAATGGAGGGAAAGCTGAGTTAAGCGTTACCATCCAAACAGAAAGAGTGGGCTTTTCATGGAAAGTTATTTTATCTCCCATTTGTTTCTGCAGAGTTTTCTTCTCAGGTGGAGAAACACTTCTCATTTCCGCCATGATCTGGCCACCAATCATAGGCTGCGTTATGTTTTTAATTTTGTAGGCGATGGTGCCGTCAAGGTGCACGTCATCGAAATGATAGTCTTCATAACGTTTCGATACCCATTTTTTGCCTGGCTGGTGCTCCACAAAAACAAACGGACCTGTGCCATTAATATTTTTATGATGCCAGTTTCCTGGTTTTTCAGTATCTTTCTTGGAATAGATCGGGTTGTAAGGCGTTGCAAACAAATTTAAGCCAAAAGCAAATGGCTCTGAAAATTCTGCGACGAATGTAAAGTCGTCAGGAGCCGAAAATTGCTTAATTGTTTTGAAATAAGCTTTACGAGGAGAAATCACTCCTTCTTTGGGATCTTTTAGTCGATTGTAACTAGCAAGAACATCTTGCGCAGTTAGCGGGGTTCCGTCATGGAACTTAATCCCTTTTCGAATTTTAAAGGTGTACGTAAGCTGGTCATCGGATATTTTCCAGCTTTCCGCTACGTCTCCAACGATTTTTGGAAAATTTTTCCAATCAAAGGTGACGAGCAGAGAGTAATGCTGCTCAGTTCGATGTAGTGTTCCGTATGAGTTAGATCCTTGTAGATCGTATGTAGGAATACCAGCTTTTACACCATACTCAAATATACCACCTTTTTTCGGTGTCTCAGCTATGGCTGGAGTTAACCCAGCAACAGCAACCGCCAGTCCGACAGCTGTCAGACTTTTCAAAATAATATTCATTCTCTCCTCCCAAAATAAACTATGTGCATGAATTTAATGCACGTTAACATAATAGACCTTTATAATGCACCTATTAATACGATAAATTCTATTGTGCAAACTCGATACTTATATATCACTTAAACTATTTTTGAAATATATTCGATGCGACTTAATAAGGAAAGGCTTAAAGGGTAAAGATTAGAGAATTTGTAGATTATTAAATTAATCGGCACTTCTCTTGGCAAAGGGATGAATGGTTTGATGAGTTTAAAAAAAAATACTGCTGAATATCTCCCAGATGATCCTCGTTTTGGAAAAAGTGATGATGAGCTAAAGGCATATTATAGCTCAAAACCGGCTGAATGGGCTATTTACTGCTGGGATAAACCTGATAGTTTAGAATGCCGGGGAACGAACCTTCAGGAGCAAAAGTTATATGTTTCAAGGTTTTTTGAAAAGGTTGTAGGCTATGGACATATTGTGTCTGACAATGCGTTAGACACTTTGGGAACAACTTTTTTTTTACAACTTGATGCAAGGGATGAAGTTGAAAACTTTCTTGAGTCCGAACCTTTAAATAAATTAGGAGTTTATAAAAGCATAGATATACATCGATGGTCGAATAGCTTTATTAGACGACAAAAGGATTACAAAAGAAAAGGTCAAAAACAGTTTTTGTTGACGGGTTCAAAAATTGATAATACTGAAGACCTTTTTAATGCTCATCTCAATTCACATGAAAAATATTTTCGATCATATGAAAATAATTTTATATTTCGAGGGCCGATTTGTTCGGACGACGGCTCAAACAATATTGGCACAGCTTTATTAATTGAATTATCTGATAAACTAGCTGCAGAAAAGTTTTGGGCTAATGAACCATTTGTTGCTAACAATGGCTATAAAGAAGATGCACGTATATATAGATGGGTTTTTGGTGACTAAGATTTAGCAGTGCTTGATACTTCTTCAGAAAAATATTTTAACACGCTGTCAACTGGGTTGGGCGCTGCTTGTCCAAGTCCACAAATTGAGGCGTCTCGCATTGATTTAGAAAGCTCGATTAGTAATTCAGCGTCCCAACTATTTTCTTGCATTAATAGAAGGGCTTTTTCTGTGCCGACCCTGCAGGGTGTGCATTGGCCACAACTTTCTTCGGCAAAAAACTGCATTAGATTAACAGCTACTTCACGTAAGTTATCTTTATCCGATAAAACTATGACAGCAGCGGAACCAATGAAACAACCAAATTCATGTAGGGTTCCAAAATCGAGGGGAATGTCTGCTATTGTTGAAGGTAAAATACCTCCTGAGGCTCCTCCCGGCAAATAAGCCTTAAAATTATGATCATCAGTCATCCCTCCCGCGTATTCATCAATGAGTTGTTGAGCTGTAATGCCTACAGGGGCTATTTTAACGCCGGGGTTTTTAACCCTGCCTGAAACCGAAAAAGCTCTTAGCCCACTTCTGCCATTTATGCCGTTTCTGATGTACCAATCTTCACCCTTGTCAAATATCTCTTTTAGCCAGTAAAGTGTCTCTACATTATGGACGAGAGTTGGTTTTCCAAATAGTCCAACTTGAGCAACGTAGGGGGGGCGATGTCTGGGCAGACCTCTTTTTCCTTCGATAGATTCTATCATAGCACTTTCCTCACCGCATATATACGCTCCGGCTCCTCTACGAACTATGATCTGATTATTGCGTATTATTTTATCTTTTTCCAAAGAGCTAATTTCTCTGCTTAAGATTTCATGTGCTGCTGGATACTCATCTCTCAAGTATATATATATGGTTTCTGCGTCGACAGCCCATGCAGAGATAAGTGCACCTTCAATTACTTTGTGAGGATCAGTCTCAAGAAAATGGCGATCCTTAAATGTTCCTGGTTCGCCCTCATCTGCATTAACAACCATGAATCGTGGACCAGTTGTAGCTCTAACTGCTGACCATTTTTGAGCTGCGGGGAACCCAGCTCCGCCCATTCCGCGGAGACTAGATTTCATAATCTTATTTTCTGCCTCAGTTCTACTAATCAATCCTTGACGGCATTTGCTGAGTGTCTTGTATCCTCCTGACAGAAGATAATTAGATAAATTCTTATAATTTGGAATTACTGGAAAAACCCGATTATTTTTTAAAGCATCTGAAACATCTTTTTTGGTGGCTCTATCAATGTAATTATGCCCTACTTCTACAATAGGGGAATAATCACATCTACCCACGCAAGGTACTTCTAAAACAAGATTTTTTTCTGGATAAAGTTCTATTATAGAATTGAAAAGATCTTTGCTTTTTTCCATTGCGCAAGGAAGACCAGAGCAAACCCGGACTACTGTCTCTTTATTCTTTATGGTTTGGTCTTCCATAAGAACGTTAAAATGAGCGTAGAATGTAGCCACCTCATAAACTTCGGCTAGTGCTAGCCCAACAAGTTCTGAAAGTGCAGAAAGGGATCCACCAGTGAGGTAGCCATAGTAATCCTGAATTGTATGAAGATACTGTATCAAATCGGCTTGATTGTATTCACTAACAGATAACAAATCACCTACTGCCTCTAGGTCTTTACTTTTTGCTTGGCGACCCTTAGCAAAAGGCACAGATTTTTTCCGTCCGCTGCCTGGATGGTGAAATTTGTATTTCTCAGGCTTTTCTTTCATGTTTTCTCTATTCTATTAATTTGTTGACTAGTCCTTGTACAATAACTCTTTTAAAATTTTAAGTTCATATAACATAAGAAAAAAGCCTTTATAAAAATTTTCTAAGAATTACTTATATTGATCTGTAAATAACGTCCAAATCATCAGAATTGGCTTATTTAGGGGTTTATTTTTTAAAATTGATTTATTTTATTATAAAAAAGTTAAATTAAGACGTAATTCAGCTTGCCCCAAACGATCCAGCATATATATATTCCAACCTATAAAGACTGACTTTTCGAAAACTGGATTGGAAGGCCATGTCGTCAACATTATTGCCACCAGACTACATTCCAACGGAAGATGATGAGTTCATGAATCCGTTAATGACAGAGTTTTTTCGTCAACGTTTGTTGGATTGGAGAAACGAATTGCTGAGGGAGTCTGGACAAACCCTTGAAAATATCCAAACAAACAGTTCCCAAGAATCAGACTTGGCTGATAGGGCATCCTTGGAAAGTGATAGAGCTCTAGAACTGCGCAGTCGAGATCGTGGACGTAAATTGATTAGTAAAATTGACGCGGCACTTCGTCGTATCGACACAGGAGAATACGGCTATTGTGAAGTTTCAGGAGAAACTATAAACATCCGTCGACTAATTGCACGGCCTATAGCGACTTTAAGTCTAGAGGCACAAGAACGTCATGAACGGATGGAAAAGACCCACAGAGAAAATTAGATTTTTTCCCTAGATGACCGCTGGATTTTGTCATAGCCTTAAAATAACTGATAAATAATCTGAGCGAGGCTGCAATGAAAGCTATGGTAATCAGGAATTGGGGAGAGCCTTTTGTTCTAGAAGAGAGATCTGATCCCGAGCCAAATACTGGTGAGGCTGTCATGAAAGTGCATGCAGCTGGTGTCGGGCTCACATTAGTAACCATGCGGACAGGTGTGTTTGGTGGAGAAGCACCTCGAGTTATGGGGCATGAGCTGGGCGGAGAAATTATATCTGTTGCTGATGGGGTAAGTAATGTCTCGGTTGGAGATAAATGTGGGGTTTATTTTTATCTAAACTGTGGTCATTGTCGTTGGTGTCGAAACGGACGGGAAACTCTTTGTGAAAATCACGCAGGTTATGTAGGTGTTCACAGGGATGGTGGCTACGCAGATTACGTTTGCCTGCCCGCGGAAAATTTTATTCCAATACCAAAAGGACTTGACTACGAGGGAGCTGCAATAGCTGCTGATGCTGTTAACACTCCGTGGCATTGTATGCGAGAGAGAGCTAAAATTAATCCTCATGATGATGTCCTTATAGTCGGAGCAGGTGGAGGCGTTGGCATTCATGGGGTGCAGGTCGCAAAATTGTTTGGAGCTCGAGTAATAGCTGCTGATATTTCTGAGGCTAAGTTAAGTTTGGCTCAAGAGTGGGGAGCTGATGAAATTATTAACGTACGAGCGATAAACGATTTTACTTCTGAAATAAAAAAGTTAACTGATGGCAAGGGAGTTGATGCCGCCGTGGATTTTCATGGTGCTCCTGAAACTTTTCAATCATGTATCGACGGTCTAGCCACCGGCGGTCGTGCAGTTGTTATTGGTGCTCAACCTGGAAACGTTACAGTAAATCCTATAAATTTGCTTGTGACTGAACAAATTGTCACTGGATCGCGACACTCGACAAGAGCAGAATTAATTGAGACTATGGATGTAATGGCACGCGGAGTTATAAAGCCCGTAATAGGGAAACGAGTGCATTTTACAGAAGTAGAAACACTCTTTCAGGATCTAATTACTCAAGACCTCTTGGGCCGAGGAAGTTTGATATACGACGATTAACAAGTTTCTAGATAAACACGCGTTGAAACTTCAGCGCTAGCTAGTCGGGGGAGAAATATGGTTGATTTTGCGTTAACTGAAAGACAAAAAGAGTTAAAAGAAATTGCCCTGAATTATGCAATTAATTCGGTTATTCCGCGGGCGTCAGAAGCTGACTTGATTCCTGAGCCTGATAAATCATTTGATTGGGAATTAATAAGGGAGGCCTCCAGATTGGGATTGAGAACATTATCGGTTCCAAAAGATTTTGGTGGAGAAGGAGCTGATGTGCTGACGCTTTCTATAGTTGGGGAAACAATAGCCTACGGTGATTTAGGCGTCGCGGTGGCTTTTGATCAAACATGGAAAATAATGACAGCAATTAGTCATCTTACAAACGATGAGCAACGCAAAAGATGGTTGCCTAGAGTTATGGATGATGACACTTGTTTGTTAGCAGCAGCTGCTACAGAGCCTACATCTGGCAGTGATACAATACACCCATACGATGGCGCAGACGGAGGTATTCGCCTTACAGCAGATAAAAAGGGTGACCGATGGGTGTTAAATGGAACCAAGAGATATATTTCTAATGGTGGTTTGGCAAAAGTAATTTACGTTATGGCTAGAACTGATCTATCTAAGCCGCCCTCAGAAAGTATTGCGGGCTTTATATTGACCTCTGATACTCCTGGGTACTCCTGCACAGAAGTTTGGGATAAACTTGGTCAGCGTACAGTACAAAATGGTACATTAGAGTTTAAAAATGTTGAGATTCCAGAAGAAGATGTTATAGGCACGCCAGGAAATGCGTTAGCAGAAATGGGAGCTTTTTTAACTAGTTTTGGTTCAAACATCCAAGCTGGAGCAACCGTATTGGGCGTTGCTCAGCGCGCTCATGATATTACTCTTCAGTACGCTAAACAAAGAGTGCAAGGTGGTAAGTTAATTTTTGAACATCAAATACAGGCAAAAAGATTGGCCAGGATGCAAATGATGCTGGAATCAGCTCGTTTTTATATTTGGTATTCCGGATGGACTTCAACTCAAGGCAATACTGATGCTCGGGCAGCTTCTCTTTGTAAAGTTTGTGCGTCTGAGTCTGCACTTAACGTTGTACAAGAAGCATTCGAACTTTGGGCTGCCACAGGATACATGAAAAAGAATCCTATAGAAAAACTCTTAAGAGACGCATTAAGTTTTATTCATTCGGATGGTACAAATGATGTTTTAACCCTGAAAGCATCTAGGCTACTGGGCGAAATTGAGCCTGATGATCCCCGCTATAGTAAGAGAGTTGAGTTGGCTGCTGCTGGTTTGTAAACAAAACAATATGAATGATTTAACTAGTTAGTAGGCTATTAATTTTTTAGTATGCCTAATGGGACTTTTTATTAAATTTTTTCCTGAATTTAAAAAAGAACAAAAAAAGAACTTGTAAAAAAGAACAAAATAGGTACATTACTCCTATTATTTTTTATTGAGGAGCTGCTTTTCGTTGCAGGTTTTGCGGCTCTGTGAAATAAAGGAGGATAAAAATGGTTGCAACACTCCGTGTCATTGAGAAGGAAAGTATGGAAGATAAAGCAAAGGCCTTAGACGCTGCTCTTGGGCAAATAGAACGTGCTTTTGGTAAAGGTTCTGTTATGCGGTTCGGAGACGATCAAGCAGTTGAAGTAGCGACTGTTTCGACTGGTTCTATCGGGCTAGACATTGCTTTAGGTATCGGCGGTATTCCTAAGGGAAGAGTCGTAGAAATCTATGGTCCTGAAAGTTCAGGTAAAACCACATTGGCTTTGCATGTTATTTCTGAATGTCAAAAGGATGGCGGCACTTGCGCATTTATTGATGCTGAGCATGCTCTTGATCCAATTTATGCTAGAAAATTAGGTGTCAATTTAGATGATTTATTAATTTCACAGCCAGATACTGGGGAACAGGCTTTAGAAATCACGGATACTCTTGTACGTTCTGGAGCCCTGGATATTCTTGTTGTAGATAGTGTAGCTGCTTTAGTTCCAAGAGCTGAACTTGAAGGCGATATGGGTGACAATTTACCTGGATTACATGCTCGATTAATGAGTCAAGCTTTGCGAAAATTGACGGGCTCAATTTCTAAATCTGATACTACTGTTATTTTTATAAATCAAATTCGCCATAAGATTGGCGTAATGTTCGGTAGTCCGGAAACAACTACTGGTGGCAATGCCCTCAAGTTTTATGCATCTGTTCGTCTTGATATAAGAAGAATTGGATCTATAAAAGAACGTGATGAAATAGTTGGCAATCAAACTAAGGTTAAAGTTGTAAAAAATAAATTAGCACCTCCTTTTAAGGTTGTGGAGTTTGATATTATGTATGGAGCTGGCATTTCTAAAACAGGAGAGTTGATAGATTTAGGGGTTCAAGCCGGGATTGTTGAAAAATCAGGTTCATGGTTCTCTTTTGGAGATGAAAGAATTGGACAAGGTCGTGAGAACGCAAAAACTTTTCTATCAGATCATCCAGAAATTCTTGAAAAAATTGAAAAACAAATTCTCAGTAATGCGGGCCTAATTAGTGAATCAATGCTCGGGATTCCAGATGAATCATCCAATGATGAAGAAGAATCTTCAGAAGAGGAGAATTAATCTAAAACAATAGATTCTGATTAATACGGTCGGATTATTACTGAAAATTAAATAGAGCGGCACTAGCTGAGTTGCCGCTCTTTTTGTTTTGATGTGCGATGCCTCTCGACAGGTGCACGGACGCAAGGTAAAAGGTTACAGTTAGGGGTACCAAGTAACTTCTGATATCACTCGGAGAAAAAGCTATTTTTCATAATACCATTAGTGATAATTTGGAATTAAGATTTTGTTTAATATATTGAACGTTCTCTTTTATCAAATTTCGTTTTAGGTCCATGGCAACAACAAGTGAAATTAGGACAACTTTTCTAGATTACTTCGCTCGTAACGAACACGAGATAGTTGATTCTTCGTCCCTTGTTCCAAGGAATGATCCATCCTTACTTTTCGCCAACGCAGGCATGGTGCAATTCAAGAATGTATTTACTGGAGCTGAATCACGCCCTTATAAGCGCGCGACGACATCCCAAAAATGTGTCCGAGCTGGTGGTAAGCATAATGATCTGGAAAATGTAGGTTATACGGCACGCCATCATACTTTTTTTGAAATGCTCGGTAATTTTTCTTTTGGCGATTATTTTAAGGATTTAGCAATAGAGTTGGCATGGACCTTGTTAACAAAAGAATATGATTTACCGGCTGAGCGTTTATTAGTGACTGTATACTCCGATGATGACGAAGCAGCTAACTTATGGAAGAGAATAGCAAATCTACCTGAAGAGAAAATCATTCGTATATCAACTCAGGATAACTTTTGGCAAATGGGTGATACAGGCCCTTGCGGTCCCTGCTCAGAAATTTTCTTTGATCACGGAGAAAATGTACCTGGCGGTCCACCAGGTAGCTCAAATGAAGATGGTGATAGATTTATTGAAATATGGAATTTAGTATTCATGCAGTTTGAGCAGCACTCGCCCGGAAACCGCGTAGCATTGCCGAGGCCTTCTATAGACACGGGAATGGGGTTAGAGAGAATAGCTGCTGTTCTCCAAGGCAAACACGATAATTACGATATAGATTTAATGCGAAAGTTAATAGAGGCTTCCGCTGAAGAGACCAATACTCCATCTGATGGAGAAAATTCGGTAAGCCATAGGGTTATTGCTGATCACCTAAGAGCTTGTTCCTTCCTTATAGCTGATGGTGTGTTGCCTTCAAATGAAGGCCGAGGATACGTCCTTCGAAGAATTATGCGTCGAGCCATGCGACATGCGCATTTATTGGGGTCTGATGACCCATTGATGCATAGATTAGTTCCTACTCTGGTCAGCACAATGGGGCTAGCATTTAATGAGTTAGTTCGTGCCGAAGCATTAATAACTGAAACATTCAAGCATGAGGAAGAAAGGTTCAAGCAGACCCTTGATAGAGGGCTTAGACTTCTTGATGAAGAAATCTCTAGCTTGGATGAGGGGGATATAATATCTGGTGAAGTAGCTTTTAAACTCTACGATACATATGGCTTTCCAATTGACTTAACTCAAGATATAGCAAGAGGCCAGGGACTCAGTGTTGGCCTTGAAGATTTTGATAAATCAATGGAAAAACAGAGAGAAGTCGCTCGCCAGTCATGGTCTGGATCCGGTGAAGAACTAACTGACGAAGTATGGTTTGATGTTAGAGAAAATATTGGGGCAACCGAATTTCTAGGTTACGACACAGTTATGGCTGAGGGTGTTATTTTAGCTATTGTTGTTGGCGGAAAAATTGTTGAATATGCAAATATTGGTGACTCCGTTGCGCTTGTACTAAATCAGACCCCTTTTTATGCTGAATCCGGAGGGCAAATTGGGGATACAGGCTCACTTCTGACAAACGAAGGCTCAAAAGTTGAGATTATTGACACACAAAAAAAATTAGGTGACCTTCATATTCACTTTGGTACGATCTTACAAGAACAACTCAAGGTAGGAGATGTTGCAGAGTTAAACGTCAATATTGATAGGCGTGATCGATTACAAGCAAATCACTCTGCCACTCATCTTTTACATCAGGCGTTAAGAAGTCAACTTGGAGAACACGTGACCCAAAAAGGTTCACTTGTCGCGCCAGACAGGTTGCGCTTTGATATAAGTCAACCAACACCAATTTCCGAGGAAGACCTTACAGCAGTAGAAGATATAGTTAATCAAAGAATCTTGCTTAATTCTAAAGTCGATACCCTTGTTTTGACACCAGAGAAAGCTATAGAAGCTGGAGCTCTTGCTTTGTTTGGAGAAAAGTATGGCGATGAAGTTCGTGTAGTATCTATGGGGGGACTGGTAGAAAATAGCCCTAATAAAAAAAATAGAAAGTTTTCTGTTGAGTTATGCGGCGGAACACATGTAAGCCAAACTGGTGATATCGGGCTGTTTACAATAATTTCTGAAGGTGGCGTTTCAGCGGGTGTTCGTCGTATAGAGGCCTTAACTGGAATTGAGGCAAGACGCCATCTCGGTGATCAGTCAAACTTACTAAACGCCACCGCTGACATTTTGAAAACAAGTCAGCAGAATGTTCCCGCTAGAGTCGCTCAACTACTAGAAGAAAGACGTAAACTAGAACGTGATTTGTCAGACGCTAGGAGAAAAATAGCAACTGGTGGTGCATTAGATCAGGATACGCGTGGAGCAGATATAGGTGGGGTTACATTTGTTGGGAGGTCACTAAAAGATGTTCCACCACGTGAACTGAAAGCTTTGGTCGATGATATAAAAATAAAAATTGGATCAGGCATTGTAGCTGTAACTGATGCTTATGATGATAAGGGGTCTATAGTTGTCGGTGTCACTGCTGACCTAGTTAAACGTTTTAGTGCAATAGACCTTGTGCGTTTAGGGGTAGCTCAGATTGGTGGTAAAGGTGGTGGAGGTCGATCTGATATGGCCCAGGGCGGAGGACCAAACGCTGAGAAGGCTGATGAAGCACTAAGAGCAATAGAAGCTGCAATAAAAGAACAATTATCCAAATAATAAAAAGGGGACCGCTATTTAGCGTTCAGAAAAGGTGATTTATGCGTTTTGAGGGAACCAAGGAATATGTAGCAACAGATGATCTTAAGGTGTCTGTAAATGCTGCAATTACTCTTCAAAAGCCACTGCTTGTTAAGGGTGAACCTGGCACGGGAAAAACTGTCTTGGCTCGCGAGATTGCAATAGCTCTTGGTACTCCCCTAATAGAATGGCATATCAAATCTACAACCAAAGCCCAACATGGACTATATGAATATGATGCCGTTGCTCGTTTGCGTGATGGTCAACTTGGAGACGATAGGGTCGGTGACATAGATAACTATATTGTTAGGGGAAAATTATGGGAAGCCTTCGATAGCGACAAACGGCCAGTAGTTTTGATTGATGAAATTGATAAAGCCGATATCGAATTCCCCAATGATCTATTACTAGAGTTAGATCGGATGGAATTTTATATATATGAGACCAAAACAACCATAGTTTCTAAGAATAGACCAATAGTTCTTATTACTTCCAATAATGAGAAAGAATTACCAGATGCATTTCTAAGGAGATGCTTTTTTCACTATATAAGCTTTCCAAATGAACAAACAATGCAAAAAATCGTTGACGTTCATTACCCTGAAATCAAGAAAAATCTTTTAAGTGAAGCTTTAAAGGTATTCTATGATGTTAGAGATGTACCTGGCTTGAAGAAAAAGCCTTCTACTTCTGAATTGCTAGATTGGTTAAAGTTGTTAGTGGCCGAAGAAATAGATGCTGATGTACTGAGAACTAATGATCCAGCAAAACTTATACCACCACTTTATGGCGCTTTGCTAAAGTCAGAACAAGATGTCCATCTCCTAGAACGTTTAGCTTTTTTAAATAGAAGTGAAAGAGCACGTGATTAGAAGAAAAAGAAAGTTAATAAAGTCGGAAAGATAGATGTTTACACAATTTTTTCTTGAGTTACGTCGCTCTGACATTCCTGTCACACTGCGAGAATACTTGGATTTGATAGATGCTCTTGATAAGGGGCTTGGTCATTATCAAGTAGATGAATTTTATTATCTAGCCCGTTCACTTCTAGTTAAGGATGAAAGGCATATTGATCGTTTTGATCTTGTTTTTGGACATATATTTCGTGGCCTCGAACCTCTTAACTTTGAAGAAGACTTTTCTGAAATTCCAGAGGAGTGGTTAAAGAAAATGGGAGAACTATCTCTTACTGACGAAGAAAAAGCTCAGATAGAGGCTCTAGGTGGCTGGGAAAAACTGATGGAAACACTTCGTCAACGTTTAGAAGAACAAAAAGGAAGACATCAGGGCGGAAATAAGTGGATTGGAACTCAAGGAAAATCACCTTTTGGTGCCCAAGGCTATAATCCAGAAGGAGTGAGAATTGGTCAGGAGAAAAACAGAAACTTTTCTGCTGTTAAGGTGTGGGACAAGAGAATTTTTCGTGATCTTGATTCTGATGTAGAACTCGGGACGAGAAATATCAAAATGGCCCTACGAAGGCTTAGGCAATTTGCTCGCGAAGGTGCGCCAGAGGAATTAGATATTGAAGACACTATTTCTTCCACTGCCCGAAATGGCGGATGGCTAGATATAAAGATGGTCCCGGAACGACATAATGCAGTCAAAATACTTCTTTTATTTGATGTCGGTGGTTCAATGGATAGTCATGTAAGAAATTGTGAAGAACTTTTTTCTGCTGCTAGAACAGAGTTTAAAAATTTAGAATACTATTATTTTCATAATTGTATTTATGAGTCTGTATGGCGAGAAAATCGTCGAAGACAGTCCCGTAGAATTTCTACTTGGGATTTACTCCATACTTATCCTTCAGATTATAAGCTTATAATAGTTGGAGACGCTGCTATGAGCCCATATGAAATTGTATATCCGGGAGGAAGCGTTGAACATTGGAATGAAGAGGCTGGAGATGTATGGATAAAACGACTGCTTCGCACTTATCCTAATGCTTGTTGGTTGAACCCTTTGCCAAAAGATAGATGGCGTTATTTTCCTTCGGCGGGTATTATAAGTGAAATATTTGATGGCAGAATGTTTCCATTAACTTTAGATGGTATAGAAAGTTCAATGAGGTCAATGAGCCATTAAAGCAAAACTATCTTTTACTCGTTTGTCTCTTATGTAGATATTTATTTAACATATAAAGTCATTGTACAGACTATTAACCCGTCCAAGGATCAATTGCCTCTTTAAGCGTTTTGTACCCTTCAAGGAAACCTGGTCTTTCCTGCGAGTAAACATTATCAAACGTTTCTAAAACATTATCCAGCCAGTTACGCAGATCAATATTGTCAGGGTTTGCATCTATATAAGCATCACGAATTAGCACAAAGTGAATTCTTGGATCATATGGCTTTTTGGTTCCGTCTACCCATTCATCTCCCTTCAGTAGACGTAGTAACATAGCGTCAGCAGATCCTAATGTTTGTTCGTGTATAGCGGGGCCAGACATGCGATGCATAACAGATGTCATATCTCTGCCATTTCCAGTCGTGTATCCCATTTCGGACCACGCCTTATTTATATCAACATCCTGTCCTAAATATTTTGAGAATACTTTGGCAAAGGCTCTTAAGGGATCAGAAACGTCTGCTAAAAGATCAGTTAATCGGTCACCGTCTAAATCGGTCGCGAGGACAATACAATCTTTTTTTTCAATTAAGTCCCACAAGAGCAATCCATAATTTGTATCTGCAATATGTTGTTCTATTTGACCCTCCCACTTATCCATTCCTTCTTTAAAATTTTTAGGCAGCAGGCTTATAATCTTTTCTATATTTTCTTTGTGCTCTTCATATGGGTCTACAGCGTACTTACGCCCTACGGAGAACTTAGTGTCTTTTATCATCCAAGCGTGTATACCAGCATTTATTCCATCCTCCATCGCCTGAGTGGGCTTCATTGCAACGCGTCCTATTTTTCCACTTTCGTGTACCATTTTTAAGAAAAGTCGATTAGCATATGCCATTTGAATGCCTGGAGAATTCATTTCGGAATGAATTAATCCAGTTTTATCATTAACCTCAAATTTTGGGCGGTTCTGAGAATAAGGAAGACAAGGCATACATCTTACCACCGTAATAGGCCCATAAGGTCTAACATTACAATAAACCCCTGCTTGAGTGCGTAAGGGGGCATTTCCAGATTTGCCCATTACAACCACTTTTTTTCCATTTCCATCATTTACATATGCGTCTCCGGCTGTTGACCACTTTATAGAAATGCAAGGCATGTTTCCAAACCAAGAAAGACATTCAAGTTTAGTGTCATGCCTGTATTGGGACCACATTGGGATTGCATAAAATGGGAGCCCTAAAATATCTATAGCCGCTATTGTGCCCAGAAGCGCATAGGCGTCGGTAAGTGAGTGTGCAACGGGCTGGACATTGCTATTGAAATTTCCTCCTTTCCAGACCACAGCATCTGGAAACCCCTCAGGCCTTACTTCCGATTCTTCATATAATACCTTTAATTCAGCAAAAAGGTCACCGCCACTGGCTTCTGTTTTTGCGATGGACATAAGATCAATCATTTTTGCCTCATTTAATAAAGTTGTCTCGAATTCTATTTGAGAGACTATGAGTAATTTTATCCATCTAATAGAACTTTTGGTTATAGATTTATCTGGTTTTATAGATATTCAGTGTAGATAGTAAATGCCTTGCTTCGAATGGGAAAATACGTCTCATGTTCAATGGGTTCAAGGGGTAAACCCTAAATTGCTTCTATAATCTTTATTGAAATTATTCTTAACTAGGTTGTTCAAGGATTTTTTGCATTTGTGGGAGTATATCATCAGTTTTTTCAACAAACTTTAGTAATTCTTTGTTTTCTTCACGCATATAACCAGATGTGATGAGTGAATCAATAATAGTTGTGAGATTATTCCAAAAACCCATAACATTAAGAACTACAATAGGTTTGTTATGTACCCCAAGTTGTTTCCACGTAACAATTTCAAAAAATTCCTCTAATGTTCCAATCCCTCCAGGTAAAATAACAAACCCTTGGGACTTAGAAGCCATTAGTGCTTTTCGTTCGTGCATATCTTTTACTATTTTTAATTCGTTAACACCTTGATGCGCCATTTCGTGAGACAACAAAAATTCGGGTATAATGCCAGTTACAAAACCTCCTTCGTTTATTACTGAATCTGCGAGGGCGCCCATTACACCAGTGCTGCCGCCTCCATATACTAATCGAATCTTTTCTCTTGCTAATATAACCCCTAAATCCTTTGCGACTTCTCGATGATATGCGGGCCCATTGCTAGATGCTCCGCAATATACACAAATTGTTTCAATTTTGTTCATATAGACCTGTACATATTTAACATTTAAATCATTTATCTTATCATACGGTGATTGCCATTAACTCTCCCATCTAATACCGTGTTTACTTGTAAATAGAAAACTTGTTTTTTAAATAATGGAAAGATTATAGGGCTGCCAAAGTGAATCGACCACTAGTTGAATGGGGTGTTGCAGCGCTTATACTCGCTGTTGTGATTGGTGTAATTGTTTTTTACCAGTTGCCCTCGCCAGATACCCCACCCTCCCAAAGTCAAAAAGGGATGGTCAAAGAGAAAAAATCTGACAAAGAACCTTCGGTTTCTTTAAAGGGAAACGAGTCTTTAAAATTAAAATTATTAATTCCGGAGTTTGATATTGTTCGAGTTGATGATGATGGTAACGTTGTTGTGGCTGGAAGAGCATCCCCTGGTTGTAAAATAATGGTTCGTGATGGTGATAAAATAGTTGGAACCGCCTTAGCAGATCGTCGAGGTGATTGGGTGGTAATTCCTGATAGTCCCTTAAGTGCTGGAGATAGGGCTCTAAGTTTGTTGGCAAAGTGTGGTGAATCTGCCCCAATTGAATCCGATCGTGTAGTTGTTTTGGCTATTCCTAAAGATGGAAAGGGTACTCTGGCAGTGGAGGTAGGTAAAGACAAAGTAGCTCCAGCAAAAATTCTGCAAGCTCCGAATAAAACTAGTTCAGACAATAGGAAAACAACAAATGTTTCTGTGAGTGCCGTCGATTATGATGATAAGGGAGAAATTGCCTTGTCTGGAATCTCTAAACCGGACTCAACCGTGAACGTTTACATCGATGATAAACTTATAGGTAGTACTAAGACCGATAAAGAAAGTAAGTGGTCCATAACTCCGGAACAAAAAGTTGAGCCAGGCCGTTACACCTTGCGTGTTGATCAATTAAAAAAGGACGGAAAGGTGGCATCTCAGGAGCAACTTCCATTGGTCAAAGATGATGCATTGAAAAATATGCCATCTGGAGACTTTGTTATAGTGCAGCCAGGAAATAGTCTTTGGAGAATAGCCCGCAGAAGTTATGGTAGAGGAATCAAATACACAATAATATATAAAGCAAATCTTTATCAAATAAATGATCCTGATCTAATATTTCCAGGACAAATATTTGAGGTCCCTAAGAGCAATTGATATTTAACAGAATAAAGGTTGAATCTAATTTATTGCTGATATTAAATTACACAGTTTATTTAAACTAAACTTCAATTACCTTCATTATATTTTTTGGCTGGGGGAGGTGGATTCGAACCACCATTGGCGGAGTCAGAGTCCGCAGTCCTACCGTTAGACGATCCCCCAGTATTATGAACTATTTTTTACTTATCATATTCTATAGTAAGTGTGTAGTTTGTGATTAAGAGTGAACACCTAGTCATATTTTCTAAAGTTTGTGTCTCTATGCACTTGAGTTTAACGTATTCTTGATCTTGACTCATTTTAAAAAGATTATAGAAAAAAATGTACAATCACCAAAAGGAAAGAAACGATAAGAAACCGACCTGAGCGTGTTCGTTCGTCACGCAGAAGAAAGATAAGTTCAACAAATTGGTTGAAACGACAAATAAACGACCCCTATGTGAGGAGAGCTCACAAGGAAGGGTATCGTTCACGTGCAGCTTATAAGTTACAGCAAATAAATGATAAATTTTATTTATTGAAACCTGGAAAGAATATAGTTGATTTAGGAGCTGCGCCGGGTGGTTGGACACAAGTTGCCACAGAAAAAGTTTTACCGGGTCAAACAGGTTGTACAGTAATATCGCTAGATATTACTGAAATGTCTCCAATAACAGGGGCACTAATTCTTGAAGGCGATTTATTTGACCAAAAAACTATAAAAAAACTTATTCATAAATCTCAAAATAAAATAGATGTTGTTCTATGTGATATGGCGGCCCCAAGCACTGGTCATTCACAGACTGATCACTTGCGAACAATGGCATTAGCCGAGGCCGCCCTTGAGGTTTCATTTGAAGTTTTATCTGAAGGTGGAGCATTTGTTGTAAAGGTTTTGCAAGGATCTGATGAACCTGAGTTATTTAAAAAAATGAATAAATACTTTGGAAACGTGAAGCGTTTCAAGCCTGCTGCAAGTCGAAGTGATTCAACAGAATTATATATTATTGGTCAAAATTTTAAGAAAAAATAACAACTAAAGAATTTGTGTTCCAAACTATCTCTTGTCGATAGCGGTGTAGTGTGTATATAAGGCCCGTCAACTCCAGTCTATATCAAAAGGCAAAGTTGACATGGATATTCGCGAAGCACTCACATTCGATGATGTTCTACTAGAGCCAGCAGAATCACGAGTGCTGCCAAGTGAGGCAAACACTTCCACCAGGTTAACTCGCAATATTGAACTCGGAATCCCGATAATGTCAGCTGCTATGGATACGGTGACCGAATCCGAAATGGCTATAGCATTAGCTCAGGCAGGGGGAATTGGAGTTATTCATAAAAATCTAGAAGCGAATGAACAGGCGGATGAAGTTCGTAAAGTCAAGCGATTTGAATCTGGCATGGTTATTAATCCAATCACGATTAACCCGGATCAACCATTAGCGGACGCCCTAGAAATTATGAAAACTCAATCAATATCAGGTATCCCTGTTATAGATGAAGCAACGAGTTTACTAGTTGGAATTATAACTCACCGTGATGTTCGTTTTGCTAAGGACCCATTACAACCTGTTAAAGAATTAATGACTAGAGATTTAATTACAGCTGATGAAAAGGTTGATCTGGAAGAGGCTAAGCGATTACTGCATGCGCACCGTATTGAGAAATTATTGGTGGTTGATGATAAAACACACTGTGTCGGATTAATTACCGTCAAGGACATCGATAAGGCGCAGACTTATCCTAATTCTTGTAAAGATAAGCAGGGACGGCTTCGAGTTGCTGCTGCCACCGGTGTTGGTGAGTCGGGCTATGAGCGTTCTGAAGCATTAATAGATGCCGGTGTTGACGTAATAGTTGTGGATACTGCGCACGGCCACTCTATCGGTGTTATAGATCAGGTCAATCGAATTAAACGTATAAGTAATCAAACCGAAATAATTGCAGGCAACATAGCAACTGCTGAAGCTGCACTTGCACTAATTGATGCAGGTGCCGATGCAGTTAAAGTTGGAATTGGTCCTGGATCTATTTGTACAACTCGGATTGTGGCTGGAGTTGGAGTGCCACAATTTACTGCTATTCTTGATGTGGTCGAGGCATCAAAAAAACACGATGTTCCCGTAATTGGAGATGGTGGAGTACAGCAGTCAGGCGATTTAGCAAAGGCTGTTGCTGCTGGAGCAGATTGTGCAATGATAGGTTCTCTTTTGGCAGGCACCGATCAGGCGCCAGGAGAGGTTTTTCTCTATGAAGGTCGTTCATACAAATCATATAGGGGGATGGGATCAATAGGTGCAATGGCTCGGGGGTCTGCTGATCGTTATTTTCAAGCAGAAATTGCTGATAAGTTGAAAATGGTACCTGAGGGAATCGAAGGGCAAGTTCCATATCGTGGGCCAGCAGAAAATGTGCTTCATCAGCTGGTGGGTGGTTTGAAAGCTGCGATGGGTTACACAGGAAATGAAACAATAAAAGACATGCAGTCAAACTGTCGGTTTTTAAGAATTACAAATGCGGGTTTGCGTGAAAGCCATGTGCATGACGTATCGATAACTCGCGAAGCTCCAAATTATAGAACTAATGTTTAAGTCGACATTTCACCATATATATAAGTTTCTCTAAATGACCCCCCCAGCGAGGATAGCTGCAGCAATTGAGTTACTATCGAACATTAAGTCTGGGTTTGATCCGGCAGATGTAATCATTAGTGAGTACTTTCGTAGACGGCGGTATGCAGGAAGTGGTGATAGAAGAAAAATTCGAGAAATAGTTTATGTCGTGCTTCGTAATCTTGGGATCTTAAAATATTGGTTAATTGAATCTGGAGGGGATCAGGACGATCCTCGATTATGGTTAATTATTTCTATCTTGTTAGAAGAACCAGAAAATTTAGGGTCATACTTTATTGGCGGACGTTTTGGACCTGCTGCTATTTCTGCCATAGAAAAAGAACTAATTGAACACTTGGAATCAAGAATAAACTCTCAAAAAGCACCCGATGCTCGTTGGGCGCTATTAAACTGTCCAAAATGGATCTTAGAGTATTTCGATAGAGCCTTTCGTGACTCTTGTGACATTGAACTTATGGCTCTGAATGCTAAGGCACCAGTTGATCTGAGGGTAAATTCATTAAAAACCACTCGGGAGAAACTTCAGTCTTATTTGCGTGGTGAAGGTCATGATTTTAGCTTGACGAGCTTATCCCCAATTGGATTACGTTCAATGAATTGGTCCCCTTTGTTGGACACAAAGGCATTTAAAGATGGTTTATTTGAAGTGCAGGATGAAAGTAGTCAGATTTTAGCGTCAGTCGTTGGCGCTCAACCTGGAGAACGTATTGTCGATCTTTGCGCCGGAGCTGGAGGTAAAACTTTAGCCTTAGCAATGATGATGAAAAATGAAGGGGAAATAATAGCTGCAGATGCTTTTGATTATAGGTTACGAAGAAGTCGATCGAGAATTGAACGAGCTGGAGTCTCTATAATTAGTGAATTTTCTGTTGAATCTAGTATTCTTGCAGAGACAATTGATCCAGTAGATAGAGTTTTAATTGATGCACCTTGCTCCGGCAGTGGTGTATGGCGCCGAAATCCCGAAGTACGTTGGCAGTTAACACCTGAAAAACTATGTAAATACAAGGAAACTCAGAAACAATTATTTCATGATGGTTCTCGATTGGTTCGTTCAGGAGGTTGGCTTGTCTATGCCACTTGTTCACTTTTTTTGGAAGAAAATGAAGAACAAGTGGATTCCTTTTTAAAAACTCATAAAAACTTTCGTCTCGTGTCAGCTAATGAGGTTCTGGGAAATAACGAAAATCTATCATCATGTATTAATAATTGTGGTTATTTACGCATGAGTCCTGCACAAAATAAAACAGATGGAGTTTTTGCAGCGATCTTTGAAAAGTTTTAAATGAATCTTAATTTGCAGTATTAATGTCTATATATAGATTACCTGTCTAATGTTCTGAACTGATGGAGTTTGAGCTTGGAGAAGAAAAGGGATCCAAACTTATGAATAAAGATCCAAAAACCAGCTCTGAAGAAAATTTCCGAGATAATGAGTCTCTAACTAATGATACTCCTCGATTGTCTAAAAAGAAGAATCGTTCAGTTGGGATGAAAAAGAATCTCAGGCAGAAGATAAAGGACCTTGAGACTGAAATAAGAGAATTTCAGTTAAATGAGAATTCTAAGTTGTATGGTCTAACTTCCGAAGTTGAGCGCGCTGTAAAGAAAGCTATTGAAGAAGAAAATGGGCCACAGCTTTATAGGCTTATTCGTCCATTACATCCGGCTGATTTTGCAGATCTAATTGAACGGCATTCGGCTGATGAAAGACGTCTCTTAGTTACAGTTGTAGGAAAAAACTTTAACGCGGAGATATTAGCCGAGCTTGATGAAACTGTTCGAGAGGACATTTTGTCTTATCTCAGCAATGAAGTTCTCACGGATTCATTTGCTGCACTGCCAACCGATGATGCAGTGGAAGTTCTCGGAGAATTAGACGAAGACGTGCAGGAACGTCTTTTGAATAAAATCCCTGAAGAAGAGCGAGTTCTTCTGAAAGAAGGCTTGGCTTATGAAGACGAAACTGCGGGTCGTCTAATGCAGAGAGAAATAGTCACGGTTCCTGACTATTGGACTATAGGGCAGACAATTGACTTTCTTCGAAGCCACGGAAACTTACCTGAGGATTTCTATGACATATATATAGTTGATGAAAATAGTATGCCTGTTGGTAAATTATCATTAGGAAATATGCTGAGAAATAAAAGGCCTGTGTTTGTTGCTGATGTTATGTCGAAAAAGTTCCATAGCATTTTGGTTCATATGGACCAAGAAGATGTAGCGATGCTATTTAGGCAGTATGGGCTAGTTTCAGCTCCAGTTGTTGATGAGCAGGACAAATTGGTTGGGGTAATTACTGTAGATGACGTTGTAGACGTTATTGACGAAGAGGCGGAGGAAGACTTGCTGCGACTGAGCGGGGTAGGGGATGACACCTTTCATAGTGGACTATTTCAGACTACTCGATCAAGGTTTTCATGGCTAGCAATCAACCTGATTACAGCGATTATAGCCTCAGGTGTGATAGGCGCATTTGAGACTACAATTGAAAAAATGGTAGCCTTAGCAGTGCTTATGCCCATCGTTGCCTCGATGGGGGGTAATGCGGGAACCCAGTCTCTTACTGTTGCTGTCCGAGCACTGGCAATGAGAGAGCTTACAGCGACTAATGCTGCAAAGTTTGTATTTAAGGAAACCACTGTCGGTTCGTTGAATGGTATTGCTTTCGCCATTTTAGCAGGAACTGTTAGTTGGATATGGTTTGGAGACCTACAAATTGCCGTAGTATTGGCAATAGCAATGGTTGTAAATTTAATTGTAGCTGGCTTCTTTGGTACTATGATCCCAATAGCTTTTGAACGTTTTAAGCTTGATCCTGCAATAGCATCTTCCGTTTTTGTGACGACGGTTACAGATGTTGTTGGTTTCTTTGTATTTCTTGGCTTAGCCGCTTTCTTTCTTATGTAAATATTAAAATAATAATTTGATAACTACGCTTATGATAACAAAAGTTAATATAAAAAAGTGAAACTTTAATTAATATGACTGATAGTATCTTAATACTTGATTTTGGTAGCCAGGTAACTCAATTAATAGCACGGCGGGTCAGAGAATCTGGTGTTTATTGTGAAATATTTCCTTACAACACTGAGATTTCAAGGCTAGAGGATTTTAATGCTAATGGCATAATTCTCTCGGGGGGGCCAGCTTCAGTTCTATATGATGATACTCCCAGGGCACCTGAGTTTGTTTTTAATTCTGGCCTACCGTTACTGGGTATTTGTTATGGTCAACAAACAATGTGCGCACAACTCGGTGGCCGAGTGGAAAGTTCTGCTCATAGAGAGTTTGGTCGTGCTGAAGTGAAAATAATTGAAGATTGTGAAATTTTTTCATCGGCTTGGAACGTTGGTTCGACGGAACAGGTGTGGATGAGCCACGGAGATCGGGTTATTGAATTACCTGAAGGCTTCAAAGTTTTTGCTTTTAGTGAGGGAGCTCCATTTGCAGTAATTGGTAACGAAACCCGAAAATATTATGGAACAATGTTTCATCCTGAGGTTATTCAAACAACTCATGGAAAAGAACTGCTTAGTTCTTTCGTTTTGGAAGTCTGTGGCTGTTTAGGTAATTGGACCATGGCAGGTTTTCGAAATCAATCAATCGATTCAATAAGGAAACAAGTTGGTGAATCAAAAGTTATCTGTGGTCTTTCTGGTGGAGTAGATTCGTCTGTTACGGCAAAACTTATACATGAAGCCATTGGCCATCAATTGACATGTGTTTTTGTCGATCATGGTTTATTACGAGAGGGAGAGGCCGAAGAAGTCGTTAATCTTTTTAATAGTCATTACAACATTCCTTTAATTCATGTGGATGCGAGTAAACTTTTCTTGGACTCTTTGAAAGATATTTCTGACCCAGAAATTAAACGCCGGACCATAGGGGCTCTTTTTGTAGAAGTATTCGAAAAAGAAGCAAAACAATTAAAAGATGTAGACTTTCTAGCACAGGGTACATTGTATCCAGACGTTATTGAAAGCGTTTCTTTTACTGGAGGTCCTAGCGTTACTATCAAGTCTCATCATAATGTGGGCGGCTTACCAGAGCGAATGAATCTAGAATTATTAGAACCTCTTAGAGAACTGTTTAAAGATGAAGTACGAATCCTTGGAAGAGAATTAGGCCTTCCAGAAGTTCTTGTCGATCGACATCCCTTTCCGGGACCGGGCCTAGCTATACGTATGCCTGGAGAAGTTAATCTAGAAAAAGTAAAAATTCTTCGTGCGGCAGACAAAATTTATATAGAAGAAATACGAAACTCTGGTTTGTATAATGAGATTTGGCAAGCTTTTGCGGTTTTGTTACCTGTTCGAACAGTTGGCGTAATGGGCGACGCTCGCACATATGACAATGTTTGTGCGCTACGTGCGGTCACTTCTACTGATGGAATGACAGCTGATTATTACCCTTTTGCTCATGATTTCTTGGCCAAAGTCTCCACTCGAATAATAAACGAAGTACAAGGTATAAACAGAGTCACATATGACATTACCTCAAAGCCCCCAGGTACCATCGAGTGGGAGTGACCTTATTATTCAATAAAATCAAGGGGTTATAGTAATTATATAATGAAATATATTAAATAAGAATCTATATAAATTAATTATTTATACAAAACTTTCAGAAAAAATATAATCGATTGATTTAACTGAAATTCTCTTTCGTGCACGGTTTTCAGCTGTCTATACTTCTGCTTGATGTTATTAGTGAGCGGCATAGTGAGGCTGGGGCTAGATGCTATTCGATGAGATGACATTGAAAGATTGCTACTGATATTTTAGACGCGGAAAAACGTGTTGTCCTAATCCCAAAAAAATTTGATACAGTGTCGCGCAATCACAAAAATTATGATGCTAAAATAAATATAAACAATGGTTTATGGAGATAGGGCTATTTAGAGGTGAGATTGTAAATAAACTAACTTTGTAGGCTTTGCATTGCTAAATGTATCTCTTATTGTCGTTGAACATTTGTTCTGTAAACTCTTATATTTAAAATAACAATTTTTTAGGTTTAAAAAGGCTTGGTGTGGATTTTAATTCTCGCGTTTTAGATATGTTGAAAAATAACGTTAGTAAAAAAACCGATAACAACGATTTTTTATTGAACGATAATTTGCGTCTATTAGCCAAATGGCGTATGGAATTGATTCGCCAAACATTTTTGAAATACGGAAATACGATTGTTGCTTCGGGTCCCTTGAAAGGGTTGGACTTCCTGGAAATATCAGCTGAAGGTTGTCATGTACCTAAATTAATAGGATGCTATGAGCAACCATTATCACCGTTTATAGCAGGTGCTATTGATGCTAATTATTCTACTGTCGTTCATATTGGCTGCGCAGAGGGTTACTATGCGGTGGGAATGGCAAAAAAGATGCCTGCCACAAAATCGTTTGCCTTTGATATCAGTGAAAAAGCTCAAAATCTATGCAGAAAACTAGCACAAAAGAATAATATTGAAGATCGAATCAAAATAGGAGGTGCATTTAAAATAGAGGACTTTGGGGCATTTAAGGAGGAAAATACTCTAGTCATTTGTGATATTGAGGGAGGTGAATATGATTTATTGGACCCTGTTAAGGCGCCAGAACTCAAGACAATGGATATCATAGTGGAGTTACATAATATAGCCAAAATTAATGGTTTAGACTTAATGATTAATAGGTTTAAAGAAAGTCATAACATAAATGCCGTAGAAGATGATGGTCAGCGGGATATTAAGGACGTTGTTGCGCCATGGTTCAAAAATCTATCGCATTTGGACCAGCTAATTACTGTTTGGGAAATGCGAAGTGAACCAACACCGTGGTTAGTCATGAAAGTTAAATAAGTTTCGCGATAGTAGTAGAATCCAATACTTAGTATTTTACAAACTAAACGGATGATTGATTTACATAAATCCGTGACAGGAAAAGTTGGTGTTATTCATTACTCCACTCCACTAAAGTTAGACTCCCCAACATCACCATAATATGACAGAGTTTTTGTATGAGAAAACTCATCACCACTCTCTGCCTATCATTTGCTGCGCTTCTTGGAAGTTCGGGGGTTGTGTACGCAGATAACCTTTGGAGTGCGTTGAAGTCAGATAATCATCTTGTCCTTATCCGTCACGCTCTCGCGCCTGGATATGGCGATCCTGACTATTTCGATGTGAAAGATTGTAAAACGCAGCGCAACTTACACGATGAAGGACGTTACCAATCAAAAAAGATTGGAGACCTCTTTCGGTCAAATGGGATTGGCAAGGCAGCAGTATATTCCAGTCAGTGGTGCAGATGCTTAGATACTGCAAGGTTGTTAGATCTTGGAGAGGTTTCCGAGTTACCTTCCCTCAACTCGTTTTTCCAACATTTAGAAAAAGAACAATCCCAAACCGAGCAAATGATGCGATGGATACAGAATGCGCCGTTGGATACCCCTACTGTTCTGGTCAGTCATCAAGTTAATATCACTGCCTTGACGGGATACTCTCCCGCATCAGGGGAAATTGTTTTTCTCCGAAGATCGACCGACGGTTCAATTTCGGTAATTGGAACCAATCAAACGCTAAATTAAATCTTGCAACAGGAAGTGTTAGCAAGAAATACAAAGAGTGTTGAGTGAAACTCCACACCACTAAAGTTAGACTCCCCAACTTCACCAAAATATGCCAGTTAACTTTCGTCGTTGAGCAGTCGGTTCCAGGCTTCAAGGCGTTTGGTATCAGTGTCGCCGGACGCAGATGCCTGTGCCGCGACCTCAACCAGTTCAGTGAAAAGTTTATCTGTCAGGGGCCCTTTTCGCAGCTTGAGCTCCTTGCGTACGTGTTCAAGGACTAGGTTGGCCGTGGCTGTATCTAGTTCTCCGAGGGACATAGCACTGGCACGGCGCTTGATCGCCATTGGCCCTGAGTAGTGACACAACGCTACCTTTTCGGTATTTCCCAGTACCGAAGGTGCCCAGGCATTGAAGGACCACTGGTCATCGTCTGGCAGGACGTAATGGACCTCCGCGGCGTGAGAAAAAGCGGTGCGGCCGTTTCCTGGCAGGTGGTCAGGGATGGGCTGGTTCCAGACCTGTGCCACGAATTCGGAGAGTTCCTGAAATCCGTCGAGTCGGATGCCCATATCGTATCCGTAGAATATCTCGCAAATCGCAGCGAGCACGGCGATATTCGGGACGCCGGCGCGTTCGCCTAATCCGTTGATGCAACCTTCCAAAATTTCAGCGCCTCCCTGCAGTGCAGATAGTTGTGCAGCCGTGGCCAGGTCGAAGTCATCGTGGCTATGAATGGCCAGCGGGAGATCGCCAATCCGCGCTTTCACAGCTTTGGCGTGATGCTCATAAACAGCAGGAATACAGGGCGCACATATATCGTCGATCCGGACAATATCGGCGCCGGCCTTCACAAGACGATCGATGATTTCGAGCAGCCAATCGAGATCGAGGCGTGTGAAGTCCATGGTGAGGACGCTGATTGTCGCGCCCTTCGATTTTCCATAGGCGACCGCTTCGCAGGCTTTGTCGATGGCTTCTTCACGGCTGATCTTCAGTCCACCCATGGATTCAACGAGACGGAAATTATAGTCGGAGACTGCAAAGGCTAGACAGATGATGTCCGAGCCGACATCCAGACAGAGATCGATTTCCTGTTTGCAAAGCTCGGGATTGAGCGCAGCGGTGGGGTGCACGAGAGCCTGAACCTTGAGATCCATCCCCAGCTTTTTGACACGTCGGATTTCCTCAGGGTCGTCATGGTGCATTTCGATAATCGGAATGCCGACAGCATCGATACGACGCGCGAACTCGACCACTTCATCGAGACCAATCGAAACCCCATCTACCTGACGGCCTTCGCGCAGGGTCATGTCCATCAATTGTATTTGGCTCGGCAAATTCATTTTCCCGCGTATGGCAGGATCGAAATTGTAGGGGCTGACAGCCCACATGCCCTCGCGGTAACCCATCGATTGCGTCATGAGATTTGAGTCCTCTGGTCAGTTAGTGCGATTATCATCTCCAATTTTATCACTGTTGAAAAATTATAACATTAAAAAAATTTATAAATGCAACAAGTCTTATATTCTGCTCCCTATTTGACAAAATGTTTCAACCTCAGTGATAATTGAAGTCGGTTGGTAACAAAAAACAATTGCGGTAGTTTCGCCAAATGTCCGATCCAAATTTAGAAGCAAAATCCGTTCAGATAAAATCATTGCCTATGATTGATGTATCAGGGCTTCTGAGCTCTGGGAGGGTTGATCGACAAGCTATCGGGAATGCCATGCGTGATGCATGTTTAGATACAGGTTTTTTTTATATAACAGGGCACGGTGTTTCTTCTAAGTTACAAAATTCCGTATTTAATTATACTCAAGAATTTTTTGCACTTCCTATAGATGAAAAAGAAAAAATTAATTTAGTGAATTCCTTGTGTAACCGCGGTTACGAACCATTAAGAGGGCAAACCTTGGAGCCAGGCCAACCCCCCGATTTGAAGGAAGGTTTTTATATTGGCCAGGAAATTGCTGAAGATGATAAACGGGTAAGAAATAAGAAATTCAACCACGGGCCAAACCAATGGCCTGGTGAACTCCCACAATTTCAACCAGTGATGTCGGAATATTATTCGATCATGCTGGAATTGGCACGAGCGATGATGTCGGGCATAGCCCTTTCGTTGAATTTGAAAGAGTCATATTTTGAGAGTTTTTGTGTTGAAGAGCTCGCGACGCTTCGACTACTTCACTATCCTCCTCAGCTTGCAAATCCGCTTCCTGGAGAAAAGGGCTGCGGCGCGCACACTGACTTTGGTACAATCACCTTACTGATGCAAGACGACTGTGGCGGCCTTCAATTATGGATTGAGGGAGAGGGTTGGGTTCACGCAGAACCTCAACCGAACACGTATTTAGTAAATCTTGGCGACATGATGGCTCGGTGGACTAATGATCAATACCGCTCAACTCGGCACCGTGTCGTTAATATGTCTGGCCGGGAACGTTATTCGGTCCCTTTCTTTTATATGGGAAACCCAGATTTTCCTGTCAAATGCATATCAAGTTGCCTAGATAAAGGACAAACACCCAAATACACTGAAACGACCGTAGAGAAACATTGCCAAGATATGTATAAGGCAACCTACGCTCCAGGATCAATTACCTCGTGAAAAGTGGTAACGAAAGACCCATAAAATCAAATTGAATGATTCTTTAGAAGAGCTTTGAATGGAATTAACGATTGAACAAGCGCTTCGGCAGGGGATAGCAGCACATAAAGAAGGTAAGATTCAAGAAGCCGAACGGCTGTATCGTGCTATCTTACA
>Ga0310344_10000319_pt1 | contig 38287 bp, 33 predicted proteins | sample HC15DNA20200_MG_FD_203801 | JGI IMG/M metagenome (GOLD analysis project Ga0310344, IMG submission 203801) | Marine microbial communities from station ALOHA, North Pacific Subtropical Gyre - HC15-DNA-20-200_MG | ecosystem: Environmental > Aquatic > Marine > Oceanic | place: Pacific Ocean: North...
GCTTCCTGCACTCTAGAACTTCATTCGAAGCTCAGCAACCAACTGGCGCTTCATGATATCGCCAAAGACGTGTTGCTGAATATCTGCATTCATCAAGTTGGACACTTTCAGACTAGTGGTATATTTTCCATCGTTCCAACGAACTCCAAAGCCCACATTGACGAGGGCATACGAATCTGTGCTCCCCGCGAACCGAGCATCCAGAACATCTTGCCAGAACGCCTCATCCGTAAAATTCAGCACCACGTTACCAAAGTAACGACCAGTAGAGAAATTTGTTCCGACATTGAAACGATGCTGTGGCGGCAGGTTCACTTCGGAAATATCAAATCCCTCAACTACGGGAGTCGACTGATAAGAATAGTTTGCAAACGCATTCATGCTCTCGTTAATCACGCCGTCTACACTGATCTCAAATCCCTTATCTTTCACAGTCCCAAGATTTCGATAGGTGAACAACGACGGCAATCCAGGATCAGGAATGAAGTTCAATAAAAAGCTCGGCAAGAACGAAGGCCACGTGGCAGGTGGATTCGTACCGCTGTAATTACCAATCTGAGTAAAAAAGATGCCGTCATCGGTGCGATTCCAATACACCGAAGCGCTAACGGTCGCTCGACCAGCAACGACTCCACTATACCCGAGCTCAATCGCGGTCATTGTTTCTTCTGTCAAGTCAGGGTTTCCAACTGCAGCGACTGGAAAGATGAAATTTGATACCAGAGGATGGAGAGCGCCAAGGTTCGCCTGATTCAGTATTACCGTATCCAGACCATTATTGATGAATGAGGGCGAGCGAAACGCTCGATTATACGATACTCGAATGGTCTGATCAGGGGCCGGTTTAAACATGAACGTTGTACGCGGAGAGAACACTGGGTTCTCAATCGACGAAAATTTGTCAACACGTCCACCAACCATCCATCGAAAGTAGTCCGACAAGAAAATCTCGTCCTGAAGATACGCACCGCCCTCGTTTCGGGACTCTCCATCTGGAGCCAGTGATATATCGAAAGTGTTGTGCCGATAATTTCCTCCAAACGTCAGTAAATGAGTTGTGCCGACGAGATATTGGTCCGATGCGTTAATGTCGACTGTTTTCGTGTTAAACAGTAGTGGCAGCGGCTGACCCGAAGCAGCCACAGTCAACAAATTCGATCCTTCTCCATTCAGTAGATTCGTAAATACACCAATATGCCGTGCTCCACGGTCATAGTTAAGGCTTGCTGTACTCATTCGAGTGCCGCGCTGTACGTCGAAAGGTCCTAGCCCGCTGTGAACGATCCCTTCCGAAGCAGCGACGCCACCAGAGAGCGATAATATCCCTCCATTTTCATAGTCACGATCCACTCGAACATTAAATTTAGGCTGAGATGTTCCCGAGTTCGTATACGGTGGGTACGGTGTATTAAAAGTGTTTGAAATCGTTCCAGCTGGTCGCGCCAGTGCATCCTGTCCGTAATAGCCAGCTGAGAGTTTGTAGGACCATTGGTCATTGACCGCCATCGCTCGTGATGCGTTTGTATAGAACAGCGTCCCGGCCTTGTCGTCCCGTCCCGGAACATCACGGCCAAATTGTCCCACACCAAATGTCAGACTGGTTCCACCTTCAGCCGCAAGTTCGCGTGGTGATTTAGTTATGACATTCACCACACCACTCATCGCATTCGCACCCCACACGGCCGACGCTGGGCCGCGGATTACTTCGATTTGCTTTATTTCATCAGGATTCGTTGGAACTAAATCCCACATCACCAAACCAAAAAAATCCAAGTAAATGCTTCGACCATCGACCAGCGCAAGTTGGCTAGTGGACAACGTTGAGGTCGATCCTCTTGAGGTCAAATTTATATCGCGGGCTGAGATCTGAGCGACGTTTACCCCTGGCACCGAACGTAAGAGCTCTCCAACGTTCGTTGCTGGAGAATTCTGAATAGTGTCGGACGAGATAACACTGACCGCCGCAGGGGCATTAACGAGTTCCTGCTCGGTTCGAGAGGCTGTAACTACAAGCTGCTCTTCAAATTCGATAGGATTCTCAGGTTCTTGATTTTCATCTGTGGTCTGCCCGAATACTGAAATTGTTGCAGTAGCAACAAATATCGCTACCATACGCAAAACTAACATTTTCACCCCTTATCTATAATCTCTGGTTTCCCCAAGAGTTTCTACTTCAGTGGCTTAACAACCTTTTATCTTAACAAATAATGCTATTGATGTAGTAGAACTCGGGTTCGTTTATTGGTGTCTCTCTCTGCGGAATGACGAACGGTATTGAGCGAGCTCATGGCTGTCAAACAGAAACCTGACATTTGGCAAGTCGAAGCCGAAAAAAATGAGCTAACGTCTTTTTGCTACAGCGGTGGGAGAGGTTAGCCGTAGGACAATAACTATGAGCTTCAACGTAAATTTAGATCGAATGCTGCCATTTCTCTGGCATTTCTTACGAGCAGTCTCCCTTCGGCTAGAGCTGGAACATTCCAAGTCTTTCCCTCTAGCGCAGAGAATCCTGACACTTCTTGATGCTCGTCGGGACTGGCCTTCACGAGCACGAGTTCCCCTCTTTCTGTGAGCACGATGAGATGGTCACCGGCAAGTAGAAGTTGACCGTAGCCGTAACGGCCTCCTTTCCATTGCAGGTTCCCTGTGGCTGCTTCAATACAGGCTAGGATTGCTTCATCAAATCCATAGATATACCCATCATGCAGTACAGAACTACTAAATTTATTTTTCATTCTGTTGCTGCTCCAAACGGTTTCGACACGAAACTCACCGTTAAACGAATTTACTTCGATTCCGACTGCTCCATGTCCGTAGCCTGAAGACAGGAAAATATGATTTTCCTCATAAAGAATCGGTTGAGTCATGCTCGGCACAGTTGGCGTGACCCATGGGTACTCCCATAGCAAAGTTCCATCCTTAATGTGTAAACCAAGAGCTCGTGCAGCCGTCACAGTCACTATTTGTTGCACGCCGCCCAACGTCATTAACATGGGGGACGTGTATCCTTGTACATCGTCAAGGGTGTGCCAAATGATTTCACCTGTAAGACGGTGGTAGGCCGCGACTGACCAACCGTCACTTCCTCCTGGTTGCATAATAACCAGATCATCAACAATTAATGGTGATGCCGACATTGCCCAAGGTAAATTGTCAGCGCCACTGTCTTTCAAGATATCCCGGTGCCACAGGACATCACCCGTCGCAGCGTCGAGGCACCAGAAATGACCAGTCGCACCGAGGGCATAAAGTCGTCCGTCGTGCCATGTCGGGGTTGCACGTGGTCCCGCCCCCCCTAAAGTTTCAGTAAAATAGGCCTCCCACGCGTGAGTCCATAGCTCGCGGCCCGTTGCCGCGTCGTACGCAACAACGACTTCTTCGTCGCGCCGTTGTTCGATCGTAAAGGCACGGTCTTCGGCGATGACAAAGGATGCATACCCTCCACCGATTGGTTGGATCCACAGGGGATCCAAGCCAGGGCCAGGCCAGGATGTCAAGAGTGGAGTTTGATCGTAGTGCCCATCTCGATTTGGGCCCCTGAAGTCAGTCCAATATTGTCCGGAAAGTTCTTTCTCGGGTGGGGCGGCAGTGTCCGGATCGACAGAAGACGAGGAGCTAGCCGGAAGTAGTCTTGAATAATGTTGAGAACGATTCAGCTCAAGTACTTCGTAATGTTCTTCTGTGTCTCCGAATGAAACAATGGGACGAAAACCATTTCCGGCGAGTTCAATTCGCAAGTCAAAACCAACCGTTAATGCCGCGAACAGCAACAGCACAGCCCCAAGGCTAACTGCCAGAATTTTTACAAGCGCACGTACCCAAGATTGTATTTTCACGACTAATTAGGTTTCTACTATCCACCATACCATGAGCGTTTTCATGAAGGCACGTCTTTTCATAATTAAAACCGTTTCTCTTAGAAGCCTAGCATTGTCTGTAATACGGCAAGACGCCCATCTGTGTGTGCAGGCATTTCAAGTTCTAGGATATGAGCCAATAATGGATAGATATGAATATTCTCAAATGGGGGAATGATTTTGTTCCGTGGTATGTTTGGGCCACTGATTAAAAAGATCCCGTGCATTTCAGGCATTTGAGGATCCCATCCGTGCATTCCCTGTGGAACTGACGAATGCGCACTCAGTTTCACGAAGGTTCCAGAGCGGGGAATTATGATGATGTCACCAATGCGGTTGCTTGCGCGGTAGTGTAGATGACGAGGAACTTCATTTCTTAGGAAGGCTTTTGCCCGATCTGTCTTTAAGTTGAATGTATCTCTTAGTGTGATGGCATGGTTTTGGTCGTCGCCAATAAATAGATTGAGGCCTGGACCGATTGGAAATGCTTTTACTCCGGTCATGTCAATAATATTTGAGAGGGTCAACGTGTCATCAAAATCAACTGGAGCCATGCCATGATCCGACACTACGACAACGTAAATTTCCCGTTTATGGGGAAGATCGTCTATTCCGTCAAGCAGCTGACCAAGCAATTGATCAGCATCAGAAACTGACGTATTAACAGCTAGACTGTTCGGTCCCTCTCGATGACCGGCACGGTCGACCATTGAGAAGTAGGTCGTTATTAAATGCGGTCTCACATTTTCTGGACTGTCCAGCCATGTGAGCACCTGTTGCATGCGTTTCTGGTTCGAAAAAGAACCGTCATACGGTCTCCAATAAGTAGGCCGAACATTTTTAATAGGAGCTTCAGTGCCCGGGAAAAACATGGAAGCTGTGACCATGCCTTGTAATTCAGCTGTTACCCAAAGGGGTTCTCCTAGCCACCATGAGCCATCTTGAACGTCCTCCTTGTTCCGGTAGTTGAAGTCTTTTTTTCGGTCTGGATCATAAAATTGATTTCCAACGATCCCATGATGTTCAGGGTAAAGACCTGTCGCTATTGAATAATGATTCGAAAATGTTATGGATGGAAAAACAGGCATTAATCCTTTTGCGACAGCACCTTGGCGTGAGAGGCGGTTGAAGGCTGGCGCGTTCACACGATCTAGATAATCCGGACGCAAGCCGTCAAATGAAATCAGTACAACATAAGGTCGCGCCAAAACAGATGGATGATTCGAGCCGTGGGTTCTCAGGTTTTGCGCGGCGACTACAGCAGCGTTACTTGCGAGGGAGGTGCATCCCGAGACATTTACGGCTAGAACGCTTAATAAAACGTATCTATGAAGTGTGGGGAGCTTACTGAAAAGTTTCTCTGAGTTCGTTGATGATGATTTGTTGTGGTGCGGACACAACCAGGCGCTTGTCATGACATGAACTGAAAGGAGTTTGAGCTAAGGAATAAACGTAAAACGAGTCTGACCGCTAAACGCACTGGCCCATCCGAGCGCAGAACTACCGTTTGGTCTGCCTCGTGCGTCGACACGGACATAGTAGTCATGATTGGGCGTAAGGCGAGAGGTTCGGCACAGCGAGAGTCTAGTGAATGTGGTTAACCACTGTTTCACGGTTTCTTCATCTTCGGTGATAATCGAATCAATAATCTGTCCATCGACTGTCCGAGTTAGATTGTGACGACCGGTCAGATTGTCGAAGGCATTCGTTACGCTCACCACTGCTGTTGCAACTGTTCGATCAACCCAGAATGGTACGATCTGTCTAAGATCGACAACGTAGGTAAATGTGGTTGTCAGTCCACTGGAGATCGTTTCGCGGACGTTATCGTTATAGGCGTCAGGAAGTTCAAAGGATACCAGCACGTTGTCGCCGCGAACTAGGGGTATAACACGTAGTTCATCCTCAACGGCATGTGCAGTCGCTGACACTGATAAGATACAGACTAAACATAAAAATTTAAAACTAGGTCGATTCATTTTGTATTCTCTTAATAACGCAATGCGAGTGCCATTGTTGCTCGCCAAAACGAAAGCTTCTCTCCTCCGAAACTCAGACCCTTTCCTTGGGTCGGTTCGCCAATACTATAATAATGTCGTACGTCCCAGCTAAGACCAAGCCGACTGTTGAAAAAACCAGTGGCGCCCCCACCAATATGAATTGCCGGGAGTGTGCTGGATACTTTGAGCACTCCAAGATGGTGATCGATTCTTACGTGCATAACACCAGCTCCACTTACAAAATATGGGCGGAGTCCGTATTCAGACAGTCGGCGTGGCAGTGCCACAACCACGCTTCCAGAGGCCGTTGTGACGCTACTTTTTTGAACCAATTGTCTGTCGTCAGATTGAAAAAATCCCGGAGCATGTCCGATATCTGCTTCTACGCCAAAGATCTCGCCTAGTAATAAACCGCTGGCACCAAATGTGATGTTGGGTGTCTGAGCGGCATTTTCAACATCAATAAAGGTCGTGTCTCCTCCAAACGACAAACCAATGAATGGTTTGATTTGCCATTCTCCCAAGGCTGTCGTTGGGTTCATCAGGAGGAGGATACCGATGAAGAAGATGTTTTTGTTGACCATGAGGTTGACTATCTTAGAAACAGTTCTAGAAAGACTCTCGCGAATGGCGATAGCAGCAGATCTCCTGTTTCTAACGCAAATGGTTTTGCAAGCCCATCACTATTTGCTAACAAAACTAATGTAAGTCCATGTGACGGTGCTGTCACGATTATCGAAGACGAGGCGTTTTCTCCAACACCAAACTGCCACATAATGGGTGTCGTCCCGAAATGTGTTACAAACCAGCCGTAACCATAGGGCAGTAATTCACCCTCTTTGCCAATCGATGGAGTCCACGTTTGAGAGAGCGTTTCTTGATTAACAAGGATTCCGTTGCGTAATTCAATATCGAACAGGGCTAAGTCTCGGGCAGACGAAATGAGGCCTTCTGATGGAAAAAGTGTTGTTATAGGATATTCGGAAAGAACTGGTTGCTGATCAAGATCAGAGGCGTATGGGGTCGCAAGACGAGCAAGAATCGCGGCATAGCGCTCTGCTCGAAGTGCGTCATCTTCGTCAACCAAGATGTCCAGTATGTCGGCTCCTGGCACGGAATCTCCCATGCCCAACTGGTCAAAAATGCTTGTAACCCCCTCGCGTGGCGTGTAGCCCGTGCAGTCAACTATCGCCGATTCTATGAGATCAAAACGATTGTTGTCGAAATGAAATTCTAAACCCTCTAGTCCGTCTACTGTGTGACTTAATAATTGTCTGATGGTGATATCGGGAGTGTCGGTTTCAGCATTGTCCTGACTAATTAGGTCATCCAACGAAATCTTTCCATCTTCAACGCAACGCATGATCAGCGTTGTCGTAAATATCTGGGTCATTCCACCGATATGGTAGGGAGTATCTATTTGCGCAGGAATGGCTAGCTCTCGATTCTGTTGCCCGTAGGATTTTTCCCAGAGAATGTCGTTTTGACCGACGATAATCGCCGATAATCCTGGTATTCCAGCCTGAGTTCTTAAAGAATCAAGGTAGACATCAAAAGCATCAAAGACGATGGAGTCGTCAGTAAGTAGATCTTGAGAGTAACTTGGTGGCGCAACAAGACCGGCAAAAACGAGTGTTAGAACAAAGAATCTATACAGCATCGGTCAGCCTTAAATACATCATACTGGATAGCTGATTATCGTGCCCCAGGAAAGACAAAAAACGTCTAGTTTTCAGTGGTGCCTAAGTCGACTGCCAAAATAGTTTTTCGATCGCGAACAAAAAGAGTTTCACCGATAAGGGTTGGCGGCGTCCAGGCATTCTCAGTTAGCAATTGATGACGTGCGTACACGTTGAGTCCGCTAGGTGTCACCGAAGCGACTGCAATTTCTCCATCTTCATCGACGATCACAATCTTATCGTCAGATAAGACTAAATGGGCACGGGCGAAACTTCGTTCGCGCCACAGTTCCTGCCCTGTGGTGACGTCGAGTGCCGCCATAAATGCTGGTCCGAAATCTCCAGTACTTCCTAGCACTATATCGCCGATGCGCACGGCGTTTCCGAAATGTAAACGTATGCGGTTGTTAAACCAGAGCTCTGTAGCAGTTGTTTGTCCTGAAGTATGGTCCAGTCTCAGCACCCGACTACCGCTGTCGTAGGCCGACGAGAGGAATAAGAGGTTGTCTGAGCCCCATACCGGCATACTAATGTTTAATCCAAGTTCGTTTTCGTGAGGATGGCTCCAGAGACGCGAGCCGTTGTCTGGATTTAAACCGACAACTTCTTGTTGGCCGAGGATGAGTAACTGTGATTGTTGGCCGATCTCGATGAGTACGGGAGAACCTGGTCCTAAATCAAAAGGTGGACTTTGCCAGGCAATCGCACCTGTTTCGCTCTGAAAAGCAACTACTCCACGGCCACTACCGCCAAGTGGAAGAATCACGGTGTCTTCGAAAATCAGCGGACTTGATGCGAAGGCATTATATTCAACAACATCAAAAAGATTAACCAGGTTATGCGACCAGCGCAATGTGCCGGTACGTTTATCCAAGGCGTGCAAATGACCGTTGACACCAATAGATACTATGAGGTCATCTACTATGACCGGAGTTGAGTAAGGTCCAGGCCCCGCTGAGTTTAACCAGACGTCAAAGTATCCATCGTTGAGGAGTGGCGCATCATAGGAAAATGTCCAGAGTGTCGCCCCGGTTGTCGGGTCAAGAGCAATTACGACCTCATTGTCGTTTTCTCGATACATTGTAAAGAGCATTCCCTCATCAACGAGCACCGAGGAATACCCTTCTCCAAGCGGTCGATTCCACAATTGACGAGGGCCACTTTCAGGCCAGGAAGTTGCAAGTGAGGTGGTATCGTCTGCTGCCCGAAAATTTCGAGTAGGGCCACCCCACTGTCTCCAATGTTCGGTTGAAGTCTGGGCGTGTAGTGATTTCTGGTCGTGAAAGAAGTGCACAGTAGCAGTGAGTGCGATCGCTAAACCGATTGCGCCCGTCAAAAAATGTTGTTTAATCATAGCCAAGAGATTCCAAGAGATGTTTGGGGTGAGTGAGGGGATTCGAACCCCCAACATCTGGTGCCACAGACCAGCGCTCTACCATTGAACTACACTCACCATTAAATTCTTGTGAGACAGAGGAGTTTCCCCTAGAGTCACTTTTATATTACCAAGTCTAGCATGCACACGGAGTTTTTAACTTAGTTCTTAAACGTTACAATAGCTCCAGTGATGATTCAATAAATCAAGGAAACATTAGTTAGTTGGTGCAGCAGATAGGGCTCTCGGTAAACTGTTTGTAATTATTCGGAGGAGGACACTGTGAAGCGAGTGCTGATGATTTTTACCTTTATCCTGAGTGCCATGATTTTAGTGGCAGTTGCCGATGCAGCGCTACGACAAGGTATGAGTGAGACTGACTATGAGGCAGCAATTAAGGAAATACGCCTGACCTTAGGTGATATGAGAGGACATATTGATGCTCGGTATTGGCCAGAGCTTGACACGCAAATCGGTCGACTAGAGACGTTTTTTGATCAGATTGAGTTGTATTGGAGTGACAAAGGTTCCGAGAGTGGAGTGACATTTTCACGCGCCGCAAAGGAACGGTTAGCGGAGCTTTTGAGTGCATCTCAAAACCAAGATCAACCGGGATGTAGGGAGTCGATCGCGCGTCTCCAAGAGTCTTACGAAGCTTTGTCAGACGTGACCTAGACGGCAGAATAAATAGGAATGACAGTTTTCACATTCATTACGAATTAGGGTAATACCAACTGCGCTCGCTTTTAAAGAGACATTAACGGATCTGAATTTCTGGATATCTTATGAGCCAATTGTTTTGCAAGACAGAACGATTTTGGATGCGCACGCACAACAGATGTAAAAGTTGTTGGCGGCGAGAAGGATGGTCTACTCGTTTTCTTGTCAGGCTGCTGGTCGTGGTGGGATTGGTCGTTGCAACACCGATGAAACATTCTGCCCATGATGTTCCTCCAGACGTCAGGGTGCATGCGTTTGTCGCACCTGAGGGCGATCGATTACGTGTGCTAATTCGTGTGCCATTGGACGCAATGCGTGATTTTATTTTTCCTCAGCGGGGACCAGGGTATCTCGATCTTGAAGCTTCAGAATCGATGTTGCGGGATGCGTTAATGGTTTGGGTTGGTGATGAATTTGACGTTTATGAGGATGGTCGCAAACTAACAGATCAACGACTCGAGACAGTGCGTGTTTCGCTCCCGTCTGATCGTTCATTTGAAGAGTACTCTCGCGCGTTGAACCACGTTACAGGTCCCCCCTTAGACAATTCAACGGATATTGCCTGGCAGCAGGCCATGCTGGATGGGTTGTTCGAGTACGACATCCGTTCTGATCGGGCTCAGTTTTCTATCGATCCAACCTTAGGCCGTCTTGGTATCAGAACCTCCACCGTCCTTCGTTTCGTCTTACCTGAGGGAGTGGTTCGTGCGTTCGAGTATGCGGGTAACCCAGGTTTAGTTAGACTCGATCCACGGTGGCATCAGGCTGCTCTACGATTTGTTGTTATGGGATTTCAGCATATCTTGGATGGTATCGATCATCTGCTCTTTTTGGTATGTTTGGTAATTCCTGTTCGTCGAGTTTCTTCCTTAATAGCTGTTGTTACCTCGTTTACGGTAGCTCACTCGGTGACTCTCATTGCTTCTGCGTTTGGTTTGGCTCCAAATGCCTTGTGGTTTCCGCCACTTGTGGAGACCCTAATTGCGGTCACGATTATCTTCATGGCATTGGAAAATGTTTTTGGTGTGCGAATGCGCCGTCGATGGCTTATGACGTTTGCATTCGGACTGGTTCACGGGTTTGGGTTTTCTTTTGCTCTGCGAGAAAATTTGCAGTTCGCAGGTTCGCATCTGTTGACATCTCTTCTCTCGTTTAATGTGGGGGTGGAATTAGGTCAGTTACTGGTCTTGGTTTTTCTGATTCCTGCGTTGTGGCTGCTGTACCGCTACGTAATTACAGAAAAAATGGGCGCGATTCTACTATCTGCTTTGGTGGCGCATACAGCGTGGCATTGGATGAATGAACGCGCGGTGCAATTACTACAGTTTCAATTTTCGTGGCCTGTGTTTGATTTGCTGTTTTGGGCAGGTGTCATGCGATGGCTCATGCTGCTATTGATTGTCTCTGGGTTGTGTTGGGTGATGGCGCAAGTGTTTCCAAAGTTGTTTCAAGAAGATGAGGAAAATGTAAGACACACTAAAACACCTTCTCAACAATCGACGTCTGGGCTGTAGTTTGTTATTGAAGGTCTACGATCTTTTGTTCACGATGTGTTAGGTAAATCATGTTGAAAAAGTTACTTGGCAGTGGGTTTGTCGTCGTGCTGGTCTTCATAGGGTCAGTATTTATAGTCGAATCTTTGGCGCAACGGGGTGGTGTTTTTCGGGGGTCCCGTGACCACGACGCTATCAGGTATTCCACAGGAGCTGCTGATAATGCGATTGTTTCGCTAAATCGCGAGCTTTTAGCTGGTGCACTACGATTTGATTTTGATCAGAAGAGTGGCTATTTGCAGTCAGTTCTTAAGGGGCTTGATATTCCGGTGGAATCCCAAGTGACGGTATTTTCACCGACGAGTAATCAGGCCACCTTGATTAAGTCCAGTAATCCCCGTGCGATTTATTTCGGAGATGACGTGTCAATTGGGTGGGTGAGAGGCGCTGAATTTCTTGAAGTAGCGGCGCACGATGTTCAACAAGGTGTTGTCTTTTATACGTTGCGTCAGGCGAAAACTCAGATACCTCAATTTGTTCGAGAGGACCAGTGTCTTGCTTGTCATTTGACTTGGGACACTCTTGGGGTGCCCGGGTTGCAAGTAATTAGCACGTTTCCGTTAACGGCTGATCCAAACGCGTACGCCACGGGTTTCATCTCTGATCATCGGACAAGTCTCAGAGACCGATGGGGGGGCTGGTATGTAACGGGAAGGCATCAACCATTTCCCCATATGGGAAATGTTGAAGTTGTTGACGTTGAGGACGCCGATGCTTCGGTTGGCACGATGCGGACGGAAATGTCGTCATTGGCAGGGTTGTTTGACTTGGACGGCTTTCTTTCGATGCATAGTGACGTCGTTGCCTTAATGGTTCTTGAGCATCAGGTTCATATGACAAATTTGATTACGAGAATCGGTTGGGAAGCTAGACGGGTGCTTTATCGGCTAGATGCCGGTGATGTTCCCTCTGATAATTTTCAGCCAGATTCTTTGCTAAATGAAGTGGCTGTCGAGGTGGTCGATTATCTTTTATTTGTCGACGAAGCGTCGTTAGTCGTGCCTTTGGAAGGTTCCTCAAATTTTACCCAAATATTTTCGGAACGTGGTCCGCGTGATCGCACAGGACGTTCCCTGAGAGATTTTGATCTTCAGACTAGGCTGATGCGATATCCGTGTAGTTACATGATTTATTCGAGCGCATTTGATGCGCTCCCCATGTTCGCAAAGGATGCGATCTACGAAAGGTTATGGGCAGTGTTGTCTGGGCGTGAGAGGCAGGCGCCTTATAGCAACCTAACTTTCATGGATCGACAGGCCATCGTCGAAATTTTGGTTGAAACAAAATCTGATTTACCTTCGTATTTTCGAGTTGTTACATCCTAGAATCCAATTATCGATACAGATGGAGGTCAAGAATGAAGTTGGCAAGTTTTGTATCTGAATATAGTTATTCAGGGATGCGGGTCGTGTCTGGATTTGCATTTGCGTCTCATGGAGTGCAAAAGGTGTTCGGCGGTTTTGGGGCGGATCAACCTGCTGAATTGATGTCCTTACTTGGATTTGCCGGCATAGTTGAACTTGTTGGAGGAACGTTAATAAGTCTTGGTTTGTACACAACTTTCAGTGCTTTTCTTGCGAGTGGGCAAATGGCGGTCGCTTATTTCATGGCGCATCAGCCGCAAGGGTTTTTGCCGATTGTGAACGGAGGAGAATTAGCGGTCTTATATTGTTTTTTGTTTCTCTATATTGCGTCACGAGGTTCAGGAGCAGTCAGTCTTGATCGTCTGCTTCGGGGGTTGCGGTGATTCAATCGTCACAGAAGCGAGCTTTACTGCGTATCGATGCTGAGCACATTTCCAGTAATAGCGTCAATGGTCACAACGGCCAGTTCGAACTCAAAGATAGACTGCCCTGGGAGTCGTCCCCTAAGAGCAATTTCCCATGCTGGATGATCCTGGTCAGTGTTTAACTGAGCTTCTATTGATTCCGGCTCGAATAACACCTGGAGGCGTGCCGTGTTTATGGCCTGATCTTCCTCGACAAGCGGTTGTTCCACTTCAGGAGGGCAGCCTCCGAGTGCAGCTATAAATAGTGAAAAGACAAGAAAGCCGCTCTTCAAAACCATAGTCTTCCTAAAAATGTACCGGTGCGCTAAGCGTTACGTAGCCTACTGTTCGAGGTTTCTCGCACCTGCCAAAATACCTGTTAGTCCGTAGTTCCCCTCGTGACAGGCCGATTCAAATATTTTATTTTCCTTTTCATCAGCTTGCATCCAAGGTTGTTCTATGGTCCACGGTGAAGAGTACATGGTTGGATGTTCAAGAGTGACTTGGTAGAGGATCATGTCAGGATCGACCCGGGTAAACCGCTCTATTAAGTGCAAGTCTAATCCGTTACCTCGGAAACCAGGTCGCGTTGAGGTGCCTTCTACGCTACGGCGATCGGTAAAATTTGTTGTATCAACAACGAGGGTATCGCCGTCCCAATGACCGACAGAATCTCCGTACCACTGACGAATATGTGAGGGAAGATGGGGACGATCAGTTATTGGAATTGTACGATAGGCTCCACCGGTATGCCCTGCCTCGTAATAGATAGTGACAGAATCAGGAGTTTGCACGATACGCGTAAAAGCGCAGTAATTTCCAAGACACGGAATTACGAAACCCAGACAACGATCATTTGGACGATCTTCTGGACCTTCAGCCATATCAACGACCGTACGTAAGTCGGCAGCTTGCAGCGCCTTGCGATAGGTCATTTCTTCGGCGAGTCTTTTTAGGCCTTCTTCGGAATACGGAATTTGTCCATCTGGAGGATCGATGATTAATGAGGTTCGTCTGGTTCGTACAACTGTTGTTCCCCGTGAACTAAATACAGAATTGTAGGCCCCGGCAACGTCGATCGCGGTTCCCACTTCAGCTCTTTCCTCGAGTAGGGTCGCGCCAGAACCTTCTGTGAACGCCTTGACTGCTGCGCCTTCAAGTCGTGCGACATCCTCATCTGTTAAGAATTCTTGTTCTTGAAATTCGGTGGGACGTTCAAGTGGTGTGGTGGTCTTGCTGCTCCAGATGCCCTGAAGGTCAGGATCGCCCCATGGGGTATACGTTACCGTCCACGAATCCGTCGCATTGTCCTGTCCTGTCACGATTGCCGGTAGAAGCAAAAGGGTTGCCGTAATGGCTCCCAATACGTTCAGCATTAATCCAAATCGATATCTCATGTGACCCCTCCCAAGTATCTCCTACCCCTTTAAACATTCATTCTTTTGAGCAATCAGTAGATTCTATGCCAACTTTCTAAAGGATTCATTAGCTTTTAGAAAACAGTCTCTCATTAACACACTGTTTACATATGTAACAAGCCTGTAACAGGGCTGTAACTGTTAATTAACCGCAAAGAAATTCATGGGACTCATCGAAACTGTATCGTTTTTGCATTGTTATTGATGTGTTTCAACAGACGACTTGATTATCGAAACAAATGGAGAAAAAGGAAAGCATAGATGTATAGACACTTTGCGGTATTCGCGGTTGTAGTTTTGTTGTTGTGCTCGGCATCGATACCGATTCGTGGCCAAGGCGATGGGACAGTTGCTGGCCAGGTCATGGACGAGGTCAACGCTATTTCTTTGCCAGGGGTTCCTGTTGAGTTGACGGGAGAAGTCGCTCAAATTGAATACACCGATCTTGATGGAAATTATAGATTTCAGGTGCCAGCGGGTTCTTATCAGCTCAAGGTCGTAATGGCTGGGTATGCCGAACAGACTGTGTCGTTTGACGTTGTTGCTGGTGAAGTGACAAATATTTTGGTCTCTTTAGCTTCAAATGTGTTTGCTGAACAAGTGACGGTGTCTGCGCAAAGTTTAGAGTCTGGTTCGTCAACGGCGACTGCACAGATGCTGCTTCGGATGCGTGCTCCAATTGTGCAGGACAATATGGGTGCATTGGAGATGAGTGCGAATGATGATTCGAACGCGGCTGATGCGATGGCGCGAGTCACGGGTATTTCAGTTGTCGATGGTGAGTCGGTGTTTGTCCGAGGGCTTGGTGAGCGATACAGCAATACGACTCTTGCAGGTGCCACTATGCCGACAACGGAGCCAGACCGTCGTGTTGTTCCTCTTGATCTATTTCCTACCGGCATGATTGATAGCGTGCAGGTCAGTAAAACATACACTCCTGACAAATCACCACAATTTGCGGGTGGTTTGGTAGAAATTATTCCTTTAAAGATGCCGGTTGAGACCTCGTTTGATTTGGGGGTAGGTGGGGGATTTAATTCGTTGACCACTGGAAAATCAGGTCTTAGTTATCCTGGTGGGCGTCCCTGGAATGGATATGGATTGAATGACCGAGCGTTACCGAGCAATTTTCCATTGCGAAAAGTTGTCCGCGGAGGTCGTTTTACGAGTGATGAGCTAGGCTTCATGCGAGATGACATTGAGTCTTTTGGCGAGTCATTTCGCAATGTGTGGGATCCAGTGTCCAAAGGTCATCCAATGGACCAATCCTACAACGGTTTATTTGGTGGTCGCTTTGGCAATTTAGGTGTAATTACGACGTTGCGTCACTCTCAAGGATCAGACTTACGCAATGAGCGACAAACGTTCTATAAAGTTGGTGCGGGTGATTCGATTGAACGTTTTAATGGCCCCTATGACTTTCAAATCAGTCAAGCGGCGGCCACTGTTGGCTGGGTCGGAAATCTAGCCTACCAGTTTTCTCCGAATCATCGTTTGTCACTGAGTAATTTTTATACCCATGTTGGCACGGATGAGACCAGACAGTTTGAAGGATTTAATGATGACGCGGATAATCTGATTCGTAATCAGCGGTTGTTTTACGTGGAAGAGCAAATTCGATCTCATCATTTGGCCGGTGACCATCTGTTTCCGACCGTGTCTAATAGTAGGTTTGATTGGAAATTGGTTTACTCAATTGCTGAGCGTGATGAGCCAGATTTACGTGAAGTGCTCTATGAAGATAACAGTGGTACGTTTGTTTTAGCTGATGAATCATCGAGCGGTTCCCGTCAGTTTAATGTTCTTGACGACAATACGGTTGAAACAATTGCAAATTACAGCGTCCTGTTTGAGCAGTGGCGGGGACTCCCGACCCAGGTTAAGTTCGGTGGTGGGTATATTGATCGCGCACGTGACTTTCAGTCACGCCGTTTCCGTTTTACGCCGACAAGTACTTCTGGTCTGGACTTGTCTTTACCGGCTGAGCAGTTGTTTACTGCAGGAAATATCGGTCCGCACTTTGAGTTAAGAGAAGAAACTCGACCGACCGATACGTATGCGGCAAATCAGCAGATCGGTTCTTTTTATGGGATGGTTGATTTGCCATTATCTTCCGACCTTCGATTGGTAACCGGTGCGAGAGTTGAGAACTTCAAACAGACAGTTGATACGTACGATCCGTTTGTTCGAGATTTTGGTGAAACTTCAACGATTGTTCGGGCTGAATTAAACGAGACGGATATTTTTCCGGCAGTGAATATGGTTTATGCTCTTGGAATTAGTCAAAACCTCAGAGTTGGTTTTAGTCAGACGGTGAATCGACCAGAATTTCGAGAGCTCGCACCTTTTGAGTTTACTGATGTTATTGGGGGCCGAGCCATTGTGGGGAACCCTGATGTTCAGCAATCGTTGATTCAAAACTTTGATGCGCGGTGGGAATGGTTTCCTGGTGCGGAAGAAATTGTCTCGGTAAGTTTTTTCTATAAGAACTTTGCTGATCCGATTGAACGCATTGTTGAACCAACAGCCAGTTTACGAACTTCCTTTACGAATGCACAGTCCGCAAAAAATCAGGGTCTTGAATTCGAAGCCAGAAAATCACTGAGCGATTACTTTCTCGTTGGTGCGAATTATACCTACGTTGATTCAGAGGTCTCTCTTTCCGAGGAAGCCTTACAAGTGCAGACGTCGCTGACACGACCGCTGTCTGGAACGTCAAAGAATCTATTCAACGCAATGGCTGAGTTCCGAGGCGATGGTTTTGCGACCAGACTGCTCTGGAATTATTTTGACGACCGGATCAGTGATGTTGGTTCGCTGGGCTTGCCAGACATTATTGAGGAAGGTCGCAATCAGTTGGACCTTATCTTTTCAAAACGATGGGACGTCGTAGGTTTCAAACTGAGCTTCGCTAACCTGACTGACCAAGACTACAAATTTACTCAGGGCGGACAGGACCAGCGTGTGTTTAAGCTTGGTCGAGCGGTTAGTTTTGGAGTGACCTATAATCCGTAGTTTTGTCCAAAAAGTGAGTTGAAATGACTTTAAGGAAAGGACAAAAAGCAGTGATGAACTGTAATGTAATGAGTTCATGGGGACGGCGTGTAGTGGTACTGGCTACCCTCGTGGTAATGGTAATCCTGTCAAATGGAAGACCGGTAAGCACACAGGCGAACACGTCCTGCCGTTCAGTGGCAGGGATCGATAAGCAGGTATGTGTTGTCAGGGGACGGATTACCAGTAATACGACTTGGGATTCGAGTACTTACTGGGTTCTTCGAGGTGCAGTGTTTGTTGAATCTGGTGCGGCTTTAACGATAGAGGCCGGGACGGAAATTTTTGGCGAATTCGCAACCAGCGGTTCTTTGATTATTTTGCAGTCTGCGCAAATTTTTGCAAATGGTACTGCCGATGCGCCGATTGTCATGAGTAGTGACCAGCCTATAGGGGCACGGGCTCGAGCGGATTGGGGCGGTCTTATTATTAATGGTAAGGCTCCACTGAATGTGCCAGGTTCTCAAGCCGAAGGAGAGGGTGACACGGGTCTTTACGGGGGCACAGACCCAGATGATGACAGTGGTCACTTGCGTTATGTAAGAATAGAATTTGCCGGCACCGAATTCAGTCCGGATAATGAGTTGAATGGAATTTCGTTCCAGGGTGTTGGGCGTGGTACCGAAGTTGATCATGTGATGGTGAAGGCGAGTAAGGATGATGGTTTTGAATTCTTCGGCGGCACCGTAGAAGTTAAACATGCTATCAGCTACGCGATTGCAGATGACAGCTTTGACTGGACGGACGGATGGACCGGGAAAGGTCAGTTTCTGATTGCGCTGCAGAGTGGTGATGATGCGGACCAGGGATTTGAATCCGACAACAATGGGGATAATAACAACCTGACCCCACGTTCTAATCCGACGATTTACAACGTGACCTTGGTCGGGGATCCGGATAATGATGTAGGCACAGAGAGCGATGTTGGGATATTGCTTCGTGAAGGAACCTCCGCAACGATCCGAAACTTTATCATCTATGGCTTTGGTGAAGCGGCGGTGGATATCGACGATGCAGTAACTTTCAATCAAATTGTTGGCCCCACTGATACGCCCCTTACCGTTGAGAGCGGCATACTTTTTGGTAATTGTACAAAGGATAGTAAGTGTGTCGGGCAGTTTGAACCGGATAGAGATGATGCGGTAGCACCAATTACTACAGTGGATTTTGTGACTAATGCGCCAAACGTTAGGATCGTCGACCCATTATTGGCGGATCCACTGACCCTTGGTGCACCTGATTTTTCACCGACGCCAGGGTCTCCTGCGATTACGGGTGCCGTAACTCCTGCGATACCTCCAAGTGATGGTTTCTTTGACCCCGCACCGTTTATCGGTGCCGTTGGTCCTGCTGGATCTGGTCAGAGTGACTGGTTGAGTGGATGGACCGATTGGTCACTTAACTAGTGTACATGCATTGTGGTGACTAAGAACACAGATCCAAGACCTCTCTCGGGTATTCGGGGGGCGTCTATTTTTTTGGCTGCGTCCTACCTGTCGCTAATTGTGAGTGGCGGATGTTCAGGTGCCACTGGCGAAGATACCGTACAAGGTGAACAGTTGATGCATAGTTCTTCTTCTGCGGAGGAAATATCTGAAGCCGTGTTGGAGGCTCTCGCGAGTGGGGACTTTGAACGACTACAACAGTTGTCTGTGACTGAGAATGAGTTTAGATCACTCGTCTGGCCTGAACTTCCGTCAAGTCGTCCGGAACGAGGTCTTCCATTCGAGTATGTCTGGGGAGATCTGCATCAAAAAAGTAACAATGAACTGCGCCGACTGTTTGCGAGGGAAAATGGTAAGCAGTATGAGTTGCTAACTGTTGACTTTGAAGGCGATTCAACGGTTTATGACACATTTACCGTTCATCGGGAGAGCAAATTGAAAGTCCGCGGTCCGGAAAATGTGGAGTCTGAAGAAAGATTTTTTGGGTCGATTCTAGAGCGGGATGGACAGTACAAGCTCTTTAGTTACATTGTTGATTAGTTATTCGATCTCCTGTGAAGACAATAGATTATGATGCAAAGTAGTTCTTCCGCACAGAAATCTCGTGCTATCCAGAAATCAATTGATTGAGCGGGTCTGGCCAGAAGACCGGTTCGTCAAGCTTCGCACGGTGGATGTCCATGTTGGACGACTCCGCACGAAGCTTGATCCGGTATCTAATCAAATCGAGACTGTTTTCGGACTAGGTTATCGATTTGTTGAACTAGCAGATCAATCTTCAGTTTGATCCGTCGGAAGCTTCTGCTTCTTTTGTTCGCGCGCCGCGTAGCATATTGGCGATTGCGTAATTACCTTCGTGGCACGCGTACTCGTAAAGAACGCCGTCTAATTTGCTCATTGGAAGCGATACCGTCCACGGTTCAGTGAAGGCATCAGGAGCATGAATAGTATATTCGTATTCCATACTTCCGTCGGCATTAGGAGTAAAACGTTCGACCATTTTAGTGTTTTCGCCATTTACAAAAAATACAGTACCAACGCGGTCGTGGATTGTATCGTCGAGGTTGGTCGTTTCGACGACTAAGGTGTTGCCTTCCCAATGTCCGCGTGAATCACCGAGCCACTGATCAACTTCGCTGTGCTGGCTTCCATTGAGCGGAATGATACGTGTGTCGTGAATCATCTCGATTCGAATTGCAACATGGTCAGGTGTCTGGAGAATGTGGTAGTTGTGGTTATAAAATCCAGGATTCATTGTGCCAGGCATGCCACGAGACAGACAACGGTCGTAGCCATTAAGGTCTGTCCAGCTTTCAGGAGCTTGGCTCTTTGCCCAGCGAGCGCCCCAAGTGGCAACGCGTTCTTCTTCATCAGAGGTTAATGCCGGGAGCTTGCCATTGGGTGGATCAACAATGAGAGAGGTTCGCTCGTTGAGTTCTCCTTGTTCCAGCCAGTAATCATTGTAAAAACCAACCTCATCAAATGGGCGGTCGTCACTTAAGCCTGACACGGCGTTTCTCGCAGCGTATTCTTCGCCTGTTAAAGTTTCTTTATCGCCGAGATCGTCTGGGCGCTGGAGAGGAGTGGTTGTAGTGTTAGTCCAATGACCTTGAATGTCAGGGTCTCCCCAGGACGTTTTCGATTGACCTGCCGATGTTGATGGTAGTGCTAATGACAACGCAACAAATGCGTACAAAACTAATGAGAATCGATGATTCATTAAAGCCTCCTGAATGAGTGTATTTTGTCACAGAATTAGATTTTCCGGCCTGAGATTCTTTAAAAAAGTTAATTTCGTTGCCAGATCAGTTGTTAATCGAGACTTGAAACTGCTGGGACACAAGAGCACCTCTCATTGGTGCTACGGTTGCACGGCGCTTTCCGGAAAGATTCGTTCGCCGGTGTAGCTAACGAGCCCGCAAAAACCTGACACCTGATACCCCTTTTCCTGAAGTAAAGCCGCGGCCCGCGCGGCTCGTCCCCCGCCATTTCAGGCCGTTAAAATTTTTCTGTCTTTTGGTACTTCATCCAAGCGGTCCGCTAATTCTTCGATTGGAATATTTAACGCTCCGCGTACCGTACCTAACTGTGTTATTTCGTCTGGACGTCTTACATCGAGCAACAATATTTTCTCGTCATTGATGGCATCTGTTAATCGTGAGCCTGAGAATCTTTTCGGTGAATGTTTGTCCTCGTTCTGACTGGTGGTATCGTTTTCTGCTTCCACGCAGGAGCCACAGGCTAATAAAATCAACATCAAACCAATAGAGGTTGGTCTAGGCATCACTACTTAGTTGTTGGTTAGAGGGAGTCCAATCCTGTGCCAGCCGCTCGGCTGTTTCCCGTTGCTCGATCGTAAGAGCGCTCGAAAGGCCGTCTCGAAATGTAATGGCTCGTTTTTGTACATCGCCAGTTAATTCCTTTATTGCCAGACTGATCCACATGTGTGCAGCGACCAGATCTTGTGTGACGCCTTTTCCTGACGCATACGCTAGGGCAAGCCCCCCCTGCGCTTCGATGTCACCTTGTTCGGCGGCAAGTTTGAACCAGCGAGCGGCCGCGATGTCATCTTTCAGCACGCCCTGACCAGTGGAATACATGATGCCGAGCCGACACTGTGCACCAGCGATCCCTTGGTGCGCTGCTGTCCGGTACAACTCGAACGATTCGAGTTGTTCTGGTGTTGGTTGAAATCGAGACGAATTATCAGATTCAGCCACGTCAAAAACTAAAGATTTTAATACCCAGCCACGGGAAACATCGAGAATCCCTGTGCGTGTCTTTCCTCGATATTAGACCTGGTATAAATGCCGCAGAGTTTGCTGTGTCGTTTACAGGCATCACCGACGGTTTTAATGGCCGCTTCGACTTCCGGTGCTCCTGGGTTTGCTCCAGGTGTTCCAACGCCGAGCGATAGGCTGAGGTCCGAGGGGCCAATGAGCACACCTCCCAGTCCTGGGACTTGGAGTAGTGCGTCAATGTTCTCGATACTTTCACGAGTTTCGATCATAATGATTGCAAGAAGTTCACCCTCTGGGTTGAGAGGCCACACGTCGGCTTTACTCGCGTATTCATCTGCTGACATGTGCCAGATTCTTCGTGCAGCAGTTGGTCCCCACCCTCTCCGACCACGAGGTTCCGGATAGGCTGCTCCACGTTGAGGTGGGTACCGCATGGCTTCAACTAATTTTGTTACCTCAGCCGCAGTTCGTACTTGCGGAAGGACGATTCCCATCGCACCGGCATCCAAAATTTGTTTAACGACATGGTGATACCCCTGATCAGCTTCATGTGGGATGCGAACGATTGGTGTTAGCCTCGGTCGTGCCGCACCTTCCGCTTCCAGTTCGTTCAGAAACATTTCTAAATCATCCACAAGGAACGGATTGTGTTCGAGTGATGTGATCCGCCAATGTTCGTTAGCTAAAGCGGTCTCACCGTTTTCAAATTGTTCGATGATCTTATTTAAGCGGCCGTTCGAACTTTGAGCCGTCGCTGTCGAGGCGAGGCTGATTAAGAAGATCACTGCTAAAACTGTCACTGCTAAAATCTGTTGAAACGAGCTCTTGTTAAAAAATGTGTTTGTTGTCATATCTTGTATCCCCATTTGATGAGTGCGATCACGACGTTCTGTACTCTGGAACAGCTGTTTCAGTCAAGAGTTATTCAAATATCTTAACGGAGATATTCAATTCAGCAGATCGAATAAGTAACTAAATTTCAGTGTTAGCGTCCGACCAAAAGCTGCTTCTTCAACGTCTATGTGTGGATCAAGGCTTCCTAATCCTTGGATGTCGTTATAGACGATAAACAGGCCGGTGTTTGCATCTGACAGTAAACCGAAACGAATATTTGAAGACCATAGGTCAGCGCGGTCATTATATTGAAGTAGGGCCTGCAAGAAGAGTCGAGTGGTAAACGAATAAGAAATCCTAAAACTGCCTAGGTTGGTGACAAAGTCGCCTCCAGGTAGACTGATGTCATTTCGATCCCATCGGAATTGAGTTGTAAAAGCTTCGCCGCGTCGAAATGACACAGATGGGGATAATTGCACGCGGTCTCCACCGAAGAAACCTCCGATTGTACTGGCAAGAGAAAAACTGATCGGCGCACCTCGATTAGTGTTCGCTGTCAGACGTGCTTCCTTGTGGGCGTAACTTCCTATCGGGACAGTGACACCGGGAAAGATTTCAAATGGCTGGAACAAGCCTTCTTTCGTAAGGTTTAAGCCTGTGTGAACTTCACTACCGTTTTCCCATTCCCAATGGTTGTCAATATGGGTGTATTGGGTTTCTTGGATGCCGGTTTCATAATTAAAAATTGAATAATGGGAGATGTGAGGACGTAACTCGTGGATACCTAAAAAATTATCAGGCCGAAAGAAACTGAAGACCATCCCATCCATTCGACGATATCCACGCCGCCGATAAAATCCAACCTCCGGGTTAAAATTTGGTCCCACCTCTGTATAACTAAGGCTGAGCCTGACATTCTCTATTTCGTATGTTCCACCTAATCCCATCGAATGGGCATCTATGTTGTCTTCGCCCGGTGTTTGCGTTTCAGCGGCGAATCCATTGATAGTGCCTGGTTGACCGATGCCCATTCGGCCATCGACAGCGAAGGTTCGGTTGTAGTTTCCTGAACCGGCCTGCGACCCGGTGCCCTGTCTGTTCACAAACATCGCCCCAATATTTGATCGACTAGGAAGATCTTGCCGTATTCGTGCCACCGTATAATTTTGGGAAAGTCCTTCACTGATTGATTCAGTCTGCATATTGAGAAAACCGATATTTGTATCGCTTCCAATTTTGCCTGAGAGCCGTCCACCTCCAACAATCGGCACCTGTTCACCAGCGTCACCAATACCAATTCTTCGACTGAAGAACATTTCGACCTGTCCTGGACGACCGACAGAAAATAGACCCGCATTTTCAAGAAAGAAAGGACGTTTTTCAGGAAAGAACAAGTTGAATCGGTCGAGATTGATTTGTTGCTCATCCACCTCAACTTGTGCGAAGTCAGTGTTGTAGGTTAAGTCAAGCGTCATACTCGGTGTGACACTGTATTTGACGTCGACGCCAATCTCTCCTGTGCTTACCGTTTCACTGTCGTCTTGTCGGGCGACTGCATCACCGAGTACGTATGGGGTTATCTTCAAATTGCGCTGGCTAGGCACTTCGATATCTTGTAATAGCCCAGCGAGCGAGAGACGGTTCAAAGTAAATTGTCGAGGGAGTGGTGCCCAGAAAGACCGTTCGTTTCGATGTTCAATGTTGCGCTGAAAATTTATTCCCCATGTTTGTGCGGCTGCTCCTGGGTAACGAAGCGTACGAAATGGAATGGCGAATTCTGCAGTCCAGCCTATGTCGGACACTTTTGCATTGACTTGCCAGACTCCATCCCAGTTCAAATTAAAGCCGCCACCGGATCCACCTTGTTGTTGGCTACCGCTCGAGCGTCCAACAGTGCCACCTCCACCCATGCGGCCACTGCCGGAGCCTTCGTTGGTCACTTGTCCGTCATATTCCACTCCGGCAGGATTTGTCCCAAAGATAAAGCCGTTCTGCTGGTCGAGATACGTGTCCAGAATAATTTGAAAACTGTCGGTTTCTCTTAGCGACGAATCTCGCCGGCTATCTGCGACCACAATGGTTCCTGGATCTTGGGTGTAACAAATAACCCCGAAATAGATTGTGTCATCTGTATACACAATTCTGACTTCCGTACGTTCAGACGAGGGCTGGCCTTCATCAGGGGTATTTTGCCGAAAGTCTGTAGCGGGCTCAGCAACGGCATAAGCCGGATCTTCAACAACATTACCGTCGATGACAGGAGCCTGTTCGGTTCGCCACGCCTTTATTTCCACGCTGGGCATTGCTGCACTTGGCTGAGGAGTTTCTTGGAATTGTGATTGGGACGACTGGCTCTGCGCCTGACCGGTTCCATCTGTGATGAACGCAGTCAGTAATGTGACCAAATACAAAAGTTTTATAAATGCAGGCATGTTTTTATGTTTAAACAGCCTAACATCTTACACTAACGTCACGGCTAAGAGGGTTTAAGGTAATCTGCTCGCTAGGATACAGTGCATGAGGTTGAGAGGAAGAGGAATGCGACAATTAGTAATTATTGGTTTGTGTTTGTTCGGTGTGGTCGGGTGTGAAAATTCTACGGCACCTTCGTTAGGTGTTCCATTTAGTGTCACTGATCTTGAAGTTGGCTCTGGAGAAACGGCGACTAGTAGTTCGACCGTCCTCGTTCGGTACACTGGATGGTTATACAGTGCAGGTGCCGCAGAGAACAAAGGCACAGTATTTGATACAACAGGTGCGTTTGGTTCCCAGTGCTTTTCTCTTGGAAATACTATTCCTGGGTTCAGTCAGGGCATTGCGGGAATGCGCGAGGGTGGACGCAGGCTAATTGTGATTCCGCCTGAGCTTGGTTATGGGGCCCAGGCTAGCGGTTCAGTCCCATCTAATTCGACACTAATTTTTGAAGTAGAACTGCTCAGAGTTGGTGGTTGTGATTTGTAACCTCACGCGCCTGAGTCGTCCAGTGGGAGATTCTGACTTGAAGTGTTCGTTTCAGCTCCTTTTTGATATCTATCTTGGGGCAGGTTTGGGATGCATAAACTAGCCACCGCTCGACGTACGTGTTCAGCCATTGTTCGTACTCGTGTATTGCAAATGGGCTGCACACAATTGACAGGCAGCGCTTTGCCCAGACATCGAATCTTGCTGCAGCGAATCTAACGATATCTTTCGGATACGATGAGGCGTCTGATTTAAGCTGGCTATAAATACGGTCCTGTTCGATGAGTGCTACATTCGCTTCGTGTGTTGCGATTTCCCATTTTCGAAACCGAACATCTTCAACTGGAAAAGGGTTGCCAAATTCGACAGGGTCTCGGTGGGACCAGCGTGGGGTAGCCGAATGTTTCAGTATTTCTGGAAATTGGGCTGTGGAATTGTTCATTTCAGGTTTTTGTTTGTCAGAACAAGATTGCTTCTTTCGAGACACTTCACTATCGTTGAATTGTAGGGCCTACTGCGATTTCCTGCTTATCGTAAGGTAGTCCTCATCTTAGAGTTAAGGAGTTAATTTATGGAAGATATTCCTGTCGTTGATTTCCGTCGTGTGAATATTCCGAAGATGCCGAAAATTCCACCTGGCGGAGCCTCGCTCATCATTGGGTTAGTGCTTGCTGTAGGGCTTGCTTTTACTTCTTTGTACCAGGTCCAACCAGAAGAGGTAGGGGTCGTGCTACGGTTTGGAAAATATGTTGGAACAACAGACCCTGGTCTCCAAATGAAAGTGCCACTAATCGATCAAGTGTTAAAAGTTCCAGTCCAGCGACAGCTAAAGCAAGAGTTTGGATTTCGGACTGTCGATGCTGGTATCCGCACAGTATACGCGCCTTCTGAGAGAGATTTTTCAGGAGAAGCTGTCATGTTGACCGGTGATCTGAATGTTGCAGTTGTCGAGTGGATTGTTCAATACCGCATTTCTGATCCTGCACAGTATTTGTTCAAGGTGAGAAATCTCGATGAAACGTTTCGAGCGATGAACGAGGCTGTGATGCGTGAGGTAGTTGGTGACCGTACTGTGACTGAAGTTCTGACCATTGGGCGTCAGGAAATTGAATCTCGGGTTGAAGAACGTCTGCAGTCTCTGGCAAATCAATATGAGATGGGTATCGCTGTTGATCAGGTCGTTTTACAGGATGTCAATCCTCCTGACCCGGTCAAGCCGTCCTGGGATGAAGTTAATCAGGCGCAACAGCAACGGGACCAAATGATCAACGAAGCCCGTGCCGATTATAACCGTGTCATTCCACGAGCTCGCGGTGAGGCGCAGCAGACCGTACTTCAAGCGGAAGGCTATTCGTTAGATCGTATTAATCGTGCGGAAGGAAATGCCGTGAGATTTAAGGCTATCTATGATGAATATGAGCGTGCACCGAACGTAACGCGTCGAAGGTTATACCTTGAGACGATGCAACGTGTCCTTCCGGCAGTTGGGCAAAAACTCTTTGTCGACGAGGATGCAACAGGAGTGTTGCCTTTGTTGTCTCTAGATGGCACGAAGCCTCGAACACCTTCGCTCACTGGAGGTGAGTAATGAAACGTTCAACCATGATTCAACTTGGTCTCTTATTCGGGTTGGTGATACTTTTCAGCCAAAGTGCATACACAGTCACTGAGGTGGCGCAGGTCATCATCACGCAATTTGGAGAGCCTGTCGGTGATCCCGTCGTAGAACCGGGTCTTCATTTTAAGCTTCCGTTTATTCAACGTACTAACGTATTCGACAAACGATTCTTAGAATGGGATGGCAGTCCCAATCAAGTGCCGACCAAGGACAAACGGTTTATTTGGGTGGACACTTATGCACGGTGGAGGATTACTGACCCGCTGCTCTTTTTTCAGCGCTTGCGTGATGAACGAGGAGCTCAATCTCGACTGGATGACATTCTTGACGGAGAAACCCGTAATGCAGTGGCACGGCACGATCTTATTGAGTTAGTCCGTAGCACTAATAGAAATGCGGAAGATGTGCCTATCGAATCCGAAGAGGAAGCAGTTATTTTGGAAGCAATTGCACGAGGTCGGCAGGAGATTACGCGAGAAATTCTGGAGACGGCGGCAGGTCGAACAGCCGATTTAGGCATTGAACTTCTTGATCTTCGATTAAAGCGTATTAATTATGTCGAAGAAGTACAACAAGACGTATTTGCACGGATGATCGCGGAGAGACAACGTATAGCCGAGCAATTCCGTTCGGAAGGTCAAGGAGAATCTGCACGGATACATGGTGAACGTGAGCGTGAACTAGCTCAGATTCAATCTGAGGCCTATCGCGCCGCCGAAGAATTAAGGGGCAGTGCGGATGCGGATGCGACTCGAATCTATGCGGATGCATATGGTCGTGACGCTGATTTTTATGCGTTCACTAAGTCGCTTGAAACGTATGAGGAAACTATGGACGAAACAACGTTGTTTATTTTGGGCACTGATAGTGAGTTGCTTCGTTTTCTAGAGCGTCCCAGGTAGGAGCAGACAATACTGAGAACCATCACTATTCCTGATAGTTCTCAGTATTGAATGCCAAGGCTTCATGTTGTCGAGTTTCAAACATACTGTTGATATTACAGCTTCTATATTTTTCTGCCAGAATGAAATGACCATCAACGGTGCGTTGAAGCAATCTTGAGTCTAATAAAATCTATAGAACTGTCAGTATGGAGGAGCGGTCAAGATCTAAGAGATTTCCAATCTGTAATGCTGTTAGTGAAAGTGCTGGTGATTCTGCGTCTTCTGCTCAAATGGGTATACATCGGCGATTGGGAGGGTTTCACTCGTCGCATTCGAACCTGTGGTCCTCAGATCCCATAGGTTCTGATTCATCGTCCTCGCTAGGGATTTTCTCCCATGGCCCATGTAATCCCTTCGATCAGATGACGCTGGAAGCGCACGTCGTCCCAAACTTCAGGCCGGTGACCGAGCGCCGTGTAGAATACCCGTCCAGACCCTTCTAGACGTGTCCACGCCAGAGCGAAATCACCGTCGGTACGATTAATACAAGAGAATGTTCGATTACAGTCGGTGCCATTTGCTGTCATGTCCACTGATCCGACATCTAGACTCAGCAGTACATCCACACGAGCACGAGACCAACTGCGAAATTGATAGATTTCGTCGTCGATGCGGAAGGATTCACCCAAGTGCTTTGTTGATGGGTGATCTGGGTCTTCGACCCGAACCGTGACCTCTTGTCTCCAAGGATGACCATCGAAGTAGCCACCGATAAGGGCAAGGTAGTCTGGCCACTCGTAAAAGGTGTCCGTGGCACTGTGCACCCCGACGAAACCGCCGCCGTTTCTTACGTAGGTTAAAAGTGCCTCTTTCTGGGTTTCGTTCATCGGGAGTTCACCGGTCGTGAAGAAGATGATGGCATCGTACCGACTCAGCACCTCTGCGTTGATCATCGAGGCGTCATGTGACACGGTCACGTCGAAATGACCGGATTCGGTTCCAATACGAGTCATCACTCCTTCGGAATGGGCGAGGACTGGGTGGGCGAAACCTGCTGACTGTGTAAGATACAGAACTTGGCGTGTCGACGCCTGAAGAACGGGTAGACGGGTACTGTGTAATATGGACAAGCCGATACAAAAGGCGAGTCCAATTGCTATTTTGCATGCCCGTTTTTCTTTTTTGCAATGGATTCGTGACGATAAGCTGATCATCGGTAGGCCTTCCTTAATTACACAGTACAGAGCTCAACCGCTTCACGAAGAGAGGTCATCGGGTCTCGAGTGGGCATGAACTCATGGGCGAGGTAACCCTCATAACCTGTTTCGACGATCGCGCGGCAGATCGCTGGCCAGTTAAGTTCCTGGTTGTCATCGAGTTCGTGTCGGCCAGGTACACCGGCCGTATGATAGTGAGAGATGTACTGGTGATTGTCACGGATCGTACGGATGACGTCCCCCTCCATAATCTGCATGTGGTAGATGTCGTAAAGAAGTTTTACGCGTGGTGATCCGACGCGTTTAATTACTTCTACACCAAATGGCGTCCGGTCGCCGTGATAATCAGGATGGTTGACTTTGCTGTTCAAGAGTTCAACCGTAATGGTGACGTTCTCACTTTCCGCAATTGGCGCTACTCGTTCAAGTGCGGCGACGCAGTTATCGATTCCCTCAGCGTCAGTGAGTTGTCGGCGGTTACCGAAAAAGACGACTACCTGAGGGACACCTTCCGCAGCTGCTTTTGGGATATTTTGTTCCATGCCCCGAACGATTCCATCGTGGTTGGCTGGGTCGTTCAGGCCGTCTGAAATATTTCCGGCATCGGCATATCCAAGCGAGCACGTCAACCCGAATTCCTGGGCAATGGCCCACTCATCCGGTTGAAGGAGGTCGACCGCTGTTAATCCAAGATCGGACACTTGTTTAAAGAAGTCACGAAGCGGAATGTCTCGATAACACCATTGGCAGACTGATTGGGTATATCGGCCTGTCGCAGCGGTGGTTGAGCCCAACGCAGTTTTTGTGCCAAGGCCCACCGCCGCAGCTCCCATGAGACCTATTGCCTGTCGCCTTGTGACCTCGTTCATAATCATTGCTCCCTCGGTTGTTCGCTTCAAGTTAGTCTACTTGATCAGGTATTCTAGGTGCCATCTATGGCGGTTCTTGGTCTTGATATCGGAACGACGGGTTCGCGAGCGGTGCTTGTTGGTTCGGACGGTCAGATATTGGCGGCCAGCACGGAGTCGCATGAGGCATTCTCGTCACCAGAAACAGGATGGGCCGAACAGGACCCTGATGACTGGTGGCGAGCCGCACAGACGGCCATCCAGACAGTAGTAGGTGACTGTGAGAACGAGGACATTGAGGCCGTTGGTTTGTCCGGGCAGATGCACGGTGCAGTGCTACTAGATGGGGACGGGTTTGTCGTGCGGCCAGCAATTATTTGGTGCGATCAGCGAACCGACGAGCAATGTCGCTGGTTGACGGAGAACGTGGGTGCTTCTCGTCTCATCGAGTTGGTGTCGAATCCAGCGCTCACAGGATTTACGCTCCCGAAGCTTTTGTGGGTGCGTGACCATAACCCTGAGGCGTGGGCTCGTATTCGTTCTCTGATGCTCCCAAAAGACTACGTGCGTTTTCGACTTACCGGCGAACGAGCTACAGATGTTGCGGATGCGTCGGGGACATTGATGTTTGATGTTACGAACCGATGCTGGTCGTCAGAAATGCTCGACCTAACAAAAATCAATCCTGATTGGCTTCCGACAGTTCACGAAGGGACTGCTGTTACAGGTCGGGTTAGTCCCGCTGGTGAGCGTGCGACGGGTCTACGCGCTGGAACACCTGTGGTGGCTGGTGGTGGGGACCAGGCTGCCGGCGCTGTTGGTATGGGTGTGGTCAGGCCAGGCACGGTGAGCACGACAATAGGAACCTCCGGCGTAGTATTTGCGGTGACGGACCGACCGGCGCTCGATAAATTCGGCCGTGTACATACGTTCTGTCACGCTGTACCGAATCGCTGGCATGTAATGGGCGTGACGCAGGGCGCGGGTCTTTCATTGCGCTGGTTTAAGGAAACCTTCGGTCTCGATGATTCCGCGCACAATGCCGGAATTGACCCATACGATCGGTTGTGCGCTGATGCGGCGGCGGCACCGGTTGGTGCTGATGGAGTGATGTGGGCGCCGTATCTAATGGGTGAGCGAACGCCCCATCTTGATCCCTACGCACGTGCCGCCCTAGTTGGATTGTCAGCGTCACACGGGCGAGCACATGTGACACGTGCGATCTTAGAGGGGGTTGCTTTTAGTCTCCGTGATAGTCTCACGATTTTTGAGGAAATGAACCTGCCGACCACCCGCATACGGCTAGGAGGTGGAGGCGCGCGGTCGTCTCTATGGCGTCAGATCCAGGCTGATGTATACGGGCAGGCTGTCGATGTACTTGCGGCCGAGGAAGGGGCCGCTTTTGGTGCCGCGTTATTAGCTGGTGTTGGTGCCGGGGTGTGGAGTTCCGTTGATGATGCCTGTGATAGCGTTGTGGATGTTGCTCATACAATCCAGCCGGTGCCAGAACATGTTGCAGTATTCGAGGATTGTTACAGGCGCTATCGCACCCTGTATAATGCGCTGCATCCTCTTGATTAATTACTATGGGTAACGATTCCTTTACTTCGCGTCCGGAACATAAGTTCTCTTTCGGTCTTTGGACCGTTGGAAATCCAGGAAGGGACCCGTTCGGCACCGAGGTTCGACCCTCTCTAAGTCCGATTCAGCTTGTTGAGTTACTTGGAGAGGTGGGTGCTTGGGGGGTGAATCTGCACGACAATGATCTGGTGCCAATCGATGCGACTTCTCACGAGCGCGATCAAATTGTCCGCGAGTTTCGACAAGCGTGTGAGGCTAATGGATTAGTTGTACCGATGGCCACAACAAACCTCTTTACGGACCCGGCCTTTAAGGACGGAGCCTTCACGGCGAATGACGCGGCGGTGCGCGCACTCGCAGTGCAAAAGGCGATGGGCGCCATGGACTTGGGTGCCGAGTTAGGCGCGAAGATTCTAGTTATGTGGGGCGGTCGAGAAGGGACCGAAACAGACGGGTGTCGTAGACCCGACGTTGCCATCGAGCGGCTCAGGGAGGCGATGAATTTTCTCTGTGAATACTCCATGGCTAGTGGCTACGACTATCGGTTTGCACTTGAGGCGAAACCGAATGAGCCTAGAAGCGATATCTATATGGCCACGACGGGGGCGTACCTCGGTTTTATCGCGACCCTCGATCATCCAGAACTGGTTGGCGTCAATCCAGAGGTGGCGCATGAGCATATGGCTGGGCTGAACATGACCCATGCTGTTGCGCAGGCTTGGGAGGCCGGCAAACTCTTTCACGTCGACTTGAATGACCAAGTGATCGGACGATATGACCAGGATTTTCGCTTTGGGGCGGCTAATCCAAAGTCAGCGTTCTGGTTAGTGAAATTTCTTGAGGATGTCGGCTATGACGGTCCGCGTCATTTTGATGCTCACGCCTATCGCACCGAGGGTATTGAGGGAGTCAAAGATTTTGCACGTGGATGTATGCGCACCTATTTGATTTTGAAAGATAAGGCGGCGCGTTGGAATGCCGATCAAGAAATCCAAGCACTTCTGGCAGCACTCGACGAGCCATCGCAGCCGTCACCCTTGGTGGGGAGTTACAGTGACTCTGCAGTTCAGGCACTCAAAGCCCATCAATTCGATCGGAAGGTTATGGGTGAACGTGAACTGGGTTATGAACGCCTGGATCAGTTGACGATGGAGATTCTATTGGGTGTCCGGTAGCGCGAACGCCACGTAGGTATCGCTCGAAGGCGTGCCCATTTTCCCCCCGCCCGCAGCAATCACAACATACTGTCGTCCGTCTACCGCGTATGTCGCAGGTGTGGCATATCCACCCGCAGGTAAAGGAGCCTCCCAGAGGAGTTCACCTGAGGTTTTATCGTAGGCGTGTAAGCGTTCATCTTGCGTGCCCCCGATAAAGATCAAGCCACCAGCCGTCACGACCGGACCACCATAGTTTTCGGTTCCAGTTTTTGGGATACCCCGAGCGGTGAGTTCTTGAAATTCTCCGTGAACGACCTGCCAAAGATGTTCTCCTGTATTGAGATCAATGGCTGTGAGAGTTCCCCAGGGAGGTTCGATTGCCGGGTATCCATCCGGGTCGAGGAAACGACGATACCCACTAACGACATATTGCGGCTCATTGGATGATGATGTTGACTGGGTCGCACGTGGGTCTGGCGCATCGGAGTCGTACAGATAGGCCATGAGCGCATCGAGTTGGTCGTCACTGAGATGACCGTGTGACGGCATATATCCGCTACCGGCGACGATCAATTCTCTAGTCTCACTTTCTGAGCGCCGACCGGCGAGGGTTGTCAGGGCAGGATACACACCAAGCGTGTCACCTTGTTTGTCGATGCCGTGACAGTGGAGACAATTTGTGGCATAGACTCGGTTACCGCGGGTGGCAAGTAGCCCATCCCCTCCAGGCGGAATTTCAATCAATTGCAGTACCCATGGCATCTCGCTCGCGTTCGCATAGAAAATATTGGTTTCTGGGTCGACGGCGCTGCCGCCCCACTCACCTCCACCATCGAGCCCAGGTAAAATGATTGTGCCTTCGAGACTGGGTGGCATAAATGCTGCGCCGGTTCGCATGCGCTCCAACTGTTCGCGAACGTATCGAGTCGCTTCAGGGGATATCTTGGTAACGTTGTCGACGGTTAGTATCTGACGAGAAAACGGCAACGGGATGCGTGGTAGTGGTTGGGTTGGCCATGCTTCTTCTCCTGGGATGTCAGACGGTTCAACCGGATACTCATCGATGGGAAATAGTGGCTCACCCGTCTCGCGATCGAAGACGAACAGGTGCGCTGACTTCGTCATCTGGACGACGGCATCGCGCGGCTCACCATTTCTCGTCAATGTCACTAAGTTTGGTGGAGCGGGAAAATCGCGGTCGAAAAGATCGTGATGAACACCTTGAAAGTGCCAGACTCTTTCACCCGTTCGTGCGTCGAGAGCAAGCAAGGTATTGGCAAAGAGGTTGCTGCCAAGACGGGCACCGCCGTAGAAGTCGGCTGTGGCGGAACCGGTCGGCACGAATACAAGGCCACGTCGCGCATCCACAGTCATTCCTGCCCAGTTGTTAGCCCCACCTAAACGCTCGCGTGCATCGTCCGGCCAGGTGTCGTCTCCGTACTGACCTGGCCGCGGAATTGTATGAAATGTCCAGGCAATATCGCCGGTCCTCACGTTGAACGCACGGATGTCTCCTGGTGCGCTGGGATCACCTTCGGACACTCTCGTCGGTAGGATCAAAAGATCCTCAAAAATGCTACCGGGAGTGTTGGAGCCTACAAATAGGTCTCCGACTTCGCGATCTGCAAATCCCTTCTTGATATCCACGATACCGTCTACGCCAAAACTATCAATCAAGTTTCCGGTTTGAGCATTTACGGCAAGAAGTTGTGCGCCGGCCGTGAAGAGAATTCTCTTGTCGTCGCCGTCGGACCAGTACGTCACACCTCGGTTGACTCCGATACGATTGGGGGTGTCTCCATTCGAAAATGGATCGAAACGCCAGAGTTCTTGACCGCTACTGGCATCGAGAGCGAAGATTGTGAGAGTCGGCGAACTCGCGTACAAAACCCCGTCTACGATGATTGGGTTGCACTGTATCTGAGTCCGACCGTCAGCGCTGGCCCCGCCAGATTCGTAGGTCCAGGCGACTTCGAGTTGGTCGACGTTTTCGGGGTTGATCTGGTCGAGGCCCGAGTACTGGTTGGTATCCTGGCCTTGATAAATAGGCCAGTCGTGTGTGTCTTGATCAGTCGTAGGTTGATGACACGCAGCAGCCGTCAATATAAGGCAGGTAGATAACAGATAATTGATGATGGTGTGTTGCCGCAAAGTCTTTCCTTTTGTCTGATAGCTTAACCTCTGTAGCTTCAGCTTGTCACTCATGCGCTGATCGACAGTCTGTTCTGTCCCATCGGCCGTGAAAGTGTGATATTAATGTGTGGTTATGGCGCGAAAAGTGACTTTATTTACGGGACAGTGGGCCGATTTGCCGCTCGCGGAGCTTGCTCCAAAAGCAAAAGCCTTTGGTTTTGATGGACTGGAACTTGCCTGCTGGGGTGATCACATTGATGTTGATAGGGCGGCAACTGATCTTGAGTACTGTGAGGAGAAAAAAACTTTACTAGCTGATCATGGTCTTGGATGTTGGGCCATTTCGAATCATCTTGCTGGACAGCTTGTATGTGATCCCAATGATGACGACAGGTCAGACGCTTTTGCGCCCGAAGCGGTGCACGGGGACGCAGAGGGTAAACGTCGTTGGGCGGTCGAGGCTCTCAAGAATACGGCCCGAGCTGCAAAGAATCTCGGGATATCCGTTGTTCCTGGATTCACCGGTTCGTCAATTTGGCATCTCCTTTACTCTTTTCCACCAGTATCAATCGCTACGATCGATGCCGGTTATGAGCGGTTTGCTGAACTGTGGAACCCGATTCTTGACGTGTTCGACGAGTGTGGGGTGCGGTTCGCGCTTGAGGTGCACCCAAGCGAGATCGCTTACGACATCGTCAGCACCCGTCGGGTTCTTGAAGCTATCGGACAACGGAAGGCATTCGGTTTTAACTTTGATCCGAGTCACTTGCAGTGGCAGGGAATGGAGCCGGCTCAATTCATTGATGAATTCGCCGACCGGATCTACCACGTGCACATGAAAGACGCCGCGGTCACCTTGGATGGCAGGACTGGCATTCTCGCGTCACACTTACCTTTTGGTGATCCGCGTCGTGGCTGGGACTTCCGCTCAGTGGGACGCGGTGACGTTGATTTCGAATCGATCATCAGGGCGCTGAACCACACAGGCTATGCAGGCCCGCTCTCAATTGAGTGGGAGGATTCTGGGATGGATCGAGAGCAAGGCGCGCGGGAGTCATGTGAGTTTGTCAGGCAAATAGACTTTGCCCCATCGACCGTCGCATTCGATGCGGCGTTTGAGGAGTGAGCATGGCAAAGATTTCACGTAAGCTCAGAATGGGCATGGTCGGAGGCGGTCCGGGGGCGTTTATTGGTGATGTTCACCGTCGGGCGGCCTGTCTTGATGGGGACGTTGAACTAGTAGCGGGAGCTTTTTCATCTAATGCTACGAAGTCACGTCGCAAGGGACGTGAACTGGGCTTGAGCCGAGCACGCAGTTATCGTTCCTATACGGAGATGGTTGAGCACGAAGCTTCATTGCCTAAGGATGAGCGAATTGATTTCGTTTCGATCGTGACTCCCAATCACATTCACTTTCCGGCGGCGCGTGCCTTTCTTGAGGCAGGTTTCCATGTGATCTGTGACAAACCGATGACCTTGGACGTACGGGAGGCGCGACAGCTTAAAAAAATTGTAGCGCAATCGCGCCGCGTATTTGCGGTAACGTACAACTACACTGGATATCCAATGGTTAAACTTGCACGAGATTTTGTACGCGAGGGATCGTTGGGGCGCCTGAGAAAGATTGTGGTGCGGTACCCGCAAGGATGGCTGTCGACCCGGATAGAAATTGCAGGTCACAAACAAGCGGCCTGGCGCACCGATCCCAAGCGGAGTGGTGCTGCTGGTTGTATGGGTGACATTGGTACGCACGCGGCGAATCTTGCCGAGTACATTACTGGATTGAAAATTGTCGAGCTCTCAGCTGATCTCACAACGTTTGTAGCTGGTCGTCCATTGGATGACGATGGGAACGTTTTGCTTCGATTTCAGCGCGGTGTTCGGGGACTTTTGTATGCCAGTCAGATTTCTGTTGGGGAAGAAAATGGCTTGGCCATCAGCATCTATGGTGAAGAGAAGGGTGTTGAATGGCACCAAGAGGATCCGAACATTCTTCAGGTCAAATCGCAGGACGGACCTCTGGAGGTGTGGACTCGAGGAAATCCTTTTGTGGCGGACCGTAGCGCGGCTGCGGCAAGGGCCACGCGACTTCCGGCCGGTCACCCCGAAGCGTTCCATGAGTCGTTCGCCAATGTTTATCGCAATGCGGCTGATACGATTCGTGCTCGTAATGCGAGGAGCAGACCGGAGCCACTAGCGCTGGATTTTCCGTCGGTGGATGACGGGCTCCGTGGAATGATTTTTATACAGACGGTGATCCGAAGCTCACGGTCGTCGCGGAAGTGGCTGAAAGTTCCAAAGTAATTAATGGTACGCCCGGCAGGATTCGAACCTGCGACATTCGGCTTAGAAGGCCGACGCTCTATCCAGCTGAGCTACGGGCGCACATCTTGTAAGTGCTAGTTTACCAGAGAGTTAGCGTTCCCTCCGTGTTCCTTCCTCATCCTGCTAGTGGTGGTGTACGCCACTTGTACGCCACTTTGTGCATGAGCCTCTGCCTCCAACATGGATTTTCTCAGGTCTGTTACGCCAGCATTAAGATATGTATCGGTCTGGGAAATATTGGCATGACCAAGTAATTCTTTAATGTGATGCAGTGGTACCCCTCGTTCCAGCCATCGGCTGCCAGCTTCATGGCGCAGATCGTGAAAATGTAAATTAATCTTAAGGTATGCCTTGCGTGCATCGTTTGAGTGTGTGCCATTTACCCATTCTGGACGTGCATTGTGTCCCCGTAGCACGGCTGTTTTCCACGCTTTGTCGATATTGACAACTTTGTGGCCATCTCCGTCTCCAAAAACATACGCATCCGGCCCAAATGGTTGCCCATCAGGGTCAGTGTTTGCCATATCAAGAATCGCTTCTAGGCGTTGCGTAATTGGAATAATTCGTGATTTTTTTGTTTTGTTGTGAACACCTAACAAGGTCAGCGTTCCCTGTTCACGATTCACGTGCTTCCATTGCAAATTCAGGAGTTCGCCTTTGCGTGCGGCGGTCTCTAATGCCGCCACGATCAAGCGATATAGATGCGGTAGTGCAACTCTTAACAGCGCACGTTCCTCATCCGCGGTTAAGCGGCGATGGCGTTTACTTGCCTGCTCGCTTCGTCTTTGCAGGTCGCAATCGTCAGGGGAGAGCCATCGAACAGGCAAACGTTTTTTCTTGAACCCGAACCTCGAAGCTGATTTAAGCGTCTGCAAATATCCATTGTAGGTACTCGGCGCACACACTAATGAGTCAAGAAAGTCTTCAATGTGACTTTCAGCAATCTGATCAACTGGTTTGGAGCCAAGGCGCGCGCCTTTCACTTTAAAGTTGGCAAATCGTTGCAACCGGCTTTGGTCTTCCTTCCACGTAGTCTTGCCGCGTTTCTGACTCCACTGTTTTACGAAGTACGCCATAAACTCATCCACGGTCAGAACATCGGTGCTGGTTAAAGAAGCT
>Ga0310344_10000320_pt1 | contig 38285 bp, 34 predicted proteins | sample HC15DNA20200_MG_FD_203801 | JGI IMG/M metagenome (GOLD analysis project Ga0310344, IMG submission 203801) | Marine microbial communities from station ALOHA, North Pacific Subtropical Gyre - HC15-DNA-20-200_MG | ecosystem: Environmental > Aquatic > Marine > Oceanic | place: Pacific Ocean: North...
GTAACTGCCGCCGTCAAGGTCGTTTTACCATGATCAACGTGACCAATCGTTCCTACATTCACATGCGGTTTTGTACGTTCAAACTTCGCCTTAGCCATAATTTATTAAATCTCCAATTAAAAATTAATCATTTATTTCTAAAAAATCATCTAATTAGACCGTCTGAGCATTCACTCCTTCGATCCGTGATTTCAACTCATCAACAAATTGTTGAGGTAATTTTTCATATCGTCCAAATTGCATAGTATAATTAGCTCGACCTTGAGTCATAGATCTAACATCTGTAGCGTAACCAAACATTTCTGAAAGAGGTACAGTAGCATTAATTACTTTCGCTCCTGCTCTATCAAACATTTCTTTTATTTTTCCTCTTCTAGAAGTAAGATCGCCCATTACATCTCCGAGAAAATCCATTGGACATATAACTTCCGTATCCATAATTGGTTCGAGTAAAATTGGCTTTGCTTTCTTTGCAGCATCTTTAAATGCCATTGAACCAGCAATTTTAAATGCAAGTTCTGAACTATCTACTGCATGGAATGACCCGTCATGAACTGTTACTTCAATGTCAACCATAGGGTATCCAGCAACAACTCCATTCTCCATAGCTTCCTTTACACCCTGTTCAACAGCTGGAATATACTCTCTAGGTATAACACCTCCAACTATTTTATTTACAAACTTAAAACCTTCTCCACTATCAAGAGGTTTAACTGTAAGTTCAACATCTCCAAATTGTCCTCTACCACCAGATTGCCGCACAAAACGTGCTCTGGCATTAGTTTCTTGATTTATAGTTTCTCTATAAGCAACTTCAGGTTTCCCTACATTTGCTTCGACACTATATTCCCGAAATAACCTATCCATTAAAACTTCTAGGTGTAATTCCCCCATACCTGACAAAATAGTCTGATTTGTCTCTTCATCAGTCCTAACTTTAAACGTTGGATCTTCACTAGAAAGTTTAGATAGAGCATTACCCAATTTATCTTGATCAGCTTTACTTTTTGGCTCTACTGCAATTGAAATTACAGGGTCAGGGAATGAAATTGTTTCAAGAAGAATTGGTGTTTTAGAATCACATAACGTATGACCTGTTTTTGCATTTTTCAGACCAAGTATAGCTACAATATCTCCAGCATACGCCTCTTTTACCTCTTCACGTTTATTTGCATGCATCCGCATTAACCTACCAGCTCTTTCATTCTTACCGGTAACAGCATTATATACAGAACTGCCGGCAGTTAATACCCCTGAATATATTCTGGAAAAAACTAGTTGCCCAACATAAGGATCAGTCATAACTTTAAATGCAAGCGCTGAGAAAGATTCATCGTCAGAAGCTTCTCTCGCAACTAGTTCCATCTCAGCATCTGAATTCCCTATAAGTTCTCCCTCTATAGATGGAAGATCTATTGGAGACGGAAGAAAATTAACTACACCATCTAGAAGTAACTGAACACCCTTATTTTTGAAGGCGGACCCACAAAAAACAGGCACAATTTCTCCTGATATAGTTAGTTTTCTAATAGCAGCAATTAATTGTTCTGTACTAATTTCTTTTCCTTCCAAATAAAGTTCCATAAGAGTGTCATCACTTGATGCTAAAGTTTCTATCATCTCTTCACGATATTTAGTAACCTCATCAATCATTTCATCAGGCACTTCACCTTCCTCGTATTGAGTGTCAATGGATTCAGAAAAAATACGAGATTTAAATTCTATTAAATCAATCATACCCTTAAAATTTTCCTCCGAACCTATTGGCACCTGAACTATGACAGGATTTGCACTCAAACGATCCTTTATCTGATCTACTACACCAAAAAAATCTGATCCTGCCCTATCCATTTTATTAACAAACACTAAACGTGGCACCCCATATTTTTCAGCCTGTCTCCAAACAGTCTCGCTCTGAGGCTCAACTCCGCCTACAGCACAAAAAACTGCTACTGCCGCATCTAGAACTCTCAGGCTTCTCTCAACTTCGGCAGTAAAATCGACATGTCCAGGAGTATCTATAATATTAATTGTATAATCATTCCAACTACATGTTGTCGCAGCTGAAGTAATGGTTATGCCTCTTTCTTGCTCCTGAGGCATCCAGTCCATAGTCGCATCACCATCATGAACTTCTCCTACTTTATGACTTCGCCCAGTATAATACAAAATACGCTCAGTCGTAGTTGTCTTACCGGCATCAATATGAGCCATTATCCCAATATTTCTAGTTTTATCTAATGGTTTTTCCCTGGCCAATCTACAATCTCCTACCAACGATAATGAGCAAAAGCTTTATTAGCTTCTGCCATACGATGAACATTTTCACGGGTTCTAATAGAACCACCTGTATTATTTGAAGCATCAATAATCTCTGCAGCTAATCCATTGCTTATTTTCTTATCTCTGCTTCTAGCATTCTCTATAATCCAACGGATACATAAGGCAGTCCTCCTATCTGGCCTGACCTCAACAGGGACCTGATATGTTGCCCCACCAACTCTCCTAGATCTGACTTCTAGCATTGGTTTCACATTGTCCAAAGCACGCTTAAAAACTTTAAGTGGGTCTTCTTTTAATTTTTCCTCAATAGTATCCATAGCTCCATAAAAAACGCTCTCAGCAAGACTTTTTTTACCATCTAACATAAGGGAGTTAACAAATTTAGCAACTAAACGATCGTTATACTTGGGATCAGGTAAAATTATTCTTTTATCTGCTCTTTTTCTTCTTGCCATTTAATAAACTCTCTCTCATTTCTTAAAAAACGATTATTTAGGTTTTTTTGCACCATATTTTGAACGACCATTTCTTCTAGCTTCAACACCTACGCAATCTAAAGTTCCTCGGACAACGTGATACCTAATACCCGGAAGATCTTTAACTCTTCCACCTCTGATAAGAATAATGGAATGTTCTTGAAGATTATGTCCTTCCCCAGGAATATAAGTTGTGACTTCCATCCCATTTGTCAATCTAACCCTAGCAACTTTTCTTAGTGCGGAATTTGGTTTTTTTGGAGTAGTCGTATACACCCTTACACAAACACCCCTCTTTTGCGGACAGTTCTTTAACGCAGGACTATCTGTTTTAGAACGTATCCTCTTCCGACCTTTTCTAACCAGCTGACTTATAGTGGGCAAAACACCCTCCTTAATCAAAATACATAAAACGTAAGTTCAACAACAATTAAACAAGGAAACGGTGGATTATATCCAGCCCCTTATCATTGTCAACCCAAGTTAAAAAAAAACACAAAAAAACCACAAAAAATTCTAAAAAGAATCTTTAAAGTCTTATTTTTAAATAGTTAAATTTACCCTAAAACCTTATCGCCTTCTAACTCTACATCTATATTTGTATTATCATTAAATGAAGACAATTCTCCATCAGGCGACAGAAGTTCTATATCGGAATATTCCCTAGAACCCGTACCAGCAGGGATAAGTCTCCCCATAATTACATTTTCTTTCAGTCCTTGAAGCTCATCAATAGTTCCAATCACAGCCGCTTGAGTGAGAACCCTAGTTGTTTCCTGAAAAGATGCGGCAGAAATAAAACTATCGGTTGAAAGAGAAGCTCTAGTAATACCTAATAAAATTGGTTTCCCAATAGCAGGTTTTTTCCCTTCCTCTTCAGCTTTAAGTATTTCGCGATTAAAATAATTTCTTGTTACTGTCTCGCCGACGATCATATCCGTTTCACCAGGGTCTGTTATTTCGACCCTACGGAGCATTTGCCTAACTATGACTTCTATATGTTTATCATTAATCCCAACTCCCTGAAGCCTGTAGACTTCTTGAACTTCATTTACTAAATAACGTTGCAATTCTTTCTCCCCCATAACATCTAAAATGTCATGCGGATTTGCAGCACCATCCATTAAAGGCTCACCTGATTGAACTAGATCTCCGTCTTGGGCATTAACGTGCTTCCCTCTAGGGATCAAATACTCCCTGACATCATCAGTCTCTGATTTCACAATAACCTTTCTTTGCCCTCTTACAGTTCCAGCATATTCTACGTGTCCTTTAATTTCAGAAATTATTGCGTTTTCTTTTGGTTTACGTGCTTCAAATAATTCAGCAACTCTTGGTAAACCACCAGTGATATCTTTTGTCTTAGAACTTTCACGTGTTATTTTAAAAATAATATCCCCCGGAGAAACATCTTCACCTTCCTGAACCCCTATGTTCGCACCAGTTGGAAGTGGAAAATTAGAGGTTTCGTCAGTATCAGGCATTTCTATTACCGCTCGTGGTTGTAATTTTTCATCTGAATAATCAATAATAACTCTTCTTGATAGCCCAGTAATTTCATCTATTTCTTCTTGCATAGTAACACCCTCAATCACTTCAAGAAGTCTCACTTTTCCTGCCTTTTCAGCCATGACAGAGAAGGTATATGGGTCCCATTCTAAAAGTTTTTCCCCTTCAGAAACCTTTGAATTCTCTCTCACTAATACCACTGCACCGTAAACAACAGGATAAGTTTCTCTTTCTCTACCAGTTTCATCGCAAATCGAAATCATTCCATTTCGATTCATATTTATTAATTGTCCTCTTTTATTAGTGATGACACGTAAATTATTATATCGGACAAAACCTTCTCTCTTAGCTTCTGCAGTGCTTTGCTCACCGGCACGCATTGCAGTTCCTCCAACGTGAAAAGTTCTCATTGTTAATTGCGTACCAGGTTCTCCAATCGATTGCGCAGCAATAACACCAACTGCCTCACCAATTTCTACCAACTTTCCAGTAGCTAAACTTCTACCATAGCATTTTGCACAAACTCCTTTTGAACTTTCGCATGTAAGCACTGAACGTATAACTACTTTATCAATATTTGCTTCTTCTATTACCCTAACTTTGTCCTCATTAATTTCATCACCACTCTTACAAATTATATCTCCACCAAAAGGATCTAAAACTTCTCTTAGAGCTGTTCTTCCTAAAATTCGATCTCCAATAGGTTGGATTACCTCTCCACCTTCAATTAATGCTGACATCTCTATCCCATTAACTGTTCCGCAATCGTTTTGGGTGATAATAATATCTTGGGCTACATCTACCAATCTTCTAGTTAAGTATCCGCTATTAGCTGTTTTTAAAGCTGTATCAGCTAGCCCTTTCCTTGCACCATGAGTAGAAATAAAATATTGCAGAACTGACAATCCCTCTCTAAAATTAGCAGTAATAGGTGTTTCTATGATCTCACCAGATGGTTTTGCCATAAGACCACGCATGCCACCGAGTTGTCTAAGCTGAGCTGTACTTCCCCTAGCACCAGAATCAGCCATAATGTATATAGGATTAAAATCTGCTTGCTCACCGTTTGATAATTTAATTCCATCTGATGCTGCAGCATCTTCTCCTTCTAATACTTTAAACATTTCTCCTGATATTTCTTCTGTAACGTGTGACCAAATATCAACAATTTTATTGTACCTTTCACCAGCTGTAATAAGTCCGTCACGATACTCTTGTTCAACAGACAAAACAGATTCTCTATTAACTTCTATTAGATCATTTTTATTATTAGGAACTTTCATATCATCGATAGAAATAGAAATTCCTGCTTTAGTAGCGATTTCAAAACCAAGAGACTTAAGATCATCTAGAAATTTTACAGTTTTTGCCCTTCCAGCTTTTTCATAACAAAGAGCAACTAATTGAGTAAGGGCTTTTTTATCCATAAGGTTATTAGCAGCACTAAAGGGCATCTCATCTGGAAGAATCTCATATAGTTTTGCCCGACCAACAGTAGTTTCAACCAAAGCATCATCCACTCTTAGAGTTATCGGAGTTTGCATTGCAACTTCTCCATGTTCATAGGCAATAACTACTTCTTTTGAGGAACCAAAAATCTGTCCCTGCCCCTTTGTACCTCCTCTGGGTTTCGTTAAATAATAACACCCTAAAATTATATCTTGACTAGGTACAGCTATTGGCATTCCATTTGATGGAGAAAGTATATTATTAGTCGACAACATCAAAACACGTGCTTCTTCTATTGCTTCTACAGAAAGAGGGACGTGAACGGCCATCTGATCTCCGTCAAAATCGGCATTGAAAGCAGAACAAACAAGTGGGTGTACTCTTATAGCTTTTCCTTCTACTAGAATTGGCATAAAAGCTTGCATACCAAGCCTATGAAGAGTTGGCGCTCTATTTAATATTACTGGATGATTCTTTACAATTTCTTCTAAAGCATCCCAGACTTCAGGTTCTTGTTCTTCTACCATTTTTTTTGCAGTTTTAATGGTTGATACTATCCCTTTTTCTTGCAAATTATTATATATAAATGGCTTAAATAGTTCTAAAGCCATTTTCTTTGGAATTCCGCATTGATTAAATTGTAATTCTGGACCCACAACAATTACTGAACGTCCTGAATAATCAACTCTTTTACCCAAAAGATTCTGTCTGAATCTACCCTGCTTCCCCTTCAACATATCAGACAAACTTTTCAGTGGCCTTCTATTAGCACCCCTAAGAAGCCTACCTCTTCTGCCGTTATCAAAAAGAGCATCTACTGCTTCTTGTAGCATCCGTCTTTCGTTACGTATAATGATATCAGGTGCTTTTAGTTCTTGAAGACGCAAGAGTCTATTATTCCTATTAATAACTCTACGATAAAGATCATTTAAATCACTAGTTGCAAACCTTCCCCCGTCAAGAGGAACAAGTGGTCTTAATTCAGGAGGTAATACAGGAATAACTTCTAAAATCATCCATTCTGGACGATTACCGGAATTCCTGAAAGCGTCTATTACCTTCAGTCTTTTTATAAGTTTTCTTCGCTTTTGGATGTTACTAGTCGCTTGAACATCCTCTCTTACTTTTAATGATAAGGATTCTAAATCTAAATCATTTAACAATTCACGAATTGCATCTGCTCCGATACCAACTTTAAACTCATCTTCGTCAAATTCATCGTATAAAACATTGCATTGTTCATCAGTTAACAATTCATGTTTCTTAAGACCTGTCTCACCTGGATCAATTACAACAAAATTTTCAAAATATAAAACTCTTTCTAATTGACGGAGAGTCATATCTAGCAGATTTCCTATTCTACTTGGCAATCCTTTAAAAAACCATACGTGGGAAACTGATGTAGCTAATTCAATATGGGCAAGTCTCTCTCTTCTAACCTTAGAAGAGATAACTTCTACACCACATTTTTCGCAAACAACACCACGGTACTTCATTCTTTTATATTTTCCACACAAACATTCAAAATCTTTAACTGGACCAAAAATAACAGAACAAAACAAACCATCTCTTTCTGGTTTGAAAGTCCGATAATTAATAGTCTCTGGCTTTTTGACTTCACCTGAAGACCAAGCCCTTATAGTGTGTGGTGAAGCAAGACGAATCCTAATAGAATCAAATGAAACCGGATCTTTCGGTTTTTCAAAAAGATGTAGTCCGTTATTCAAACCTATTCCTCCTAAAAACTTCGGCTAAAAATCTAAAATATGAAGTATAGAAATTCTTCTGATTATATTAATCAGGAATCTCTCCTTTTTCTATTAACTCAACATCTAGAGACAAACTCTGCAATTCTTTCATTAAAACATTAAAAGATTCAGGCAAACTAGCTTCGAGTACACTTTCACCTTTTACAATAGATTCATACATTCTTGTACGACCAGAAACATCATCACTTTTAACAGTTAGGATTTCTTGCAGAACTTTGGCTGCACCATAAGCTTCTAAAGCCCAAACTTCCATCTCACCAAGTCTTTGACCACCAAATTGAGCTTTACCACCCAATGGTTGCTGTGTAACTAGGGAATATGGTCCGGTTGAACGTGCATGTATTTTATCGTCAACAAGATGATGGAGTTTTAACATATATATCATTCCAACTGTAACCCTTTGCTCAAGAGGTTCCCCGGTCCTTCCATCATACAATTTAGTCTTTCCATAACTTGGCAATCCAGCTTTTTCCGTTAGTTGGACAATATTTTCTTCTGTAGCACCATCAAAAACTGGTGTAGCAAAATTTTTTCCAAGAACGTGTGCTGCCCAACCTAAATTTGTTTCTAAAATTTGTCCTACATTCATTCTAGAGGGGACACCCAAAGGATTGAGTATGATTTCAATAGGTGTACCATCATCTAAATATGGCATATCTTCTTCTGGGACAACTATGGAAACAACCCCTTTGTTACCATGTCTTCCAGCCATTTTATCTCCTACCTGGAGTTTTCTTTTCATTGCCACATAGACCTTAACCAACTTTTGAACTCCTGGAGGAAGATCATCCCCACTCTCTATTTTTTCAATCTTAGCATCTCTTGTTTGTTCTAATAATTTGATTAAATTTTCTGTCTTAGAATTAACCTTCTTACCCATCTCTTCTTTCAAAATACGGATTTCGTCACCGTAATCTTTTTCGATACGTTCTATTTCTGTTCTTTCTATCTGTAAAGTTCTATCATCTTTTTTGAGACCTCTTCTTGTAAAAACTCTCATGTCTACAACCGTTCCTTCTATACCAGGAGGAACCCTTAGTGATGAATCTCTTACATCACCTGCTTTCTCTCCAAATATTGCTCTTAATAATTTCTCCTCAGGACTTAATTGTGTTTCTCCCTTAGGAGTTACTCGACCTACTAGGATGTCACCTGTAAGAACATGAGCTCCGATTCGAATCATTCCACTTTCATCCAAGTCACGAAGATTCTCTTCACTTTGATTAGGAATGTCACGGGTAATTTCTTCTGGACCTTGTTTAGTATCTCTAGCTTCTACTTCAAACTCTTCTATATGTATAGAAGTATAGATATCTTCCTTAACAACCTTCTCAGAAATGATTATAGCGTCTTCAAAATTGTATCCATTCCAAGGCATAAAAGCGACAAGCATATTTCTTCCAAGAGCTAACTCTCCTTTGTCAGTCGAAAATCCATCAGCGATCACTTCACCTTTTTTTATTTGCTGTCCAACACTTACAATCGGCTTTTGATTGATACAAGTGTTCTGATTTGAACGTCTATATTTTTCGAGGTTATGAATAAAAACTCCCTGATTTTCGAGTTCTTTGGAATTTTGCGAACCTCTGATAACTATTCTAGTTGCATCGACATTAACTATTTCACCGTCACAACTAGAAATTACAACTGCCCCTGAGTCTCTTGCAGCAATTTTTTCCATTCCTGTCCCCACATATGGAGCTTCTGGAGTTAACAGAGGGACAGCCTGTCTTTGCATATTTGATCCCATTAGCGCTCTATTAGCATCATCATTTTCTAAAAAAGGAATAAGTGACGTCGCAACACTAACAAGTTGCATAGGGGAAACATCCATATAATCTACTTCTGTCTTCGGAACCATTACGAAATCACCACTTGTTCTTGCAGAAATAAATTCATCTATAAGATTATTCTTATTATCAACTTTAGCATTTGCTTGTGCTATCTTGTATTTATCTTCCTCAATAGCTGATAGCCAATCAATATCATTACTTATCCTTCCATTCACTACCTTGCGACATGGAGTCTCTATAAAACCATACCTATTAACTCTTGCGAAAGTTGATAAACTCGCGATCAATCCAATATTAGGCCCTTCAGGCGTTTCTATTGGACAAATCCGACCATAATGAGTCGGATGAACATCTCTAACATCAAAACCTGCACGATCTCTAGTTAATCCCCCAGGACCAAGAGCTGACAATCTTCTTTTATGTGTTATTTCAGAGAGAGGATTTGTCTGGTCCATAAACTGGCTCAACTGACTTGAACCAAAAAATTCTTTTATAGAGGCGCTTATCATCTTTGAATTTACTAAATCTCTCACCGTTAGGGCATCGGTATCCTGATGAGTCATTCTTTCTTTTATAGCCCTATCCATTCTTGCAAGTCCTACTCTAAACTGACTCTCAAGTAACTCTCCAACCGAACGAACTCTTCTATTTCCAAGGTGATCTATATCATCTACAGAACCCTGGCCGTGCCTAAGCTCTATTATATACCTCACTGTTGCTATCACATCATCTAAAGTGAGAGTTCTTTGTTCAAGAGGAAGATTTAAACCTAACTTTGTATTTAACTTAAGCCTACCAATATCAGACAAATCATAACGTTTAGAGTTGAAAAATATATTTTCAAAAAGACCTCGTGCTGTTTCTTTAGTTGGAGGATCTCCAGGTCGAAGTCTTTTATATATTTCTACTAGTGCATCAGAAACATCTTCACATTTATCAGAAGTTAACGTATCTCTAATAACTCTATCTGTACCTACCCCAGTAACAAAGAGTAAAGAAAAACTCTTTATTGACTTATCTCTAACAATGTCCAGAACTTCCTGAGTAACTTCTTCATTGGTATCAAATATAATCTCATTTGTTTCTGGATCAATTATTGGCTTCCCAAGGATTCCATCAATAACTTCATCATCATTCATCTTAAGAACATCAACTTTAGACTCACTCAGTTTACGTAATACTTGTCTATTAAATTTCCTTCCAGCTTTTAAAATTACCTCGCCTGTTGATGGAACAATCAGATCTTCTAAAACTCTCTGATTAATCATACGATCTGAAAGCTTTTTATAGAAAAAACCATTTTCTTGATCTAAAAAAATCTCTTCATTTTCATAAAATGAGTTTAAGATATCATCTTTACTCATACCAAAAGCTCTTAAAAGAGCGGTAACTGGCATCTTTCTTCTTCTGTCAATACGAACATAGAGCAACTCTTTTGCATCAAATTCAAAATCAACCCAACTTCCTCGATAAGGTATCAATCGAGCAGTAAATAAAGAAGAAGAAGGTTTAGAATCATCGGAACTAAAAAATACTCCAGGTGAACGGTGCATTTGACTTACTACTACTCGCTCGGTGCCGTTTATAATAAAAGTTCCATTATCGGTCATTAATGGAACATCACCTAAATAAACTTTTGTATCCATTCTTTTTCTAGCTACTTTTTCTTTAGTATTTTCATCTTTCTCGAAAATTGACAGTCTTAACATAACTTTCAAAGGGGAGACAAAACTCAAACCTCTTTGTCTACATTCCTCAGGTCCTTGTTCTTGTCGTAAATGAAGAGGATTTCCATCTTCACCTATAACACTCTCTCCTCCTAGAATTCCAGTAACCTCTTCACCATTAGATTCCCAGGTTCCAACTTCATAACCTAGATACTCTAACTCAACCGTTCCAGCATTGTTTTGAATTGGGAAAACGCTTCTGAATACGCCTTCAAGACCTTCATCACGTCTCTCAGTAGGCAGACAAGATCTCTGTAAAAAACGCTCGTATGAGGAAACTTGAACTTCAATAAGATTTGGTATATCTATAGCCGGCGGTATTTGCGAAAAACTCTCACGAACACCCGACGGTTTTTTTCCATTTTTTAAACTCATATATAACACCCCATTAGTATAATTCTAAGAATCGTACGAAGAATAAATGCCTACTACGCACAACGAACAGTTAGGAAAAATACCAATAGAGGATTAGGTTACTTCTACCTCCGCACCAGCTTCCTTCAACTTTTCAGCTGCAGAATCGGCATCTTCCTTACTAACACCCTCACTAATGGGTTTGGGAGCACCTTCGACTAGTTCTTTTGCTTCTTTAAGACCTAGGCTAGTAATTTCACGAACTACCTTAATAACTTTTATTTTCTCACTACCGAAAGAATTAAGAGTAACAGTAAATTCCGTCTTCTCTTCGGCAGCACCACCAGCTTCTCCTCCAGCGGGCATTGCACCGCCAACCATAACTGGAGCAGCTGCAGAAACACCAAATTTTTCTTCTAGTTCTTTAACAAACTCACTTAACTCTAAAACTGACATACTTTCAATAAAGGAAATAACGTCTTCTTTTGTAGCCACCTTTTTCCCTTTCCTACTTTAGGTTTAATTAATAAACAAATTTAAAAAAATTTAAAAAAATATAATTTAATCCAAGTGGGTAATACTACATATCGTTCTTATCTTTTGCAATCGCATTGAGAGCAAAAAGAAATTTATTTATCAAGCCTCCGAAAACACGAACCAAACCGGATGTTGGAGACTGTAAGCTCCCAAGCATTTTCCCAAGGAGAACGTCTCTTGGAGGCAATTCCGCAAGTTCCTCAACCTTATCTGATTCAATAAAATCACCCTCAAGATATCCCCCAATAATTTTTCCGCAGTCAACTTCACTAATGAATGTCTTAAGTATTTTTGCAGGAACAGTGGGATCTGACTCCGTAGTCGCTATAGAAATCTGACCACCTAAACGTTCTGTTAGACATTCATGTTCAGTTCCAGAAACGGCTATTGCAACAAATCTATTCTTTGCTACAGTTATTGTAATACCATTTTCTCTTGTTCGACGACGAAGCATTGCCATCTGAGAAACATTTAATCCTTTATAATCAAAAAGAAAAACTGAAGAACTTTCTTCAAATTGTTTTTTAAGAGAATCAATAATTTCAACCTTATCTTCCCTAGGTCCTTTACCCTGACTAAATCTACCCTTCATTGAAACTTCTGCTGACATAATAAAATTCCTCCCTTACTGAATTTCCGCTAATAGGGCTTGGTGATCGATTTTTACACCTGGGCCCATGGTGCTAGAAACAGTTAGAGCTTTAAAATAAATTCCTTTGCTAGAAGCAGGCTTTGCTCTAACTAAAGTATCAGTTAGCACTGAAATATTTTCAACTAAGGCATCTGCTTCAAAACTAATTTTTCCAACTAAAGCATGAACATTAGCTTCTTTATCTACCCTATATTCAACCTTGCCTGCCTTAATCTCCTTTACCATTCTACCAACATCGAATGATACAGATCCAGATTTAGGATTAGGCATAAGTCCTCTAGGACCAAGAACACGACCAAGTTTTCCAACTATATTCATAACGTCTGGAGTCGCAACAACTCTATCAAATTCCATCCATCCAGATTGTATTTTTTCAGCAAGATCATCTGCACCTACGTCATCTGCTCCTGCATCTCTTGCTTCAGATACTTTTTCACCTTTTGCAAAAACTACAACTCTTTGAGTTTTTCCAATCCCATGGGGAAGAACAACACTTCCACGTACCATTTGATCTGCATGCTTGGGATCAACACCTAATTTAACAGAAACTTCAATGGATTCATCAAATTTCGCGTAAGAAACCTCCTTAATCAGGCCAATTGCGTCTGACAAATCGTATTCCTTAGATTCGTCAATTTTTTCTTGCGCTTTCACGTATGATTTTCCGTGCTTTGACATATAACTTATCTCCAATATCTAAATATTTCTAAATCGTCAAAAATGAGTTAAAGAGTTATTAGTCTACTTTTTCTTCAACAGATTCATCTAAAGGCGAATCTGAATCTTCAGTTATTTCATCTTCTTGAGAGTCTATGTTTTCATCCGTACTTTGAACTATATTAATATTAGCAGGAATATCAGTACCCTCTATATGTATACCCATACTTCTTGCAGTACCTTCAATAATTTTAACTGCCCCGTCTAAATCAACACTACTTAAATCTTCTTTCTTAATTTCAGCAATCTCTTCCAGCTGCTTACGAGTTACAGTACCTACAGACTCCCTACCGCTTTCACCAGAACCTTTTGCTAAACCAACTGCTTTTTTTAGAAGCATAGATGCAGGTGGGCTTTTCATTATAAAGGTAAAACTTTTATCTGCATAAACTGAAATCACAACAGGAATGATTGTACCTTCTTGCCCTTGAGTTTGCGCATTAAAAGCTTTACAAAATTCCATTATATTCACGCCAACCTGACCAAGTGCTGGACCCACTGGGGGCGATGGATTAGCCTGACCTGCAGGTACTTGGAGTTTAACTATATTTTCGACTTCTTTAGCCATTTAAACCTCAAAGTTTCTTATAAATAAAATATTTATTATCCCTTTTCAACTTGCAAAATCTCAAGTTCTACAGGGGTAGTCCTACCAAAAATACTAACCATAACTTTCAACTTTCCACGATCTGGATGTACTTCATCAATAGTCCCCGTAAAGTTTATAAATGGACCTTCGATTACGCGTACACTTTCTCCTTTTTGAAAATCAAATTTAGGTTTAGGTTTCTCAACTTCACCTTTAGTTTGTTTGATGATTTTATCAACCTCAGAATTACTAATACTAGATGGATTATTGCCACCTAAGAAACCCGTGACTTTAGGCGTGTTCTTCACTAAGTACCAAGTTTCTTCGTCACATTCCATTTCTATTAATACATACCCAGGAAAAAGTTTTCTATTAGATATACGCTGTCCTTTATTTTTAACCTCTACAACCTGTTCATTTGGGACAACAATTTCACCAAGCTTAAATTCTAGATTTGAATCTTTAAAACGCTCTTCTACGCCTATCTTAACTTTATTCTCAAAACCAGAGTAAGTATGTACTACGTACCACTTCTTTTTAGATTCTTCAGCAGGAACACCCGTCTCTTCTACCTGATCTTCAGCCACCTCTTCAGCAGGAACACTCGCCACTTCTACCTGATCTTCAGCCACCTCTTCAGCAGGAGCACTCGCGTCTTCTACTTTATCTTGATTATCTAACTTATCTTCAGGTGACATATCTTTAAATTCCCTAATAATTTATATTCAAAATAAAATTAATCAAACGTGACAAACCGAGATCTATAACTCCAAGATATATAGAAATAAAGAAAACAAAAACCATAGCAACTGCTGTTTGGCCAACAGTATGCTTCAAACCAAGCCAAGTAACCCTCTTAGTTTCAGCTTTGACATCCAACAGAAAAGACTTAGCAAGATTAAACCAATTCGTAATCAATGAAAACATCCACTAAATAGGTAACTTAAAAAATTAATGGCAGGCCAGGAGGGACTCGAACCCCCAACCGCCGGATTTGGAGTCCGGTGCTCTACCAATTGAGCCACTGGCCTATACAAACCCCTTATTAAATTTTTATTCTACAACCTCTGTAACAACTCCCGCCCCTACGGTCCTACCACCTTCTCTAATCGCAAAACGCAATTCTTTTTCTATCGCTATAGGTGTCAACAACTCAATCTCTAACGCGACATTGTCTCCTGGCATTACCATTTCTCTTCCTTCTGGAAGAGTTATTAATCCTGTTACATCAGTCGTTCTAAAATAAAACTGGGGTCGATACCCCTTAAAGAAAGGAGTATGTCGTCCACCCTCTTCCTTAGTTAAAATTACAACTTCACCCTTAAACTTCGTATGAGGCTTAATCGAACCAGGAGCTGCTAGTACCTGTCCACGCTCTATATCTTCTTTCTTAACACCACGCAACAAGACTCCAACATTATCTCCAGCCTCTCCACGATCTAACAACTTACGAAACATCTCAACACCCGTAGCCGTTGTCTTATTAGTCTCTGTCAATCCAACAATTTCTACTTCATCCCCTACATTCACTACGCCACGCTCAATTCGACCCGTCGAAACAGTACCACGACCCGAAATAGAAAAAACATCCTCCACTGGCATCAAGAATGGTTTATCTACATCACGTGTCGGCTCTGGAATGTAACTATCAATTGCTTCCATTAATTCATCAACACAATCCGTATCAGTGCCTTCTAAAGCTTTTAAAGCAGAACCCTTAACGATAGGAATATCATCACCAGGGAAATCATAAGAAGATAATAATTCACGAACTTCCATCTCCACTAATTCAAGAAGTTCTTCATCATCTACCATATCAACTTTATTTAAAAAGACTACTATGTAAGGAACACCAACTTGCCTTGCAAGAAGAATATGTTCACGAGTCTGCGGCATAGGACCATCTGCAGCAGAAACTACTAGAATAGCTCCATCCATCTGTGCTGCACCAGTAATCATGTTCTTGACGTAGTCAGCGTGGCCAGGACAATCGACATGAGCATAATGGCGATTGTCTGTCTCATACTCAACATGTGCCGTCGCAATAGTAATACCTCTCTCTCTTTCCTCAGGAGCTTTGTCAATTTCATCAAATGCAATAGCCTCTGCGCGACCCTTATCAGCCAAATGCTTCGTAACTGCCGCCGTCAAGGTCGTTTTACCATGATCAACGTGACCAATCGTTCCTACATTCACATGCGGTTTTGTACGTTCAAACTTCGCCTTAGCCATAATTTATTAAATCTCCAATTAAAAATTAAAAGGGAATGATTCTTCTACCACATCCTTGTAATTTAAAAAAATATATAAATCAAAAATTTTCAAATGGAGCCCACGACCGGGATTGAACCGATGACCTCTTCCTTACCATGGAAGCGCTCTACCGGCTGAGCTACGTGGGCACTCAAAATTACATCCAAAAAATCTTATAACTCTACAACAAAAATGGAGCGGGAAACGGGATTCGAACCCGCGACCCTCAGCTTGGAAGGCTGATGCTCTACCAATTGAGCTATTCCCGCACCTTTATAACTTTGGTGGGGAGGGGAGGATTCGAACCTCCGAAGGCTTAGCCGTCAGATTTACAGTCTGATCCCTTTGACCACTCGGGAACCTCCCCTAACAAAACCTAACTTTCCCATGGAGCTGGCGAGAGGACTTGAACCTCCGACCTGCTGATTACAAATCAGCTGCTCTACCAACTGAGCTACGCCAGCAAAGCGGGTTAACTTAGGACTCATGTGAAAATTTGTCAACCCCTATTCATAGTTTTAACTACAAACTAAACTATATAAATCTCACTTTTAATAATCTCTTTTACTAACAATCTCATTAAGAAGTATACCCGTTGCAACTGATGCATTCAAAGAGGAAATATTATCTGTCTGTAAAGAAATCCGAACTGTCAAATCACAAGAATCCAAAACAAGTCTTCTGATTCCAGTACCCTCACCCCCTATAACCAATACGATCGGACTGGGTAGTTCTTGTTTTCCTAGAATAATTTCTCCGTTAGGATCTCCAGCTAAAATCCAATATCCTCTAGATTTTAGTTTTTCTATAGATCTTACAATATTATTAATTGGAATAATTGGCAAAGATTCCAACCCTCCTGATGCAACTTTAGATACCGAAGGAGTTAACTTAGAAGAATTTTTTTTAGGATATAAAATACCACCCGCACCCAAAGCAGCAGCAGTCCTTATAATTGAACCAAAATTTCGAGGATCTTGTATTCTATCTAAGATAATAAGAGGAGGTTTAGGATCAGTCTGACTATCTACAAAACTTTCAAGAGTAAGAGTTTTTAATGGTACTACCTTCGCAACAATCCCTTGATGAACTTTTACGGAAACTAGTTCTGACAATTCATTCAGAGAACATAATTTAATATCAATATTTAATTTTATAGCTAAGTTTTTTATAAATCTAAGTTGTTTATTATTGCTAGACTCTAGGATATAAAGAAGTTCTACTCTCTCGGATTTGAGAGCTGCACAAACGGAATGAAAACCACAAATCATTAGAGAATGTTTGTTTTTTTTTATTTTCATCTGATAATTTTCCAAATCGTTCCGTCGCTACTGTCTTCAACTGAAATTCCTGAATCACCTAATTGATGACGTATTTTATCTGCAAGTTCGTAATCTTTATTATTCCTCGCTTCATTACGTAATAATATTAATTTTTCTATTTCTTCAGGTTTTAATTCCGTATCTTCTTTCCCAAACTGATCTCGATTTAATCTCAATTTGAACCATTCCTCAGGATTATGGGATAAAATACCTAATACTTGCTCAATAACTTCAAATTGTTCTTTCACTAGTAAAGCAGCATCTTCAGTAATAAGTATCTCTTTGTCATTCAATATCGCATTTATTTTTTTTGAATAATCAAAAAAGTAACCTAAAGCGCGTGCACTATTAAAATCATCATCCATAGCTTCAGAAAACAGTTCCCTGAATTCTGTTGTACATTTTTGAATTAACGAAAAAAGTTTTTGATCTTTTTTCTTAGACGTAGTGTTTAATTTCAACAATAAATTATATAGTCGATCTAGCCCCTTAGAAGCATCGCTCATTACCTCATAGGAGAAATCTATAGGATTTCTATAATGAGTACCTAAAATAAAAAATCTAACGATTTCTGGATGAAAAGTTTCATAGATTTTTTTAAGAGTAAAAAAATTTCCTTTAGATTTGCTCATTTTTTCATGATTGATTCGAACAAAACCATTGTGCATCCAATAATTAACCCAATTATTTTCAAAACATCCTTCGCTTTGTGCTATTTCGTTTTCATGATGAGGAAAAACAAGATCTTCTCCTCCCCCGTGTATATCAAAACTCTCGCCCAAATACTTGCTCGACATTGCTGAACATTCTATATGCCAACCAGGCCTACCAATACCCCAAGGACTTTCCCAATAAGGTTCACCTTCTTTTGAAGACTTCCATAACGAAAAATCTAGAGGGTTTCGTTTATTTCTTCCAGCTTCAATCCTATGACCAGTTTCAAGCTCTTCAATATTTCTATTAGAAAGTTTTCCGTAACCATCAAACTTTGAAACATCAAAATAGACATCACCATCAACAGAATATGCAAGTCCTTTATCTATAAGAACAGAAATCATTTCTACCATTTCTTGAATATGATCAGTAGCCCTAGGACTTTCATCAGCTCTTTTAATACCAAGCATATCCATGTCTTCATAAAACTGCTGAATATATTTATTTGTTAGTTCAGAAATAGTAATGCCAAGTCTTGCAGCTCTAGAAATAATTTTGTCATCTACGTCAGTAAAATTACAAATAAAATTTACTTTATATCCAGAAAACTGAAAATATCTCCTAACCACATCGAAAACAACAGCTGCTCTTGCATGTCCTAAATGACAATCATCATATACTGTAACTCCACATACGTAGATTCTTACTTGATTTGATTTTAATGGTTCGAAAATTTCTTTACTTTTAGACAAAGTATTAAATATACGTATGCTCAATTTAAAAATTCCTCATAACTGAATACACTTTAAAAAAAATTATTTCTTTGTAATTAAACAAACCGCTTGCGCGGCTATTCCCTCTTCCCTGCCAATGAAACCTAGGCCTTCTGTGGTAGTAGCTTTCACGCCAACACAAGAAATATCAATCAAAAGAATTTCAGAGAGTTTTTTTCTGATATCCTTAACATAGGGAGATATTTTTGGCTTTTCGGCATGTATAACTACATCAAAATTACAAGGAATATATCCTTCATTAGATACAATTTGAAGCACTTTATTAAGAATAAAAATACTATTTAAATCTTTATTCTTTTGATCTGTATCAGGAAAATAATAACCGATATCTCCTAAAGCTACCGAACCTAAAAGAGCATCACTCATTGCATGTACAACTACATCTGCATCTGAATGACCATCTAGACCTTTATTGAAAGGTATATTTACGCCACCTAAAATCAGGGGGCGATTCTCAACTAACCTGTGCACATCATAACCAATTCCAACTTTTAACATTAAATTAATCCAATAGAATTATATATTAATTAAGATTTTTCTCCTGCTTTAAATAAAATTCAGCCAGCAACAAATCTTCTTGAGTAGTTATTTTAATATTCATCTTATTAGAAATAACTATACGAGATTTCACTCCTATTTTTTCCAATAAAGATGATTCATCTGTTATTTCAGAATTATGCTCCTGAAATTCTTTATATGCTTTTTCTAGAAGTTCTCTTCGAACAACTTGAGGAGTTTGTGCACTCCAGACATTTTTTCTGGAAATTGTCTGAAGAGTAAACTTTTTTTCATCACTAAGTTTTAAAGTGTCTGAAATTTCAAAAGCAGCAAGACTAGCACCCGTGTGGTAAGATTCTAATAAACACCTTTTTACTAAGTCCTTTGTTAAAAAAGGTCTAACTCCATCATGAATCACTACCCATTTTACTTCTTCAGGAAGAATCTTCAATCCATTTTCAACCGAACTCTTCCTATCTAATCCACCCGAAACTACCTTCAAATCTACATAAGAGTTATTAGGAATAACAACCGAATCTAATTCATTTTCTGGAAGTACTAGAGAAATATATTTTAGCATTCTGTAACTTATTAAACGTTCAAGTGCATGCAAAACAATAGGTTTCCCATTGAGATAGCGGAATTGTTTTTTTGTGCATCCTGGCAATCTAATACTTAAACCTGCAGAAGGTATAATGGCACCAATAGTTGCAGGCTCAGGAAGCTTTTGTGAATTCTCTATTTCTATATTTGTCTTATCTTTTCTTTTCGAATGTTTCATTAGAATATTTTTAAAAGGTTTATTTTGAATTGAAAATTCAAAATTATAGATTATAAGTGTTAATATCTTCAACTGAACACAAATACTCTCCTGATTTTCCTCCTGTCTTTTTCATTAAATAAATTTCTTCCAAAACCATTCCTTTATCTAATGATTTACACATGTCATAAATTGTGAGACCAGCTACAGAGACAGATGTAAGCGCTTCCATTTCAACACCAGTCCTATCAAAAGCACGTACTCTAGAAAGAATACGCAAAAAAGAGGATTTTTCTTCACTAATATCAGATCTAAAAAAAACCTCAACACTAGTAATCTTAATCGGATGACACATAGGAATTAGACTAGGACAATTTTTAGCTGCAAAGATAGAAGCGATCCTCGCTGAAGCTATAACATCACCCTTAGGCACTTTCATATTCACAATAGATTTTAAAGTATCAGTTTTCATCATAATTGACGCAGATGCAACGGCCTCTCGGACACTTTCATTTTTGTGCCCTACTTCTACCATCACTGCCCTTCCTTTTGAATCAATATGATTTAATTCTTTCAAAGCTATCTCCTAAAAATTCCTTATATTTTCGCTAAAGTTAAACCTTTCTGACTTTGATATTTTCCTTTCTTATCTGCATAAGAAGTCTCACATTCTTCGTCACTTTCGAAAAATAATACCTGAGCTATCCCTTCATTAGCATAAATTTTTGCTGGCAAAGGAGTTGTATTTGAAACCTCTAATGTAACAAAGCCTTCCCATTCTGGTTCAAACGGAGTGACATTAACTATTATTCCACATCTTGCATATGTACTCTTTCCTACACAAACAGTTAGTATATTTCTTGGAATCCTAAAATATTCAACCGTTCTTGCAAGTGCAAAAGAATTTGGTGGAATTAAACAAGTATCAGATTGCATTTTGACTAAAGATCTTTCGTCAAAATTTTTCGGATCAACAATTGTAGAATTCACATTAGTAAAAATCATAAACTCATCTGCAATCCTTATGTCATATCCATAAGAAGAAACTCCATAAGATATTTTGTCTCCTCTAACTTGTTTTTCTTCGAAAGGCTCAATCATTCCTTTTTCTTTTGACATTTTAGCAATCCACTTATCTGGTTTTATACTCATTTTTTTCCTCTTTAATAAACAAATTGAAAGTATACTTACTTGAAGTTTTTTAAAAAGATTTTTGTTTTACTTTTCTTCTCTAATTTTTTCAACAGCACTCTATATCTTTCATTGTGTTTAGACTGAATAAAAAACATTCGCAAATTTTCTTTCACATCTTCAAACTTAGCCTCTTTAGAAGTTATATGCTCTGAAACTCTAAAAACTTCCCATCCTAATCTCGTTTTAACGGGTTTACTTACCTGACCTACAGGTAGTGCAAAAACTAATTTTTCTACACTTTTTGGCAAAGTTCCTTTTTCAACAGTTCCTAAAACTCCACCTGATTTTCGTGTAGCACTATATATTGAACGAGAACGTGCAATATTTGAGAAAACTTCTCCACTCTTTATAAACTTCAGAACTTCAAAAGCATCTTTTTTAGTCTTAACAACTATATGACTTAATGTTACCGACTCTTTCCTTCTAAATCTCTTTCTATGAACAGCAAAGAATTTTTTCAGAATTTCATCACCAACTTTTACTTTAGAGTAAACCTTATCTTTAAGAAAAAAATCTTTAAAAATTTTCCTTTTTGTTAATGAAGATAGCCTAACAACTTCTTCTTTAGTACCTACTCCAAGTCTTTTAGCTTCCTGAAAAAGTAATTCAGAGCGGACAATTGATTCTAGGAATTTTTTTTTGTTTTTTTTAACACGGAGTTTCATTGCGGAAGAAAGTAAACTAAGTCGAAAATCTATATCAGCCATAGTGATCTTATATCCATTAACTGACGCAACAATTATCTTTGATTTGTCAATATTAATATTTTTTTTTGCATCTAGAATAGGAATTTGAAAAAAAAGAAAAAGAATTGAAAAAAGCAAACTTATTTTAAAAGTTAAAGAATAATTCATTATTTTCCTCTAATCTTTTTAGATTTTAAAAACAAATCTAATGAGAACAAAAAAAACAATTTTAATCCACTGAGAATAAAACATCTACATTGAAAAATTATTAATCTGCATCTAATTAAAAAATGAAACTGTTAAATAAAAAATATAGACCGATAATAAGAAAAAACCAGAAATTTTATTTATTTTTTTTCTGACTATAATAAAATATAAAAACAAACTCATGAATAAAATCATAAATGGCAAATCAAACAAATAGGTTTTTTCCTTTATTTTAAGTGGACTATAGAGTGCAGCAGAACCAATAACCAAAGTTAAATTGAGAATATTAGCCCCAACGACATTCCCCAGAGCAATACCACTGTAACCTTTTAAAGACGAAGTGATTGCCATAACTAATTCCGGTAAAGATGTTCCAATAGCTACTATTGTCAGAGCGATTATAATTTCAGGAACACCTATCAACTTTGCTATAGGAATAACATTACTAACAACAAGATAACTCCCAACTAAAACAAACGAACCACCAAAAATAAAAAACAAGACTATTTTAAACAAACTATCCGAGCAATTTTCTGTAGATTCTTGAGAATTTTTTGCTAAGGATGAGAGTATCAAATATAAGACCGCAATTAACAATAAAATTATTCCTAATGTCCTACTTATAAAACCATGACCAAAATAATAAGAAAATAAATATAGGAAAACACCTATGAGTAACATAAGAAAACTTTTTGAATTTATTTCCCCATTTTTTTTAATTGGACTGATAATTGCTGATACTGATAATACCAAACCTAAGTTACAAATAACCGAACCTACTGCATTTCCAAATGATGTGTCTGGTTGATTCTTTACAGAAGCAAGAAAGGAAACTGAAAACTCAGGCAAAGTTGTAAAAACACTGACTAATGTCGCACCAATTAATAACTTTGGAACTCTTAACTTATTTGCTATTGAGACAGATGCATCAACAAACCAGCTTGCACCTTTTGAGATAAGAAAAAGACCAAAGCAGAATTTGACAACAAAAAACAAGGCCAATTATATATTCCTGTAAATTAAAAAGATTTAAAAGGCGGGAAAAACCAAAATTTTAAAAATAAAAGTATATATTATATTTTATAATAATTTGATACTAATCTAAACTTGTTAAAAACAATTACATTTACAAAAATAAATTTACTTGAAATTTATACTAGTATGAGATAATTTTTATCAATATTTTTTATAAGATTTTTAACCAAGGAAATTTTGCTTTGGACAATCATTATTCAATAGAAAAGATTTATGACCGTTGGGGAAAGTTTTATGATATTTTCTTTAAAAAAATTTTTAGTGAAGGAAGAAATGTTGGAGTTGAACTTTTACAGCTTAAATCAGACGAAAAATTACTTGAGGTAGGAGTCGGCACAGGACTATCACTCCCATTGTACCCTAATACTTCTGAAATAATAGGTATTGACATTTCTTCAAAGATGTTAGAAAAAGCTGAAGAAAAAGTAAGAGACCTTCATCTGGAAAATGTCACTCTCTCTGTAATGAACGCACAAGAAATGAAATTTCCAGACAATTCTTTTGACTGCGTAACTGCTTGCTATGTAGTTAGTGCTGCACCTGACCCTCAAAAAGTAGTATCCGAAATATGTCGTGTTTGTAAACCTAATGGCAGAATAGTTTTTATCAATCACTTCAAAAGTCAGAATTTTTTCCTAGCCAAATTTGAAGAATTGATCAATGGCGCATGTAAAAAAATCGGATGGGAAACAACTCTAGATTTAGATCCTCTATTAAAAAGTAATAATTTATCCTTAATCGCACAGGAACGAGTAAACGTATTTAATTATTGGAAAGCTGTTCTGTGTCTCAATTCTAAAAAGAAATAAAATTAGCTGTTTAATTCGATTATTTACACATTTCCTTATTATTAACTAAGAAATATACAAGAAAAATTAACGGGAGGTTACTATGTCTGAAACAGAAAATATTATACACATCTCAAAAGCAAAGATTATCAAAGAACCAGGAAAAGCTATGAAAATGGGTTTTTTTGAATCATTCCCAAGTGACCCTATTCCTTACGGTGTACATGGAGGAATAAAGAATTTTTATAAAGTTGAACCAGAAGAGGAAAGACCGGCGACTTTAGACCATCTGGTTGCATCTGTAGCCGGTTGACTAACTGGGAATATGAGTAGCGCGCTGGAAGCGCGTGGAATTTCAACCTATCCAGATAATTTAGTTGGACACGTAGAAGGTTATATTGAAAACGTTGAAGGAATGCCATTAATAACAAAAATCAAAATTAACTATACGGTAAAAATTCCAAAAGGGACGAAAGAAGATGCAGAAAGAGCCCTAAAGGTTCACGACAAAGGGTGTCCTGCTAGTCAAAGCGTTCAAAGAGGGATCATAGTTGAGCATTCCGCCGAATTTGAAGAAATCTAGGTAAATTATTTATTTTATTTTACCTAAAACCTCAAGAACATGACCCGGAGTAACAGGAATTTGTTTTATACGCTTTCCAATAGCATCACTGACTGCGCATGCAACAGCTGCAGCCCCTGCAGTACATGGAGGCTCCCCTATACCTTTTGCCCCATATGGACCAAGTCCTTCTCCTGACTCAAGAATAATATTCTCCCACTCGGGAGTTTCAGAAGCAGTAGGTATCAAATAACTTTCAAAATGTTCAGTAAGTACCTTACCATCTTTAACGAGAATTTCCTCCATTAATCCATGACCAATTCCCATCATTGTACCTCCTTCAAACTGTCCTTCTACATGTTGACTATTGATTGCTTGCCCAACGTCATGTCCTGACCAATAATTTAAAACTATGACCTCGCCCGTTTCTTTATTTACCTTTACTTCAGCAGCATGAACACCAAAAACATAATCTAACCAACCACCTCCAGCACCGTATATCTCGTTTCCTTCATATTCATGCTTGCCAAATTTAACATTCCCAGTTGCATGCAATGGGACATTCTCTTCTTTACATTTTTTAATAACTTCTGTTAACTTTACCGATTTTTTAGGACTGCTTATTACTGAAATAATACTGTCACGAATATTTAGATCCTCTTTTGACACTTCAAGAAGTTCAGAAGCTACCTCCAACAATCTCCCACGTAATTGCATACCTGCATCGAAAGTTGCACCACCTGAAACCATAGTTTGCCTACTCCCAGCAGTAATTCCAGCTAAAGGAGTTATATGTGAATCAGACAGAATTGGAGATATATCTGAAAGAGGAATCCCTAGCGCTTCTGAAGCAATCTGGCAATACGTTTGGGTCTGACCTGCACCAACATCCGAAGCACCAGCACGCAGTTGAACACTCCCATCATCATCTATAGACAGAAATGCATCGCCAGCATTAAGTGGTCTGCCATAACCTCCGATGTTACCAATAATCCCAAAACCTTTAACCCAAGGGGAAGAAACCCGTGACTCTTTATTATTCTTTCTTTTTCTAACTTTTTTCGCTACAGACTCAAACAATTCTGGGAGCATAACCCTTCCAGGAACTGGTTGATTCTGCATTAAAGTTTCACCCTTTTTAATTGTATTTCTGAGACGAAATTCGGTAGGATCAATTTTCAACTTAATTGCTAATTCGTCCATTTGAGATTCATAAGCAAAACATACCTGATTAGCACCAACTCCCCTCATCGCCTCAGTAAAAGGGTTGTTTGTAAGAATTGCTCTTGCTCTTCCCCTTGCATACGGATAGTTATAGGGGCCACCACTCACAACCAAAGCTCCTAACAATAGACCTTTACTATTTGTAACATAAGCTCCAGCATCACCGATAATATCTACATCGATCGCAACTAACATCCCATCTTTATTCGCTGCAGAGATATATTTCATTTCAAAAGGATGTTTTTTACTACCTGAATTAATTGTTTCCTCGCGCGTATAAGCCATTCTTACTGGACGACCCGTTTCTATCGATAAAAGTGCAAGGAATGCACCCAACTGAGGATGTTCTTTTCCACCAAAAGCTCCACCAAGCATTGGACAATCGTATCGAACTTTACTCGCTGGAAGACCCAATACGCTAGCAACATTTTTATAGTTTTCAATTCCTTGAGTTGGAACACGAATATTGACTAATCCACTTTCATCAACCCAAGCCATACCACCCTCAGGTTCAATAAAAGCGTGGTCGACACATGAGGAAGTATATGTGTTCTCAATAACAACATCTGCGTTTTGAATTATTTTATCTATATCAAATTTCTGAGAACTATTAGGAGATTTCAATGTTTTCCAGTCACAAACTATTTCAGCATTTTTTAAATCTCTAAAATCATATGAACCAGATAATTTGTCGTAAGTTATTTTAATTGATTTAGCTGCTTCTTCTGCTAAATCTCTATTTTCTGCAGCTATAAGAGCGATAGGATCTCCAATATCTAGCACAATCTCATTTGCTAGCAATGGAAAATCAGGATATCTGCCTGCATTTTGTCCTGGGATATCCTTGGCTGTAAGAACACAATGTACTCCCGGAATAGAAAGTGCTTTTTTTACATCAATTTTTTTTATACGTGCTGGAGTTATTTCTGCACGAACTACTTTCCCATAAAGTTCACCAGGCAAGCGAAAATCGTCACCATAAATTGTATCGCCTACTGCCTTAACAACAGCATCACTTTTAGTAGGGGAAGTTCCAATATAATCCAATTGTGGCATTTTGTTCTCCAAAAATTAAAAAAACTATAAAACACAAAAGACTTTCTAATCCCTAAAAGTAGAGACTTCTATTGCTTTTCCCGTTCTAGAACTTTCTATAACAGACTGAAGTACGGCAACTACTTCCAAACCTTCTGGCCCACCTGTTTCTATGGTTTTTTCTCCTCTTATACAAGAGGCAAAATCACTTAATTGTTCAGAAAGGGGATCAATCGGATCAAGATCAATCTCTTCTTTTTTATCATCACCTGCCTTAGTGATATAAAGTTTAGTACCTTCTAAATCACTATAAGCATTCATTCCAGTTCCAAATGCAGAGGTCTCACAAATTTTTGGAACAACAAAAGTCGTTCCAATATATCCTAATGGACCACTCTCATACTCAATAATAAAACTTGTCACATCATCAAGGTTAGTCTTTGACAAAAGTTTCTTACTAAAAGCAGAAACGCGCTTTGCAGGACCTGCTAAAAACTGAAGATTGTCTACCATATGGACCCCCAGACCACACATCGAGCCTGCAGGACTTTCTTCAGGATCATTTCTCCATCCTGGCCTTGGTTCGAGACCACCTGCTAATGACAAATTAGCCTGCATTTGATGTAAAACACCCAATTCTCCTGAATCAATAAAACTCTTAATCTTACGATTCGCAGAACATCTTCTTCGGTGATGACCCACTTGAAGAACTACCCCTGCTTTCTCGGTTATTTTAATAGCTTCTCTTGCATCTTCACAGGTTAATGTTAGTGGTTTTTCAACAAAAATATGCTTACCTGCGCTAGCTGCCTGTGAGATTATATCTAGATGGGTAGAGTGGGGAGTGGCAACCAACAAACCATCGATACTAGAATCTTTTAAAATTTGATCTAAACTCTCAGCTGAATTACAACTATACTTTTCAGAAAAGACTTTTCGTGTATCTAAATTCCTTGCGAAACCAGAAATTATTTCACACGTACCACTTCTACCGGCTGCGTCTGCTAACATACCACCCCACCAGCCTAAACCAACAGAAGCCAATTTAATTTTTTCAGAGTTCATATTCTCCTCCTCTATAATTTAAAACTCAATCTCGAAAATTTTTGCAAACTGAGTCTATAACAATTGTATATTTATAACTAGTTACTATTTGTCTTAATCAAACAAAAGATTTGGAATTAATAAAAAAATACTTTTGACCTCTTTTAAAAGAATACTAAAAAAAGCAAGAGCCTCGATATATCCTTGCAAAAGAAAAATTATGATTCCAGATATTAAAGAAACGGATAAAAAATAAATTGTAACGAAGGAAAAAAAATATCCATTGGACTTAATATCTGACTGTTCAACCATTAAAGACTTTAGAGTCATAACAATATGCAACATTAACGAAAATCCAACAAGAGAAATTGTCAAATACCAGATTAATTTATATTTCAGAAATTCCCATAATAGGAAACCTACTGAAAGTAAAATGAAAGTCAGAAGAGGAAAAAAATAAGGAGCGAGTAAAATTACAAAATTAGTTCCGCTCAGAACTACTTCTCCCTTCAATCTAGCAACTTTAAATCTAACTATTTTTTTTAGAAAAATTATCCCGAAAATTAAATGCGTAAATTCATGAAGAAAAGTATATAAAAATTCAAATTTATATCGACTATAAAAAATCAAAAATAAAAGAGCACCCGAGAAAAGAAGGATATACTCAAAATCTTTTCCTTGCGGATCAAAACTAACAGCGAAACTATTAACTTTTAAATGAACTCCATCAATTAAGATTTTTGTAATGGCCCAACAAGGTGGCAAAAGTAAGACAGATATTAATAAAAAGATTATTTTTCTCAAAATCAAAACATGCCATATAACCCTTACTTCAGGCTATTTCTTCCTTAAATGGGCGTTTCATAAGTTCATTAAGTGAATCAAACGGATCCTTTTCGTTAAATAAAATCGCATTAATTTCTTCACAAATCGGCATTTCAATAGAAAATTTCTTAGAAAGTGCAAGTGCAAGCGGAGCAGTTGCAACTCCTTCAGCCACTGAAACCATAGATTCTAAAATACTTTCTAATTTCTCTCCTTGCCCTATCCTATATCCTACGGTCCTATTTCTACTTAATTCTCCTGTACAGGTTAAAATTAAATCACCCATACCTGAAAGTCCAGAAAGAGTTTGGGGATCTCCTCCCATCTTACTGGCTAATCGAGAAATTTCTTTAAGACCTCTAACTATCAAAGCTGCTCTAGCATTTAACCCAATTTCTAGACCATCAACTATCCCGGCAGCAAGAGCAATAACATTCTTTAAAGCACCACCAATTTGAACACCTATTGGGTCATCACTACAATAAATTCGAAAAAAAGAAGCTGAAAATGCTTTTTGTATTTTAACACAAGACTCATAGTTCAATGAAGCGGCAGTAATTGCAGTTGGATTTCGTTTTGCTAATTCTAAAGCAAATGTAGGTCCAGACAAACTAACAATTTCATTAGCACTTTCACATGAACCTTTCAATGAATTTTCTATGATCTGTGATGGCAACAAAAATGAATTTGGATCAAAACCTTTTGTTACGCTTACTATAGTTGATTCTTCATGTATTGCTGATCCTAAATTGTCCCATATATTCGCAACTACATGACTGGGCATAGCACTGACGATAACATCCTGTCCAGAGGAAGTCGCCTGTACTAAATCAGAAGTGAATTCTAAATTTTTATGAAGATTAAAATTTGGGAGATAAAGATCGTTAACGTAAGTTTCTTGTATTCGGGCACACAATTCTTGTTCAAAAACCCAAAGAATCGTTTGATGACCAATATCAGAAAGGAAATCTGCAAGAGCTGTACCCCAAGCTCCTCCTCCAATAACTGCAACTCGTAATGAATTCAATCTCGCTCCAATCTACTACATTTTAGAATAAGAACTATTTATTTTTATTTATTTTTGATAGTTGTTTATTTCTAGAAGTTACTCCCTTCGCAATCGCTTTTTTCCCAGAAATAGTCTTTGCATTCCACTCAATTTCATGCGCTAAATGTTTTTCCTCATTCCAAATATGTTCGGTTCCATCTCCCATAAATACACAAAAAACTTCACATCCATCAGGATACTCATAAGGACCATGAGGGAGATCCCAACCAAAGACATAATCTCCAGGTCGAAGATCTTTTCCTGCAACACACATTCTACCTTTCGTAACTAGGATAGAATGCCAACTCTTATGTGTATGTTCAGGCTCAACATAACCAGGAGGAAATTTCACTTTCATATCAACACGTTTCATTAGAGGATCATGATTAAGTATTTTTACTTTCAAACCTTTAGGTAAAGTCAACATTTTTAATGCTGCACCTTCCTGCCACTTTACTTCTCTGTCATGTATTGCTTTAAACTTATTTACAAATTTCCTCTTTCGTTTGACAGATTTCGTATTTACACTCATGAAATGCTCCTTAAAGTTAAGTTTTTAAGTCACAAAAACAAAAGAACCGACCGAACTACTGAAAGTATGAGATACACCGTTAATAGAGATTGTAATTGTATCAGTCTTTACAGACTTTTTTAATATCTCTATAGAAACACCCGGAATTAATCCAATTTCACCTAGATACTTTAGAATTTCATTATTTTCCTGCCCTACCCGAGTTATAGAGACTTCAACTCCTTCTTCAGCTTCGAATAATTTCTTCTCACTCAATTTCCTAATATTTCCTTCCTTTGAAGGAATCGGATCACCGTGTGGATCTAACGTAGGAAAACCTAGACTTTTATCCAGTACTTCTTCCAACTCCTCACTTAAAACATGTTCAAGTTTTTCAGCTTCGATATCAACTTTATCCCAATCGATACCCATTTTCTGATTTAAAAAAAGTTCAATTAGTCTATGATGCCTGATAATTTCAAGAGCTACTTTTTCTCCTTTTTTTGTAAGAAATACGCCTTGATAGGGTTTGTATACAACTAGCCTCATTTTATGTAACTTTTTCAACATTCCAGTTACAGAAGCAGAAGATAGTTCCATTTTCAAAGCGATAGAACTGGTTTTAACCGGAGAAACAATCTGTTCAAGTTTAAAGATATTTTTCAAATAATCTTCTGTACGATTGCTAAAAAGATCGTCTTCTTGAATCAAAGAACACCTCTATATAATATTTATTTTAAAAAATATAAAAATCTAAAAAATTAATTCCTTAAAAATTTTCTAACAAAAAATCTTTCGGATACATATTCAAAAGTACCTTGAACAACTAAAGTATTTCTTTTTAAATTTAAAGGAAATGGCCTAAAAGAAAATGATGCCTTCGTAACAGCCGAAATCGCTTCATCGTCCAAGATTTCATGTCCTGAGGATTTTAATAGATCAATTTTTTTTAAGCTACCATCTCTCAAAAGAGTAAATTGAAGTTTCAACTCTCCATTCAATCCTCTTGCTTCTGGTGCCCACCATGCCCAAGATTCCTCAATTTTTTCCTTAAGATGTTTAAAATATCTAAAATACTTTGTTTTACTTGTAGATAGAGAAATAGGCTGGTCATCTTTATTTTTCTTCTTCGATTCAGAATCTAAACTTGCCATTTTATCTAAAACTATTTCAGAAACTTCAAAACTTTTTTTATGTTTTTGTTCTATCCTAAAGAGTTTCAGTCGATCTTTATCATTTTCTAATTTCAGGATATTACTTTTTAACTTTCGTTCAGTTATTTTTTTTTGCTCTAGTTTTTTTTCTAAGATCATTTTTTTAACCTGAAGAGTTTTATTCTTCAATTTTAACTTTCTTTTTTTGTTATTAGAACTGCTTAATATATTTAAAACATCATTAGACTTTATATTAGATATCGAAGAATTTTTTTTAATATTTTTTTCTGACTTATTTGAGATATTCTTCTTTTGACTCATTTCTATACCTGAAATATTTTTTATTCTTCTTATGCTTTTCTGAATCTGAATTTTCCTGTTTTTTAAAAAAAAACCTTTTTCTTCTCTATCTATATTAGAAAGGAGATTTGTTCTTTCTTTACGTTTTTTAATTTTATCTGTTTCCCAATTAACGGAAATAAAGCGGTATTTTTTTGGAGTTTTATTTGAAATTTCCGAAAAATTATAAAAGACACCAAGCAAACAAACAAACAAAAGATGTACTAAAAAAGAAATTATAAAAAGGGAGGACAAACTATACACGGGGAAAAATCTTAACCTCTGCATCTTTTCGATTCTCTTTTTAAGAATATTTTACTAAAACTCATTCAAAAACATAAGAATATCCAAAATCTAATCAAAGGTATAAGAATACTTTGAAATTGTCCATAAAAAAAACGGGAGAAGGAAAATCCTTCTCCCGTTTAATCAAAAATAAAATTACATCATACCGCCCATACCGCCCATACCACCAGGAGGCATGCCAGGAGGCATAGCACCAGCTGCTCCACCTTCTTCAGGTTTATCTGAAATAACACACTCAGTAGTGAGCATCAGACCTGCAACAGATGCAGCATTTTGTAGTGCAGAACGTGTTACCTTAGCAGGATCAATAACGCCAACTTTAACAAGATCTTCGAATTTGTCAGCTGCCGCATTATATCCAGTATTACCTTTCTCTCCCTTTACCTTCTGAACAATTATAGAGCCTTCTTGACCAGCATTATTAGAAATCTCTCTAAGAGGAGCCTCTAAAGCTTTAGCTAGAATCTCTATTCCAACTTGTCTGTCACCAGCAGAAGTCATGCTCTCCACACCTTTCTGACTTCGAACTAATGCTACACCACCACCAACAACCACGCCTTCTTCTACAGCAGCTCTAGTAGCATTAAGTGCATCTTCGACTCTTGCTTTCTTTTCTTTCATTTCTGTCTCTGTAGCTGCACCAACATTAATCACTGCAACTCCACCAACTAGCTTTGCAAGTCGTTCTTGAAGTTTTTCTCTATCATAATCACTTGTTGTTTCTTCTACCTGATTCCGAATCTGTTTTACACGACCTTCTATATCCTTGGCCTTTCCTTTACCTTCAACAATAGTCGAGTTATCTTTGTCTATTGTCACACGTTTTGCTTGACCAAGATCATCGACAGTTATGTTTTCAAGTTTTATTCCTAGATCTTCACTCAACATTTTTCCGCCAGTTAGAATTGCCATATCTTCCAACATTGCTTTTCGACGATCTCCAAAACCCGGAGCTTTAACAGCGGAAACGTTCAAAGTTCCACGAAGTTTATTAACAACCAAAGTTGCAAGTGCTTCTCCATCTATATCTTCTGCTATTAGCAAAAGAGGTTTTCCCATTTTTGCTACTTTTTCTAATAGTGGAAGAAGATCCCGCATATTAGATATCTTCTTCTCATGGAAAAGTATATAAGGATCTTCTAAAACAGCTTCCATACGATCTGCATTAGTCACAAAATATGGACTTAAATAACCTCTATCAAACTGCATACCTTCAACGATATCTAAAGAAGTTTCCATAGATTTTGCTTCTTCAACAGTAATAACGCCGTCTTTTCCAACTTTGTCCATAGCTTCAGCTATCAAATCACCAATAGTAGGATCATTATTTGCTGAAATTGTCCCAACTTGAGCAATCTCTTTTTTATCTCTTACGGGCTTAGATATTTTCTTTAGTTCAGCCACTACGGACTCAACAGCTTCATCAATCCCTCTCTTCAAATCAATAGGATTTGCACCAGCAGTTACATTTCTAAGACCTTCAGTAAAAATTGCTTGAGCTAAAACCGTTGCAGTAGTAGTTCCATCACCAGCAATATCAGAAGTCTTGCTAGCAACTTCATTTACTAGTTGTGCGCCCATATTTTCAAATTGATCTTCTAGTTCAATTTCTTTAGCTACTGTCACACCATCTTTAGTTGAAGCAGGAGAACCAAACTTTTTATCTATAACTACATTTCTACCACGTGGTCCAAGAGTAACCTTAACTGCATTCGCAAGTTGGTCTACTCCTTTCTTAATCTTTCCACGAGCTTCCTCATCAAACAAAATAATCTTCGACATGATTAGTTTAACTCCTTAGTATCTAAAATTTTAGTTTTTAATTTAAGAAAGAACAGCTAAAACATCATCTTCACGCATAATCAATAATTCTTCACCTTCAACTTTTACCTCAGTACCTGCATATTTTGCGAAAAGTACTTTGTCACCCTCTTTAACTTCAATAGATTGACGCTTTCCATCATCTGTTACTTTTCCAGGTCCCGTTGCTACTACCTCGCCTTCTTGAGGTTTTTCCTTAGCAGAATCAGGAATTATAATACCCCCAATTTCTTCTTCTTCCGCATCCAAACGCCTAACAAGGATGCGATCTTGCAAAGGTTTCACCTTCGCTTTCAACTTCGCCATTTTTATATTCTCCTTCGGATATTAATAGCTAAATTAATAATAAAAAATTGTAAAGAACGTTTTATAGACAAGTTTTAAATATATGTCAACAAAATTTAGCACTCTAAAGAACTAAGTGCTAAATTAATGAAGTATACATAAGATGAATATATATCAGATTATTATGTAAAAAATATTAATTAATATTTCATATTTGATTATAAAGTTACGGTACGAATTATATATAATGCTTAAAAAATTATGGAGAAACTAAATGACTTATCAGAATATACAAGTAACTCTAGAGGAAGATGGAATTGGAATGATTATCATAGATAGACCCGAAGTCTTAAATGCAATAGATACAAATACGTGGGAAGAAATTAGAGAAGGAGTAAAGAATCTAGATGAAAATCCAGAAATTGGAGTAATCATTATAACTGGAAGTGGAGAAAAAGCTTTTGCTGCTGGTTCAGATATAAGTCAAATTAAAGAACGGGGCTTGATTGATGGACTGAAAGCTATAAGTCAGTTTGTTCTTGCCGATTTAGAAACAATAGAAAAACCAATAATTGCCGCTGTAAATGGATTCGCCCTTGGTGGTGGTTGCGAACTTTCTCTAGCTTGCGACATTAGAATTGCGAGTAAATCTGCAAAATTTGGACAACCAGAAGTCAATCTCGCAATTATTCCTGGGGCAGGAGGAACACAGAGACTTGCAACTTTAATTGGAATTGGCAGGGCTAAAGAATTAATCCTTACAGGAGATATTATTGATGCTAATGAGGCTTACCGTATAGGATTAGTTAATCATGTGGTTGAACCTAGTGAGTTAATAGAAAAATCAAAAGAAATAGCTAGAAAAATTCTTTCAAAAGGACCAATGGCGATACGTTTAGCAAAAATAAGTTTAAATGCAGGATCTAATTATGGCACAAAAGCAGGAATGATAGTTGAACGACTAGCTCAATCTTGTCTAATGACTACCCATGATAAAAATGAGGGAACAGCAGCCTTTTTAGAAAAAAGGAAGGCAGACTTTAAAAATCAATAATATCGAGAATAAAAAAAGAATTAATTAGTATGAACATATTCTTGAGAACGAAAAGAAATTTCCAGATCATCTGCTACTTTCATACAGTCGCTATTATCGGTAATTCCTGAAAGATTCACAGCAGTCACCTCAATATCCTGAAAGAAAGTACGAGCTTTAATAATAAAATTCTTCACTTCAAAAAAAGGATCTTTAATATCTTTTGTCTTACAAATTTTTTCATAAGATTCAGAATTCCCTGCCTGAAGACTAATGGATATTGCATCAAAATAGTCGCTTAATTCTGGCAAAATATCTTTTCCATTTGTAACATTACCTAAACCATTTGTAACTAATCTTATTTTCTTTGCTCCCTTTTGCTTCAATAATTTAGTTATTCCAATCATTGTATCTAACCTAAGTGTGGGCTCTCCAAATCCACTGAAAACAATTTCTTCATAAAAAGATGGATCAACTATCTCTTCCATAACATCAGATATACTAGGCTCTTGATCCAAAATTAAATTTGAACCTTTAAAGAGACCATCCCCAATCAAACCACAAAAGAAACATGAGTTGCTACATTTATTCGTAATATTTAAGTATAAATTATTTTTATGCTCGTAAGTAAAAACTCCTTTTTTAAAACTATTATGTATTCTAAAAAGTCTGGAATTATTAGTAGTAGTAATCTTTCCTAATTCTTTTAATTTAATTCCGTGTAATTCAGCTAAAACTTTTGCTGTCTCAATCATATAAAAAGGCTCGTTACGCTTACCCCTGTTGGGATGTGGTGTCAGATATGGACAATCAGTCTCTAAAAGTATTCTTTCAAGAGGTACTTTTTTAAAAACTTCTCGAAGTTCATTACTCTTTGAGAAAGTAACTGGGCCAGCTGCCCCTAAATAAAAATCTAAATCTAAAAATTTCTTTGCTATAGACCAATTCCCCGTAAAACAGTGAATCACACCACCAACTTTACTAGCATTTTCTTCAGATAAAATTTTATAAACATCATCAAAAGCATCTCGACAGTGAATTATAAGGGGCATTTTAGATTTTATGGCCATTTTTATTTGTTCTCGAAACCAAAACTTTTGCGCCTTAACAGGAGAATTATTGCGATAATAATCAAGACCTATCTCTCCAACAGCTACAACTTTAGGATCATCTATTAATTTTTTTATTTTTTTTAATATGCCATGATTTAATTTTTTTACATCATGTGGGTGAATTCCAACTGCAGCATACACATTAGAATTGGACCTTGCTATCTTTATTGTTCTAACACAAGACTCATAATCAGAACCAATCCCTATTATCTGAGAGACTCCCACATTATTTGCCCTCTTGATAACATCATCCCTGTCTTTTCTAAAAATAGAATCAGACAAATGAGCATGAGAATCTACAAAAAACAAATCATCTGATATATTTTTATTTTCTTCAGATTCTTTATTTTCTTCAACTATCTCATTTCCCTCTTTTTTTGATATATGATCGGATTTCTTTTTATTTCCATTCCATCTACTCCGCCAATTAGACGATCTACCTTTCACCGTTTTCTTATATATCTCCCTATCATTAATCTGAGGAGAAATATCTTCAGATGAATTTTGAGAATCTTTATTATGAGAATCATCCATAGAGGATTTATGCATTATTATCTTCTAACTCCATTTATTAAAGTTCATTTAGCAGAAATACGTTCTGCAACACGATTCAAAATAGCACTTTGTTCTTCTTCTTCAATTTTAGGGAAAAGTGGAGACCCTAAATCTATTTTGAAATCACAAGGCAAATTATAAAAATCTATTAGTTCTTTAAAAGAAGATTTGCTCCAATTAGTTTCAAGTCCAATTTGTTTAGCAATCTCATCACTAGTACCTGGCATGATCGGAATTAACATACCGGCAACCACTCTGATCAAAGCAACGGAATGATACAAAACAGAATTCAAATTATCGATTCTTTTTTCCTTCGCTAGGATCCAAGGTGCCATTCTATCTAAATATTTATTACCAAGAGAAATAACTTTCCAAATATCTTTTAATGATTCCTGGAAATTTGTCTCTAACATATTTTTTTCATAACTTAAGGATAAAATTTGAATTTCTTTAACTAATTTTATTTCTTCTTTATCTTTAATCAATAGGTCTATTTTAATTTTATTTTCTAAATATCTTTTAATCATATTTAATACTCTATTAAGTAAATTCCCTAAGTCATTTGCTAAATCTGCGTTAATTCTTTCAATTAAATTTTTATGAGAAAAATCACCATCAAGACCAAAAGGGATTTCCCTAAGTAGGAAATATCTAATTGCATCGATACTATACTCTTCTAATAACCAGTTTGGATCTACGGCATTTCCAAGGCTTTTAGACATTTTTTGTCCTTCAACTGTCCACCATCCATGACTAAAAATTTGTTTGGGTGTAGGTAAACCTGCTGAAAGTAAAAACGCAGGCCAGAAAACTGCATGAAAACGAAGAATATCCTTGCCTATAAAATGTTGATCAGTCGGCCATGGATTGGAACTAGATATTCCATCTTCTCCAAAACCAGGCGCAGTAATGTAGTTACTCAAAGCATCAAACCAAACATATATAATATGTTTTTCATCTCCTGGAACAGGAATACCCCATTTAAAACTAGTTCTGGAAACAGACAAATCTCTAAGACCAGATTCGACAAACTTGAGTACTTCATTTCTTCTGGATATAGGCTTAATAAAATTTGGATTCTGTTCGTAAAATTCTAGTAGACGTTCCTGAAACTCAGAAAGACGGAAGAAATAACTCGGTTCTTCTATCCATTCAACTTCTGCACCACTAGGAGCAATTTTTTTTCCCTGCGGATCTTCTTGTAATTCAGAATCATTATAAAAAGCTTCATCTCTAACTGCATACCATCCACTATACGTACCTAAATAAAGATCTCCAGAATTTTCTACTCGACGCCACATTTCCTGCACACCAGAAATATGTCTTTTCTCAGTAGTTCTAATATAATCATCAAATTGGATATTAAATTTTTTCCAAAGATCTTT
>Ga0310344_10000321_pt1 | contig 38176 bp, 43 predicted proteins | sample HC15DNA20200_MG_FD_203801 | JGI IMG/M metagenome (GOLD analysis project Ga0310344, IMG submission 203801) | Marine microbial communities from station ALOHA, North Pacific Subtropical Gyre - HC15-DNA-20-200_MG | ecosystem: Environmental > Aquatic > Marine > Oceanic | place: Pacific Ocean: North...
CGCGGTGATCACTGTCCTCGTGCTGCTCGGCCAGATGCTCGAACTGCGCGCGCGCGAGCGGACCTCGGGCGCGATCAAGGCGCTGCTTAACCTTGCGCCAAAGACCGCGCGCCGGATCGGTTCCGATGGCAGTGAAGAGGAAATCAGCCTCGATCTCGTTGCGGTCGGCGACCGCCTGCGTGTGCGTCCCGGCGAGAAGGTGCCGGTCGATGGCGTGGTCGAGGACGGCCGTTCCTCGCTCGACGAGTCGATGGTCACCGGTGAGTCCATGCCCGTCACCAAGGCCAAGGCCGACACGGTGATCGGCGGCACGCTCAACCAGACCGGCGCGCTCGTTATCGTCGCCGACAAGGTTGGCCGGGACACCATGCTCGCGCGCATCGTCCAGATGGTCGCCGAGGCGCAGCGCTCGCGCGCGCCGATCCAGCGCATGGCCGATCAGGTGTCGGGCTGGTTCGTGCCCGTGGTCATCGCGGTCGCGGTGGTCGCGTTCATCGCCTGGGGCATCTGGGGCCCCGAGCCGCGCTTCGCCTACGGGCTGGTTGCGGCGGTCGCCGTGCTGATCATCGCCTGTCCCTGCGCACTGGGTCTCGCCACGCCGATGTCGATCATGGTCGGGGTTGGCCGCGGCGCCGGGCTCGGCGTCCTCATCAAGAATGCCGAAGCGCTCGAGCATATGGAAAAAGTCGACACGCTCGTCGTCGACAAGACCGGCACGCTGACCGAAGGCCGGCCTGCCGTCACCCAGATCGTGCCGGCGCCCGGCTTCGACGAAGCCGAACTGCTGCGGCTTGCCGCCTCGGTCGAGCGGGCCTCCGAGCATCCGCTCGCGCTGGCGATCGTCGAGGCCGCCAAGGATCGCGGCATCCCCACGAGCGACGTCACCGACTTCGATTCCCCCACCGGACGCGGCGCGCTCGGCACCGTCGACGGCCGCCGGATCGTGCTCGGTAATGCGCGGTTCCTCTCGGAAGAGGGCATAGCAACCGACGCGCTGGCGGAGCAGGCCGACGCCCTGCGCCGGGATGGCGCCACCGCGATCTTCATCGGCGTCGACGGCACCGTCGGCGGCGCCTTTGCAATCGCCGATCCCGTGAAGCAGACGACGCCGGAGGCCCTGGCCGCACTCAAGGCCGAAGGCATTCGCGTGGTGATGTTGACCGGCGACAACCGCACCACAGCAGAGGCGGTGGCAAGGCGGCTCGGCATTGACGATGTCGAAGCCGAGGTACTGCCCGACCAGAAGAGTGCCGTCGTCGCGCGGTTGAAGAGCGAGGGGCGCGTGGTGGCGATGGCCGGCGACGGGGTCAACGACGCCCCCGCACTGGCTGCCGCCGATGTCGGTATTGCCATGGGCTCGGGCACCGACGTCGCGATCGAGAGCGCGGGCGTGACGCTGCTCAAGGGCGATCTCATGGGCATCGTGCGGGCACGGCGGCTGAGCCAGGCGACCATGTCCAACATCCGCCAGAACCTGGTCTTCGCCTTCATCTACAATGTCGCCGGGGTGCCGGTGGCGGCGGGCGCGCTCTATCCGCTGTTCGGCATCCTGCTCTCGCCGATCATCGCGGCCGCCGCCATGGCGCTCTCCTCGGTCAGCGTGGTCACCAACGCGCTGCGCCTCAACCGGAAAGCGCTGTGAACATCGGGGAGGCGTCGAAGCAAAGCGGGGTCTCGGAGCGGATGATCCGCCATTATGAGAAGATCGGCCTCATCCCGGCGCCGCCGCGCCGGGGAGCGGGTTATCGCGACTATGGCGAGAGTGACCTCCATCGCCTGCGGTTCATCGCCAATGCCCGCGATCTCGGTTTTCCGATCGAGGAGATCCGGACCCTGCTCGGCCTGTGGGCCGACACGGGCCGCAGCAGCGCCGATGTAAAGCGGGTCGCGTTGGCGCGGGCGGAGGAATTGCAGCGCAAGGCCGAAGCGCTGACGACCCTGCGCGAGACCCTCGTCGATCTCGCCGAGCGCTGTCATGGCGACGAGCGGCCAGATTGTCCCATCATCGCCGAACTGAGTCTCGACAGAAAATGTTAGCGCCGGCCGCCTCTCGGACCAGACCCGCTCTGGCGGCCGGGGTGCTGATCGCACTTGGCATTCTCACGACGGGCCTCGCGATATATTTCCTCGCAGTCCGCCCGCCACTGCTGGCGGAGGATCTTCGCCATATCGGCGGCAACCCGCAGACCCTTTCGCCGGTATTGCGGGACTGGTTCGGCGGGATAGCTGGCTCGCCCGTGCGACCGCACTGAGCCTCCTGATCGTATTTGGCCGCTTTTCATACAGCAATGTCGTGCTGAGCTCTGACTTCTGGGGCTGGCATATGCGAGGCAATCCCTCCGTAGGACTACGGAGTGCGCAGAGGCTTCCTGCGCTTCAGGGCTTGTTGCACCGCAGCAGGAGCGAAAATGTGCAGAGTCGAAGCAATATCCCTGACCCGTTGGACGGTCTGGCCACGACGCTGGATCGGTCGAGCTTCGCCGCCATCGCGCAGCTGACTTCAGGCCAGTCGCCCGCCACTTTGGCGCAGTCTTTTTCCGACTGGTGGACGCACATTCTCTGCTCGCCAGGCAGGCAGCTGCAGCTCGCCGCCAAGGGCGGGCGCAAGCTGATGCGGCTCGCCGACTATGCCATGCGCAGCGCATCCGGCAGCGATCCCGAGCCGGCGATCGATCCGCTGCCCCAGGATCGGCGCTTCGCCGACGCAGCCTGGAAGCGCCATCCGTTCGACCTGATCGAGCAGGCCTTCCTGCTCCAGCAGCAATGGTGGCATGCCGCGACGACCGGCGTGAGCGGCGTCACCGGGCACCACGAAGCGATCGTCGAGTTCGCGACCCGCCAGATGCTCGACATGGTGTCCCCGACCAATTTCATCCCGACCAACCCCGTGCTCCAGCAGCGCATCCTCGAAACCGGAGGACAATGCCTTGTCGAGGGTGCGCGATTTTTTTGCGACGACCTGGAACGCCTGGTACGCGGGGAGCCCGCAGCGGGCACGGAGGCCTATCGGGTCGGCGAGAAGGTCGCAGCCACGGCTGGCAAGGTCGTGTTTCGCAACAGGGTCATGGAACTGATCCAATATGCGCCCGCAACCGAGACGGTGCGTCCGGAGTCGATACTGATCGTGCCGGCATGGATCATGAAATATTACATCCTCGACCTGTCGCCGGAAAATTCGCTCATCCGCTGGCTGGTAGGGCAGGGCTACACCGTGTTCTGCATCTCCTGGTACAATCCCGACAGCGCCGACCGCGATCTCGACATGGAGGATTATCGCCTGCTTGGGCCGATGGCCGCCGTGGATGTCATCCAGGCGATTACCGGCACCGAGAAGATCCACGCGGCCGGCTATTGTATCGGCGGCACGCTGCTCGCCATCACCGCGGCCGCGATGGCGCGCGATGAAGATGAGCGTCTGGCGAGCGTCACGCTGTTCGCCGCCCAGACCGAGTTCAGCGAGCCGGGCGAACTTGGTCTGTTCATCGACGAGGCGGAGATCAACCTGATCGATGCGATGATGTGGGCGCGCGGCTTTCTCGACAGCAGCCATATGGGCGGCGCCTTCCAGATGCTGCGGTCCAACGATCTGCTCTGGTCGCGCATCCTCTCGACCTATCTCATGGGCGAGCGCGAGCCGATGACCGACCTCATGGCATGGAACGCCGACGGCACCCGCATGCCCTATGCCATGCACGCGCAATATCTTCGGCGCCTGTTCCTCGACAATGACCTGTCCGAAGGGCGCTACGAGGCCGGCGGCCACCCGGTCTCGCTCTCGGGGCTGCGCATGCCGATCTTCATGGTGGGCACGGAAACCGACCATGTCGCGCCGTGGCGCTCGACCCACAAGCTCCACATGCTGACGGGCGCGGAGATCCGCTTCGTGCTGACGAGCGGTGGCCACAATGCCGGGATCGTCTCCGAGCCCGGGCATCCTCATCGCCACTTTCGCGTCGCGACACGGATGCAGGATGGCCCGGCGCCAGATCCCGATACCTGGCTGGAGCGGGCCGAGCTGCGCGAAGGGTCGTGGTGGCCGGAATGGAGTTCATGGCTTGGATCGCACTCGGGCAAGGCGGCCGCCCCACCGTCGATGGGCGCGCCCGAACGGAACTATCCGCAGCTCGGTGATGCCCCCGGGCGCTACGTGCTGGAGCGCTGAGCCATGGCCACCGCCAACCTCATCGAGAACCGCACGTTCGACGAGATCGCCGTCGGCGACACGGCCAGCCTCACCCGCACGCTGACCGCCGACGACATCCAGCTCTTCGCGGCGGTGTCAGGCGACGTGAATCCGGCGCATCTCGACCCTGTCTATGCCGAAACGGACATGTTCCACAGGGTCATCGCTCATGGCATGTGGGGCGCGGGGCTCATCTCGGCGATCCTGGGAACCGAGCTGCCAGGGCCCGGTGCGATCTATCTCGGCCAATCGCTTCGCTTCACCCGCCCGGTGGGCGTCGGCGACACCATCACGGCCTGCGTCACCGTCGCGCAGAAGCGCGCCGAGCATCATGTCATCGTTCTCGACTGCACCTGCGTGAACCAGAAGGGCGAGACCGTCATCAGCGGCCAGGCCGAGGTCAAGGCGCCCACCGAGAAAGTCAGCCGGCCCCGCATGCCGCTTCCCGACGTGCGGATCGCCAGCCATGACCGCTTCCGCCAGTTGATGGCGCGCGCCAAGGACGGATCCGCGTGCGTCACGGCCGTGGTCCATCCGTGCAGCGCCGACGCCATGCGCGCAGTGGCTGAGGCCGCCGACGCCGGCATCGTCGTTCCGATTCTAATCGGCCCTGCGGCGCGTATGACGAATGCGGCGAAGGACGCCGGTGTCGATATTGCGGCCTTCCGGGTGATCGACGTCCCGCACAGCCACGCCGCCGCCGCCGAAGCCGTCGCGCGCGTGCGGGCCGGCGAAGCCGCGCTGCTGATGAAGGGCTCGCTTCATACTGACGAGCTCATGGGCGCGGTCGTATCGTCCGACACGGGCCTTCGGACCGAACGCAGGATCAGCCACGCCTATGTGATGGACGTGCCCGGCTATCCGCGCCCGCTCATCATCACCGACGCCGCGATCAACATCGAGCCGACGCTTGAGGACAAGGCCGACATCGCGCGCAACGCGATCGACCTTGCCCATGTGATCGGGATCGAACAACCCAGGGTCGCGATCCTCGCCGCCGTCGAAACGGTCAATCCGAAAATGCGCACCACATTGGATGCCGCGGCGCTCTGCAAGATGGCGGACCGGGGCCAGATCGAAGGCGCGCTGCTCGATGGCCCGCTCGCCCTCGATAATGCGATCAGCGAGGCGGCCGTGCGCGAGAAAAGTATCGTCTAGCCGGTCGCCGGCCAGGCGGACATCCTGCTGGTGCCCGATCTGGAGGCCGGCAACATGCTCGCAAAGCAGCTGACCTTCCTGGGCGGCGCCGATGCCGCAGGCGTGGTGCTCGGCGCGCGCGTTCCGATCATCCTCACCAGCCGGGCAGACAGCGTGCGCACGCGCCTCGCCTCCTGCGCGCTCGCGGTGCTGCTGGCGCGGGCTGCGACCAAGGCGGCTCCCGGCGTTGCGGGACAGCGCCGCGATGGCTGAAATCCTGTGCCTCAACGCCGGTTCATCGAGCCTTAAGTTCGCGCTCTACGCCGAGCCGGGCACTGATGAGCCCTCTTTGCTGGCGAGCGGCAAGATCGAGAATATCGGCCTTGAGCCGCACCTGATCGCGCGCGATGCGAAGGGGGATGTCCTTGCCGAGCGGCGCTGGACGAAAGACGGCACGATCACGCACGAGACGCTGCTCGAGGATTTGCTGCGGGAGATCGAAGCCTCGGTCGGCGACGATCTGATCGCGGTCGGCCATCGGATCGTTCATGGCGGCACCGACTATTCAGCGCCGGCGCGGGTCGACGCGCCACTCCTCGCCGCGCTCGAGGCGCTTTGCCCACTGGCGCCATTGCATCAGCCCCATAATCTCGCCGCGGTCCGCGCCGTCTCCAGGCTGCGCCCCGCTGTGCTGCAAGTCGCCTGCTTCGACACCGGCTTCCATCATGTCCAGCCCCCGATCGCGACGCGCCTCGCGCTGCCGCGCGCGCTTGGCGAAGAGGGCATGCGGCGCTACGGTTTTCACGGCATCTCCTACGAATATATCGCGCGGCAGCTGCGTTCGATCGATCCCGATACAGGCGGTGGCCGCACGATCGCCGCGCATCTCGGCAACGGGGCCAGCCTTTGCGCGATGGCCGGGGGGCGCAGCATCGACACGACGATGGGGTTCACCGCGCTCGACGGGCTGGTGATGGGCACGCGCTGCGGCGCGCTCGACCCGGGCGCGGTGCTCTATCTTTTTCAGCAGAAGGGCATGACGGCGCGCGAAGTCGAGCATCTCCTCTACAGCGAGTCCGGCCTTTTGGGCGTGTCCGGCATCTCCAGCGACATGCGCGCGCTTCTCGGCAGCGAAACGCCCGCCGCACGAGAAGCAATCGACCTCTTCGTCTGGCAGATCGCGCGCCAGGCTGGCGCTCTGGCGTCCTCGCTCGGGGGGCTCGATAGCTTCGTGTTCACCGCCGGGATCGGCGAGAACGCGCCTGAAATCCGCACCCGCGTCGCCGATCGGCTCGGCTGGCTAGGCGTGGACCTCGACGCGGACGCGAACCTTCGGGGAAAGATGGTCATCAGCGCGCCGTCCAGCCGTGTCGCCGTCCGCGTCATCCCGACCGACGAAGAGCGGATGATCGCCATCCACACCGCCGATCTGCTGCGTGAGGAGCCGAAATCGTGAAAACTCTCGTCGACCTCACCGGCAAGCGCGGCCTGGTGATCGGTATCGCCAACGCGCATAGCATCGCGGCGGGTTGCGCCCAGGCCTTTCACGACTGTGGCGCGAGACTGGCGGCGACCTATCTCAACGGAAAGGCCGAGCCGTTCGTGGCGCCCGTCGCGGAGACCCTGGGAGTCGAATGGCTCGCCGCGTGCGATGTCCGGGTGCCGGGCGAACTGGAGGCCCTGTTCGAGCGGGTGAAGTCCGAATGGGGCGGCCTCGATTTCCTGCTTCACTCGATCGCTTTCGCGCCGAAGGAGGATTTGCACGGCCGCGTCGTCGACAGCTCGGCCGAAGGCTTCGCGCTGGCGATGGACGTCTCGTGCCACAGCTTCCTGCGCATGGCGCGTCTCGCCGAGCCGCTGATGTCGGATGGCGGCTGCCTGCTGTGCGTCACCTTCTACGGGTCGGAGCGGGTGGTCGAGCACTACAACCTGATGGGGCCGGTCAAAGCGGCCCTCGAAAGCGCGACCCGCTATGTCGCGGCCGAGCTTGGCCCCAAGGGCATTCGCGCCCATGCGATCTCGCCAGGCCTGATCGCGACCCGCGCTGCCAGCGGCATCGACCGCTTCGACGAGCTGCTCGAACGGGCCGCGGCGACGGTCCCGCAGCACCAGCTCGTGACCATCGAGGATGTCGGAGGGCTCGCCGCCTTTCTGGTGAGCGATGCCGGCCGCCATATCACCGGCACGATCATTCCGGTCGATGGCGGTCAGCACCTGCTCGGCTAGGGCGGCTCGCCGCGATCGGGGGCTATCCTATTTGTCGCTGGTGGCCTGCTTCTCGCCGTCGCCCGGGCTTTTCTGCCCGAACCATGGTCCGACAATGGCAGCAAAGGCATCCAGCGCCCCGGGAGCCGTCGGAGCGCTCGCGACGGCCTGCCAGGCCTGCTGCCATTCCTCGAACGCCGATCTTGTGCCGGCAATCATATGCTCGCGGACCGTGGCCATGTCCTCGAACAGTGCCCGCGGTCCGGCCGGGCTGACCGCGCCGGCGTCCGACGTCTTGTCCGTCGCGCCCGCAATCGAGGCACGCGCCTCTTCGGCGAAGCGGCCGGCGGCGCGGTTGCCGACCTCGAGCGACTCTTCGCCACCTTTCCGGGCGACTTCGGCGAGCTTCAGCATCAGGCCGACATTCGCTTTGGCGAGCGCGGCAAGTTGATCGACCGGATAGGGCATGGGACGATGAACCTTTCTCTTCGCGTCTAAGCTCCAGCGTATCGGGCATGCAGCCCTGGCCTGAGGCTCATCGCGTCGCGCCGCCGATATTCGGCGAGGCTGAATCAGAGAGAATCGGTAACTCTACGTATGCCGAATCTGCGGCTTGCCTGCGACGCTCAGCCAATGCACTTTTGGCTTGTCGTCCATGTCGTGCCCGCGGGCAGCGACTTCTACCCGTCCCGTCATGATCGCGGCACGGTCGGGCATGATTATGGTCTGACCCGGCAACCGGCATGGGCGTGATACCGTCCATAGCCAGGCTCGGCCGGATTGCGGCGCTCCGCGGTCCCGTCCTCGATGTCGAGTTCGACGAAGGGCCGCTGCCCGCAGTCAATGAAGCACTGCGCATCGATGCGGCGTCAGGCCCGCTGGTCGCGGAAGTGCAGAGCCATATTGATGATCGGACCGTCCGCGCCGTCGCGCTTCAGCCGACCTCCGGTCTGGCGCGCAATGTCGGCGTGGTGGCCTTGGGCACACCCATCGCGGTTCCGGTCGGAGACAAGGTTCTTGGGCGGCTCCTTACGCCGACCGGGCAGGTGGGGGACGGCGGCGCGCCGCTCGGACCGGATGTGCCATTGAGGCCGATCCATCGCGCACCCCCACCGCTCGACGAGCAGAGCGCGGCGACGGCGATGTTCGAGACCGGCATCAAGGTCATCGATCTGCTCGCACCGCTTGCCCAGGGCGGCAAGGCCGCCATGTTCGGGGGCGCGGGGGTGGGCAAGACCGTGCTGGTGATGGAACTCATCAACGCGATGGTCGCCCGCTACGAGGGTGTCTCAGTGTTCGCGGGCATCGGCGAGCGATCGCGCGAGGGCCATGAGCTGCTCACCGACATGCGCGGCTCGGGTGTGATCGACAAGACCGTGCTCGTTTTCGGGCAGATGAACGAGCCGCCGGGCGCGCGCTGGCGGGTCGGGCTGACCGCGCTCACCATCGCCGAACATTTCCGCGACGAGCAGAAGCGCAACGTCCTGCTGCTCATGGATAATGTGTTCCGCTTCGTCCAGGCCGGCAGCGAGGTGTCGGGCCTGCTTGGACGCATGCCTTCGCGCGTCGGCTATCAGCCGACGCTGGCCAGCGAGGTGGCCGCGCTGCAGGAGCGCATCGCCTCTGTGCATGGGGCTGCGGTGACCGCGATCGAGGCGGTCTATGTGCCCGCCGATGATTTCACCAACCCAGCGGTCACCGCCATCTCCGCCCATCTCGACAGTTCCATCCTGCTCTCCCGCGCCATGGCCGCCGAAGGCATCTATCCGGCGGTCGATCCCCTGGGGTCCTCGTCGATCCTGCTCGATCCGCAGGTGGTGGGCGATCATCATTACGCGCTCGCCCAGCAGGTCCGCGAGACGATCGCGCATTATCGCGAGCTCCAGGACATCATCTCGCTGCTCGGCATCGAGGAACTGGGCCGCGAGGACCGGCTGATCGTCGGCAGGGCGCGGCGGCTCCAGCGCTTCCTGACTCAGCCCTTCATGGTGACCCAGGCCTTCACCGGGCAAGCCGGCCGTTCTGTGGGGCTGGCCGATACGCTGAAGGGCGTCGCGGCCATCCTGGCCGGCGAGACCGACGACTGGCCCGAGAGCGCCTTCTACATGGTGGGCGATATTGAAGAGGCACGCTCTCGCGTGGCGCAGGGCGCATGAAGCTGCGGATCACCGATCCGACCGCGATCCTCGTCGACACAGACGTCAGGTCGGTTCGCGCCGAGGATGCCAGCGGCAGTTTCGGCATCCTGTCGGGCCACGCCGATTTCCTGACCGCGCTTGGCGTCTCGATCGTCTCCTGGCGCGGCCCCGATGGCGCTCCCGGCTATTGCGCGGTGCGCAACGGCATTCTGACCGTGAGCCACGGCACGGAGGTCGCGGTCGCGACGCGCGAAGGCCATGTCGGCGATGACCTTGGAACGCTCGAGCATGACGTGCTCGCGCGCTACCGCGAGCGCGACGAGGGCGAACGATCCGAACGGACCGCGTCGGCGAAGCTCAGGATGCAGGCGATCCGCCATATGGTCGAGGCCCTGCAGGGTGGTGGCCGGGAGATCGGCCTGTGAGCACGGACAAGCCCGAGCAGCCGATCGTCGAAGCCATCCGGACCCGCGCGGAACGGCGGCGGCTTGCGCAGCGGCTTCCTTCCGTCGCCCGCAATCTCGGCCAGATCGGCGTGCTCGGCTGGCAGATCGTCCTGCCCGCGCTGGTCGGTCTCGCGATCGGCCGCTGGCTCGACCACCGGCTGGATAGCGGCATCTTCTGGACCGCGCCGCTCCTGCTCGTCGGGCTCGCCCTCGGCTGCTGGTCGGGCTGGCGCTGGATGCACCGGCAATGAGCCAGCTCTCCCCCATCCTGTTCCTGGCCCTCGGATTTGCGGTCGGCCTCGCCCATTTCGCGGCCATCGCCAGAGAAGCCGACCTCGTCACCCATGGCGGCCCGGCATCGCGCGCGATCCTGCTCAGGCTCGGGCGCCTCGCCGTCACTATTCTGGTTCTTGTCATCGCCAGCCGGCAAGGGTGGCCGGCGCTTCTTGCCGCAACAACCGGCTTCATGGGCGGGCGCCAGATCATGCTCCACCGGCTCGGAGGCGCCCGATGATATTCGCGTCACCACTTGAAAGCCATGTGCTGTTCGCGATCGGTCCGGTGCCGATCAGCCAGCCGGTCGCCACGACCTGGGGCATCATGGCCGTCCTTACAATCGGAAGCTGGCTGCTGACCCGCCGCCTTGCGTTACGCCCAACCCGAGCCCAAGCGGCGCTCGAGCTGGTCGTCGAGACCGTCGCCGGCCAGATCCGCGAGACGATGGAGGCGGAGCCGCGGCGTTATCTGCCGCTGATCGGCACGCTGTTCCTGTTCCTGCTGGTCGCCAACTGGTCGTCGCTGATCCCCGGCGTCGAGCCGCCGACCGCGACCCTCGAAACCGACGCGGCGCTGGCGCTGATCGTCTTCGGCGCGACGCTCTGGTTCGGCGTCCGCGCGCTCGGGCCCAGGGCCTATCTCGCGACCTTCGCGCGCCCCTCGATCCTGCTCGCCCCGCTCAATATCGTCGAGCTCTTCACCCGCAGCTTCTCGCTGATGGTGCGCCTGTTCGGCAACGTCATGAGCGGTGTCTTCATGATCGGCGTCGTGCTGAGCCTGGCCGGGCTGCTCGTCCCGATCCCGCTCATGGCGCTCGAAATGCTGACCGGCGCGGTCCAGGCCTACATTTTCGGCGCGCTCGCCATGGTCTTTATCGGGAGCGCTATCAGCGAGAACGGCGCCCGCCCGCCATCCAAACAGGAGTCCCCCGCATGAACTGGATCCATCTCGCCAGCATCCTCGGCGCCGCTTTCGCGATCTCGATCGGCGCAATCGCCCCGGCGCTCGGGCAGGGCAGGGCCGTCGCCGCCGCGATGGACGCGATCGCGCGCCAGCCCGAAGCCGCCAACACCATCTCGCGCACGCTGTTCGTGGGCCTCGCGATGATCGAGACGATGGCGATCTACTGCCTCGTGATCGCGCTGCTGCTGCTCTTCGCCAACCCGTTCGCCTGACATGCGGATCGACTGGTGGACGCTCGCGCTGCAGGCGGTCAATGTCCTCATCCTCGTGTGGCTGCTCGGACGCTTCCTGTTCCGTCCGGTGATGGATGCCATCGCTGCCCGCCAGGCATCGGCCCAGGCGCTGCTCGACGAAGCGCGGGAGGCAAAGGACCGGGCACAGGCCGAAGCGCAGGCGCTCAAGACGCAGAATGACGGCTTCGTCGCGGATGCGGCGGCTCGCCGCGCCGAGATCCGGACCGAGGCCGAAGCGGAGCGCCAGCGCCTCCTCGCGCAGGCCAGGCTCGAGGCGGACGCCGTCGTCGAGCAAGGCCATGCGGCGATCGATGCCGAACGCGGGCGGGTGGCGGCGCAGTGGCGGGAAAAGGCAGCGAGCCTCGCCGCCTCGATGGCAGGCACGTTGCTCGCTCGTCTCCCGCCCGAGCAGACGGTGCAGGCCATGGTCGACGCGCTCAAGGCGCGGCTCGGGGACCTTTCCGAGGCGGATCGCCTCAGCCTGGCGGCCGCCGGGCCCGTCACCGTCGCGACGCCCGCGCCGCTGACGGCCGATCTGCAGACGCAGGTAGCGCGCGCGCTTGGCGAAATCCTGCCGGATACCGCGACCCCGATCTTCGCGGTCGATCCAGATCTCATCGCCGGCGCGGAGCTTCGCACGCCCCACGCCGTCGTGCGCAACAGCTGGCGCGCCGATCTCGACGCCATGGTGGAGAGCCTCAATGAGGACAATCATGCCCGGATCGCCTGAAGACTGGCTGACGCAGGCCCAGAGCTGCATCGCGCGCGCCAATCTCGGGCCGCGTGTCGATGCAATTGGCCGGGTGGAATCGATCGGCGACGGCGTTGCCATGGTCTCGGGCCTTCCGGACTCGCGCCTCGACGAATTGCTCTATCTCGCCCGGGGCCAGACCGGATTCGTCCACACGCTCGACCGGGACCGGATTGGCTGCGTGCTGCTCGACGATGCCGCACAGGTGGAGGCAGGAGACACCGTAACCGGCTCGGGCGAGGTGGTGCGCGTGCCGGTTGGCGAGGCATTGCTTGGCCGAGTCGTCGATCCGCTCGGCCGTCCGCTCGATGGGGGCGCGCCGATCCGGGCCAGGCGCTTCGATCCTGTCGAACGGCCGGCGCCGGCGATCATCGAACGCGACCTCGTCGTCCAGCCGGTGCAGACCGGCACGCTCGCAATCGATGCAATGTTCGCCATCGGCCGGGGGCAGCGCGAACTCATTCTCGGTGACCGCGCCACCGGCAAGACGGCGCTCGCGGTCGACACGATCATCAACCAGCGCACCAGCGACATGATCTGCGTCTATGTCGCGATCGGCCAGAAAAGCTCGGCGGTCGCGCGCGTGGTCGATCAGGTGCGGCGGCATGGCGCGCCGGATCGCACCATCTTCGTCGTGGCGAGCCCCGCCGCGGCGCCGGGGCTGCAATGGATCGCGCCGTTCGCGGGCTTCACGATGGCCGAGTATTTTCGGGATGGTGGCGGCCATGCGGTGGTGGTGCTCGACGATCTCACCAAGCATGCCGCGACCCATCGCGAGATCGCCCTGCTGACCGGACAGCCGCCCGGGCGCGAGGCCTATCCAGGCGACGTCTTCTTCCTCCATTCCCGCCTGCTCGAACGTGCGGCGCGTCTCTCGACGGAGAAGGGGGGCGGTTCGCTCACGGCTCTGCCGATCGCGGAGACCGATGCCGGCAACGTCAGCGCCTATATTCCGACCAATCTGATCTCGATCACCGACGGTCAGATTATTCTCGACGCGAAGCTGTTCGCGCAGGGGCACAAGCCCGCCATCGACGTGGGCACGAGCGTGAGCCGGGTCGGCGGCAAGACGCAGCTTCGCGTCCTGCGCGACGCGAGCGGGACCATGCGCCTCGACTATGCGCAGTTCCTCGAGCTCGAGATGTTCACCCGCTTCGGCGAGCAGCCCGAGCCGCGTGTCCGCGCCCAGATCGAACGGGGCAAGCGCTTGCGCGCCTTGCTCGTGCAACCGCTGTCGAGTCCCCTACGGGTCGTCGACCAGGTGGCGCTGGCCGTGGCGCTCGGCGAAGGGTTGCTCGATGGCATGGTGGTCTCGGAGATACCGTCGCTCCGCGCGCGGCTGCCCGCCTGGATCGACGATCACGTCCCCGATCTATGCGCGCAGATCGAGCGGACTGGACAGATCGACACCGCGCAGCGGTCCGCTCTGATAACGACGGTGAAAGCGCTGATCGAAAGCCAGCCGGCCGGTTCTGCATCATGAGCGATCGCCTCGCCGAGATCGGCCACCGGATCGAGACCGTCCGCCAGCTCGGTGCGGTGGTCAACGCCATGCAGGGCATCGCCGCGCAGCGGGCGCAGCAGGCGCGCGCGCTGCTGCCCGCGGTGCGACGCTATGCGGAGACCGCCCGCACCGCCATTGGCCAGGCGCGCCGCCTTGACGAGCCACTGGCGCGTTTTCCGGCGCGGGCGGTCGGTGGTGCGAGAGGCGGCCTTATCCTGTTCGGTGCGGAGCAAGGCTTTGCCGGGGCCTTTCCGGAGCAGCTGCTCGACGGCGCCGCGGCCGACATGCAGGACAGGCATATTCTTCTGATTGGCGCGCGCACGGCCACGCTTGCGACCGAGCGCGGTCTGCGCATCGCATGGAGCGCGAGCATGCCGAGCAAGGCCGATGCGCTGCCCGCACTCGCGACAAGCATCATCGACGCGCTGTACGACTATCTGGACGAGACCGGCGCGGTGCCCATCACCATGGCTTATCCGGTCTGGAGCAGCGGCAAGGGCGTCTCGATCGTGCGCGCGAGCCTCCTGCCGCTCGACCTCGACACTTTCCCCGCGTCCACGGCGGATTTGCCGCCGCTCGTCAATATCAACGCGGCGGACCTTATCGGCGACCTGACCGCGGAATATGTCATCGCCCAGATCTGCGCGGCTGCGGTCGAGACGTTCGTCGCCGAGAATGAGGCACGGCTGCGCACCATGGCGACCGCCCGCAGCCACATCGATCGCAAGGGCGAGGCCCTGCGCCTCGAGGAGCGCCTCACGCGTCAGGATCAGATCACCAGTGAAGTCGTCGAACTGAGCGGCGGGCGACATCGGCGAGAATAAATGCAGGGCAGGCACTTCTGCTGTTCAGCAAGAAACCGCAGAACCGCCATTGTCGTCGGGATCGAAGAGGGAGTTCGCCATGCACTATAGTAGCGGAAACTACGAAGCTTTCGTGCGCCCCCGCAAACCTGAGGGCGCTGACAGGAAGACGGCCTGGTTCGTCGGCTCGGGTCTTGCGGGACTAGCGGGCGCGGCGTTCCTGATCCGCGACGGCGGCGTCGCCGGCGAGCGTATTACCATCCTTGAGGAGCTGCATGTTCCCGGCGGCGCGCTCGACGGCCTCGACGTCCCCGAAAAGGGGTTCGTCATCCGCGGAGGGCGCGAGATGGAGGAGCATTTCGAATGCCTCTGGGATCTCTATCGCTCGATCCCTTCGCTGGAGATCGAGGATGCGAGTGTGCTCGACGAATTCTACCGGCTCAACAAGGACGATCCGAATTTTTCGCTGCAGCGCGTCACGCAGAACCAGGGCCAGGATGTGCCTGACAAGGCTTTGCTGACACTCAGCGATCGCGCGCGAAGAGATCTGATCTCCGTCTTCCTCGCGACGCGGGAGGAGATGGAGAACAAGCGGATCAACGAAGTCTTCGGCGATGATTTCCTCAGGAGCAACTTCTGGCTCTACTGGCGCACCATGTTCGCCTTCGAGGAATGGCATTCCGCGCTTGAGATGAAGCTCTATCTCCATCGCTTCATCCACCATATCGGCAGTCTGGCGGATTTCTCCTCACTCAAGTTCAACCGCTACAATCAATATGAATCGATGGTTCTGCCCCTGGTCAAATGGCTGCAGGATCGCGGCGTCAGGTTTCGGTACGGCATCGAGGTCACCGACGTCGATTTCGACATCCAACCCGGCCGCAAGCAGGCGACCCGGATTGCCTGGATCGAAAATGGCGTCGAAGGCGGCGTCGATCTCGGCGCCGATGATCTCGTCTTCATCACCATCGGATCGCTGACCGAGAATTCCGACAATGGCGATCACCATACTCCGGCCAGGCTCAACGAGGGGCCCGCGCCGGCTTGGGATCTGTGGCGCCGGATCGCGGCCAAGAATTCCGCCTTTGGTCGTCCCGATGTGTTCGGATCCAATATCCCGGAAACCAAATGGGCATCGGCAACCATCACCACGCTAGACGCGCGCATCCCGGCGTACATTCGCAAGATCGCCAGGCGCGATCCGTTCAGCGGCCGGGTGGTGACCGGCGGCATCGTCACGGTCAAGGACTCGAGCTGGCTACTGAGCTGGACGGTCAGCCGGCAACCCCACTTCAAGAAGCAGCCGAAGGACCAGATCGTCGCCTGGTTCTATGCCTTGTTCGTCGACCGGCCGGGTGACTATGTGAAGAAGCCGATGCAGGACTGCACGGGCGAGGAAATCACGCAGGAATGGCTCTATCACCTCGGCGTGCCGGTCGCGGATATCCCCGGGCTCGCGGCGACGGGAGCAAAGACCGTGCCGGTGATGATGCCCTACATCACCGCCTTCTTCATGCCGCGCCAGGCCGGCGACCGGCCGGAGGTGGTGCCTCAGGGCGCGGTCAATTTCGCCTTCATCGGCCAGTTTGCCGAGTCGAAGCAGCATGATTGTATCTTCACGACGGAATATTCGGTGCGCACGCCGATGGAGGCCGTCTACACGCTCATGCAGGTCGAACGCGGCGTGCCTGAAGTGTTTAACTCAACCTATGATATTCGCACGCTCCTGGCTGCGATCGGGCCGCTCAGGGATGGCAAGGGGATCGACATTCCCGGCCCGTCCTTCCTGCGCAAGCTGCTGATGAAGAAGCTCGAAGGCACAGAGATCGCCCAGTTGCTGGAAGAGTTTCACGTTATTTCGGAATAGTGATCGAAGGCCATCTGGCCGTTTGGATGGGGCGAGCCCGCGCCCGAGCCGCCGGAGCCTGCGTCGCCATGCCTTCGTCACGGGTTCGATGGATGCCGATGTATTATTCCGCCAACGCTTCGCTCTGCTCCGGGTCGGCGAAGCCAAAAGATGCGCAGTGACAGAGTTGTGTCTGCAGGCTTACGACCGCTTTCCCATTCCCGCCGAAAAGGCGATCCTCAAGGTCTCGGAAAGCGTATGGGCGCCGAGTTTGGCCATAAGGCTCGCACGATGGACTTCGACCGTTCGGGAAGAGATGCCGAGGTCGTAGGCGATGGTCTTGTTTGGGTGCCCCTGAGCGAGACCTTCTAGGACGTCCCGTTCACGCGGCGTCAGAAGATCTATCTGCATCCTCGCTTCAGCTTCTTCGAGGGCACGGCTCTCTGCCCGGTCGATGCGCCCGAATGCTCGGTCGACCGCAGTGAGCAGTATGGCCCTTTCGATCGGCTTGGCGAGAAAATCGACGGCGCCTGCCTTCATCGCCTGGACCGCCAGCGCGACGTCGCCATTTCCGGTCAGCACGACGATCGGCATGTCGATGTTTCTCTGTGTCAGAACTGCCTGAACCTCGAGACCGTCCATATCCGGCATATGCATGTCGAGAATGACACAGCCGATCTCGGCTTCACCCGCAATCTTCAGAAATTCCGGTCCCGATGCATAAGTCTCAATGATGAAACCCGCTGTTCGTAACGTGAACGCCACCGCTTTCCTGATTGTCTCCTCGTCATCGACTATATGAACGACGCGCTTTTCTGCCATGGTCCCCCTGGCAATTCAAACCTACCATGCTGCAGCGTCGGTCACGCCGCCGCTTCGCGCGCGCCTTGTGCGGGTTGGACCATAGTCCAAGGTCAAGGGGGATTTTGTGCCTCACGAACTCGGCGATCACGCCGGCATCTGGCGAGCCAAAGCGTGGACGACATGCTGTCGGCAGGTTCAGAAGCTATTTTAGGGAGGGGCGCCTGCGTGCCCCGCAGTCCTGCTTACGGGGCGTTGCGGACAGCCTCCGCGATCACCGGCATCATGTCGATGTCGTTGGAGGTGTGAACGATTGTGTTCGTGCTGACGATGCGCCCCACATACCCGCCCAGAACCTGCGCCGCGTCACCCGCGAAGAGGGGATGAACCACCACACAATCGGGTGGTGCGAAACCCATGCTGGCGAGCTGGCGTGCCGCGACCGCGAGCGTTCGCCCTGACGAGGTGATATCGTCGACCAGCACTGCCTGGCGATCGAGAAATGCCGAGGCGTTGGGGATCGAAATCGTCACCTCACGGTCGCCGGACCGCACTTTCTCGCAGACGAGGAACGGCGCATCGGCGTCGGCCGCGACCTGCGCGACCCATTGCTCGCTTTCCATGTCGGGGCCGATGATCAGCGGCCGGGCGACGTTCCGTTTGATCCATGCTGCCAGGAGCGGGGCCGCATGAACGACCTGGGTCGGAATTCGATAGATCTCTGCCAGCGCATGGTAGCGGTGGAGATGCGGATCGACCGTCACCATCCAGTCGAGATGGCGAGACAGGAGGGCGGCAAAGGTTCGCGACGTGACCGCCTCGCCGGGATGGAAGCGCACGTCCTGGCGCATATAGGCGAGATAAGGGGCGACGAGACCAAGCTTGAGGGCGCCAAGCTCGCGAAGCGTGTCCGCGGCGAACAGAAGCGGTAGCAGCTTCCCGTCCGGACGATCGAGGCTCGACAGAAGGACAACGTGCCGATCGGCGACATCGCTTTCGATCCTGAGATAAGTCTCCCCGTCAGGAAACTGGCGATGTTCTAGTGCTCCCGGCTCTGCGTCGAGGGCAGTGCACAGGGCCTGCAGCAGCGCCTCGCTGCCGGGAAGCGCGAAGACGATCGGCCGGTTCATTCAGCGGTAATCCCGAAGATCGCCCCGTCACTCACCGCGAATGCCGCGGCATAGTCAAGCTCACCGGGACTCTCGGCGTGGATGGTGCATAGTGGGGCGCCTGCCTCCACCGTCTGGTGCAGGCGGCTGTGCAGCGCGACCCCGGCGGCTTTGGCTGTGGGCGCGCCGGCGAGCTTGGCGACGATTGCGAGCTTGCGATTATCGATGCTGACGATCCTGCCGCTATAAGGTGCGATCATATCCTGCTGAAACTTGGCAACCGGCGGTTCTCGCATGCCGCCCTGGGCTTCGCAGATGCGTCGAAATTTCGCCCAGGCCCGGCCGCTTTCGAGGCTTTCCAGCGCGCGCGCGAATCCTCCGCCGGTCGGTGTCGCTCCCGCCAGCTCGAGGAGGCCTCCGGCGAGTTCGCATGCCCGGTGCGCGAGATCCTCTGCGCCGGGTTCGCCCTGGAGCACGGCCAGTATGTCCTGGGCTTCGAGCGCCGGGCCGATGCCACGGCCAATCGGCTCGACGCCCGGGCCGCACATCACGCGGGTGCGCAGGCCAAAGGCCTCGGCGACCGAGGTCAGCGCCGTCGAGAGCGTTTCGGCTGCCTCGGCGCTGCGCACCTTGGCGGTCGGGCCGACCGGGATGTCGATCACGAGATGGGTCGCGCCGGCGGCAATTTTCTTGGAAAGCACCGAGGCCACCATCTGTCCGACCGCGTCGATGTCGAGCACCCGTTCGACCCCGATGATCACATCGTCGGCCGGGCTGAGCTTTACGGCGCCGCCCCAGGCGATACATCCACCCTCGCGCTCGACCACCCGGCGGATCGCGGGCACGTCGAGGTCGACGGGCGCCAGCACTTCCATCGTGTCGGCAGTGCCGGCCGGCGAGGTGATCGCGCGTGAGGACGTCTTGGGCATGATCAGGCCTTCAGCGGCCATGATCGATACGATGATCGGCGTCGTGCGATTGCCCGGCAATCCGCCGACGCTGTGCTTGTCGACGATGACGGCACCGGCCCAGCTCAGCCGCTCTCCGACATCGACCATGGCCCTCGTGAGCCCGACGGTTTCATCCTGATCAAGCGGGACCGCCGAACAGGCCGTCACGAAGGCCGAGAGATGGACATCGCTGTACCGGCGCTCGGCAATGTCAGTGATGATCGCCGAGAAGGCCGCTTGGCCGAGTCGGTTCCCGTAGATACGACGCCGCACGTCACTGAGCGAGGCAAGCGGCTGGGAATGCGCGATCTCCACCAGGTCGCCGTCACTGACGCCGAGCCGGTGCCAAGCCGCCTCGGACAGGCCAATCTCGCCGGGTGCCGGAATATCGGCCGAACTGTGCAGCAGGGAGACCACCACTTCATGGCCGCCGGCGCGGAGTCTGATTTGAGCGCGGGACGCGAGCCCTTCGGATCGACAGACCGGGCAGTCGTGACGCATGACTGCAATCGGATCGTTGCCGGCTGCGGTAAGGCCGAGGCGTCGCGCCCGTAGCGTCGTTGCGATGGGCTCAGCATCGGTTTCTTCGATTGCGGGGGCGCTCACGCCAGCATGCCCCAGCTTCCCAGCGCCGGGACGCTGGAGGACCAGCTCAGTTCTTCCGAGATGCGCTTCGCCAGCACATGTGCGCCGGTGGGCTCTCCGTGGTTGACGAACACATGTTTTGGCGCCTCGTGCAGCGAGCCGAGCCATCGCATGAGCTCATCGCTGTCGGCGTGCGCAGACAGCATGGTAAGGTTTGCGACCTCGGCCTCGACCGGAATATACTCGCCGTGGATCTTGATCGTCCGGGCACCGCTGATCATCGCCGCGCCGCGCGTCCCCGCCGCCTGGAAGCCCGAAAAGAGGACGAGATTCTTTCCGTCCGGTGCGAAGCGCTTGAGATGATGCAGGACACGGCCACCAGTCGCCATGCCGCTTGCCGAGATGATGACCTTGGGGGTGGGATTCGCGGTCAGCTCCTTGGACTCCTCGACTTCGCGCACATAGTGCGCGACTCCGCAGGCCGCCTCGCACTCCGCGCGACTCAGCCGGTGCTCCCCCATGAAGTCGCACATCAGCCCGCTCGCGTTGATCGCCATGGGGCTGTCGAGATAGATAGGGATGTCCCGCAGACGGCCGTCGGCACGCAGACGTGAAAGGTGATAGAGGAGCGACTGCGCGCGTCCCACGGCGAAAGCCGGGATCACGACCGTGCCGCCGCGCCTGACGCACCGCTCGATATGGTCCCCCAGCGCTCTTGTCGGGTCGATCTGCTCGTGGCGGCGATCGCCATAGGTGGACTCCACGAGGACATAGTCGGCGCGCGCGGGCGGCTCGGGATCCTTCATGACCGCGTCGCCGTAACGCCCGATGTCGCCGGAGAAGAGGATCGTGCGACCTTTCCAGTTGATCTCGATCGACGCGGCCCCGAGGATATGTCCGGCGCGATGATAGCGTGCCTTGATGCCATCCGCGATCACGTGCCATGCCCCGAACTCGATCGTTCGGAACAGTTGCAGCGCCAAGCGCGCGTCGGCCTGGGTGTAGAGCGGCAGTGCCGGTTGGTGCTTGGAAAAACCGTGACGGTTGGCGAACTCCGCGTCCTTCTCCTGAAGATGACCGCTGTCCGGCAGTAGAAGCTCGCACAGAGCTTCGGTGGCCCGTGTACTGAGAACGGTTCCTCCCCACCCGAATCGTGCCATCCGGGGCAGCGCGCCGGAATGATCGAGATGCGCATGGGTGAGCAGCACCAGGTCGACATCGGCAACCTCGGGCGGAATCGGCGCCCAATTGAGGCGGCGCAGATCCTTCGGACCCTGGAACAGGCCGGAATCGATGACCACCTGCGTCTCGCCATCATCCACTAGGTACCGAGAGCCCGTTACGGTCCCCGATGCGCCGAGAAAGGCGATGCCGAGGCCGTCTGCTGAGCGCTCCGCGAGATCGATACGCGCTTCTTGTTCGAGGATAGCCGTGCCGAAATGGCTGCGGGGGCGATGCTTCTGTTTCCTCTTGTGCATGAATCCTTGCCTGCCTCTCACGTTTATATTCGTGAGCGCAGCATTGGTGGGCTCGTACCTCGAGCCTATACGCAAAAGCCGCAGCAAGCCTGTTTAGCCTCAGTGCCGGTGCCGCGCTGATAACGGTGGACGGGTCCAATCGACGCATCTCGACGCCCACCGCTGGCCGCCTCTTCCGAACTTCGGTCTCTACTTATACCTGGCTCCCGGGACTTAGGCCTAACCTGGCGGCGCATCGGCTAGAAGAGAGTGGCATATGGACGATCATGACCATCGAATGCGCAAACGCGGGACGATCGTCCTGATCGGGTTCCTGCTGGTAGCGGGCTTCTTCCTAATCACCGAGCACACCGCGCACTTTTTCGGCGTGCTGCCCTATCTGATCCTTCTCGCCTGTCCGCTCATGCACCTGTTCATGCACCATGGTCATGGCGGCCATCAACATGGCCACGAGCCCAATCAGCTCCCGACCGGCCTGCCGGCCAATTCCAATGAGCGTGCCGAGGGGGAGTCGCGATGACGCATACCGATTACGGCTATGGCCTGTGGGGCCTCGCTCTGGTCAACGCGGCCGTGTTCATCCTGTTCGCATTCAGCTTCTTCAAGCCGGCGACCAAGCGCGACTGGCGCAGTTTCGGAGCGTTCAGCGCGTTCATCATCGCCCTCTTTGCCGAGATGTATGGTTTCCCGCTGACGATCTTCGTGCTCTCAGGATGGCTGCAATCGCATTTCCCTGGCATCGACTGGTGGAGCCACGACGCCGGCCACCTGCTCGAGATGATGTTCGGTTGGCGCGTCAACCCGCATTTCGGGCCGTTCCACATTGCCAGCTTTGTGTTGATCGGCGCGGGCTTCTGGCTGATCTCGGCCGGCTGGGCGCCACTTCACGCTGCCCAACGCGCTCACAAGCTGGCGACCACAGGAATCTATGCCAAGGTACGCCACCCGCAATATGTCGGGTTCATCCTCGTCATGCTTGGCTTCCTGCTGCAATGGCCGACTCTGCTGACGCTCGCCATGTTCCCGGTGCTCGTGGTGATGTATTTCAGGCTGGCGTGGACCGAAGAAAAGACTGCGCTTGCGGAATGTGGTGAAAGCTACCGCGATTATATGCGCCGCGTCCCCGCGTTCATTCCGCGGTTCAAGCGGGCTCCGGCGGGACCAGCCAGTCTGCAGGTAAGCGCGGCCGACAAACCAGTCCGAGGCGTCAGCGAGCTCGACGCTCCAAAGCGCTAACGCCACGGAAAATCGAGAAATCTTGCTGTTTCTAGGGCGGTAGGTTCTGTCGCTACTCAGCCTCGTGCGAAGGCGCTGACGAATTCCTGCGGGACTTGCCCGAACGTAAATGTGTCGAGGAAGCTGCCGGAGAACCGGCGCAGTGTAGCGTATCGCTCGGTTGCAAGAACCAGAGTGTCTTCCTGAGCGAGGTCCGCCAAGGCATCGACGTGCGGACGGGCTGCCATCAGGCGATGCCAGCCCACCATTTCATCGACCAGGACCAGCGGATCGCCGCCGGTTTCCTCTGCCATATCCAGCGCCGCGATCGTTGCACCAAACAGCCGCATGAGCTTGCCGACCGACGGTGCTGTGTCCTGATAGCGGCGTTCCTGGCCGCGCTTGGCACGGGTGAACAGCCCGCCAATGAGGCGCTCGAACATCAGGATCGCGGCATCGGCAAGCTTGACCTCGAGATTGACGACCGCGGCTGCCAGCGTCGCTCTGCGGCGATTGTTGGAATAGTCGGCCAGCAGGAACGGCGGAGCGACGCTGCCCTCGCGCACGAATTGGCCAAAGCGGAAGCCCGTGGTTGCCAGGCTGATCGCCGGTTCAATCCCGAGATCGCGTATGAACCGCAGCCGCTTGAGAAGCGCATTCATGTTCTTGGTTGACGGAGATCCGGGCATATCCCGCAACCAAGCCAGCGGCGTCATACCAAGGGCTGGGTCATTGATCAGGAGTGCGTCGAGCAACTCCAATGTAGTGCCGTCCAGTTCGGCGACGACTTCCGCTGCTGCGCGCTTGCGAGCACGGGCTCGCCCGGCAAGCCCGGACCGCTCGAGCGTGTCGGGCAGGGGCAGAATGAAGCGCTCCGCCTTCAGGTTTTCCATCAAGGATCGGGCAATTGTCTCTCCGCGGTCGCTGCGCATGGCTGCACGGGCTGCAAGTTCAATGGCGTGGGTAACGTCCGCGCGTGTGAACGGTCGAAGACCGAGATAATCAGCGGCAATTGAGCTGTGGTCGGTTCGCGTTTGCGGACGGTGGCCATAGGCACCGAATGCCCCCGGAGCGACGCAAAGCTGCGCAGACAGGTAGTTGAGTATAGCATCGGGGATGTCCGAGTTCGTGCGCAGCCCGAACCCTGGATGCCGCAGCAGGGCGAGGTGAGCGGCTATACCAAGCCGATTAACGGGGCCTCGTCGCTTTCCGATGACGTCCAAGTCTTCGGCCGTCAGCGTGTAGTTCCTGATGATCGAGAAGTGGTCGGTTCTTGGCAGGAAAAGCCGCTCGCGCTCATCCCGCGTCAGTAGATTGCGCCGCGCCATGTTGTACCCCACCTGAGTCGGAATGACCCCCAATCGGTCAGGCTAGACCCGCGGAGTGGGGCAGGCATGCACAAAGTTATTGCAGAGTTTCAGAGGCATCTCTGGCTTAGCGTTGTCTGGTGAACAAACCTTGAGGTGCCCCCTTGTATGGAGACGGATGAGCGAACTGCCGATTGACAGTTCCAGCTTCTTCTGGTGCCATTGCCCGGCGCAATTCACACCGGCAGCACGTCAAAAAGGACGTGCGATGCGAACAACAATTCTGGTCATTTCTGCCATCGGGCTGTGTCTTTGGACTTCGGAGATCTCGGCTCGACAAGCTGAGCTGCTGCGTTTCTCCAGAGCGCACAATGAGATCACAGAAAGCGAAGACCATGTTGTCACGCAGAATGTCCTGCAGCGTATGGAATCTGCCTTTAAGCCGGCGGAGGGTCGTGCAGATCCAATAATGCGGCACGGATCAAGCTATGGAGACAAATGCGAGGATTACCATTATATTCCGACGTATTGGCTGTCTGCAAATATTGAGCGCCGCCGCGCAGTCTACTTGCCTTTCGTTGTCAAAATCGCGTGCGAATTCGACCTCCCGGCCCGCTTGCTGGACGCGGTCATCGCCCAGGAATCCGGATACAACTCCAGGGCAGTAAGTCCTGCGGGCGCAATGGGCATGATGCAAATCATGCCCGGTACTGCCCGCTCCTTAGGCCTCGCTTTTCCGTGGGATCCGATCGCTAACATACGCGCAGGCGCTCGCTATCTGCGCGACCAGAAGTACCGGTTTGGGCGCATGGACTTGGCTTTGGCCGCCTACAATGCCGGACCTGAGCGCAAGTCACTCAACGCAGGCTATATTCCGGCAATTCCGGAAACGATGGCCTACGTGCGCACTATCACTACAAACTGGGCCAGGCTTGCCGCCGAAACGCCCATCGTCACTGGTGCAATAGCCAGAGCCAGCGCCGCCAATCTGGCAATCACAGCGTCGGGCTATCGGGAGGTCGATCTATCAATTTACGAAGGGATAAACGCTTCGAGCCCGATATAGTGGGCATAGAGCACCGCGATCGCGAGAATGCTCGGAAATCCCAGAAAGTATGCAAGCTGGAAGTGCAACCACACGCGCGGCAACCAAAGGATGCACGCCGCTACCGACTTCTGCGGGGGCCTGAGCACACCCGTTCGAACATCATGACACGTCTTGAGCAAAGCACAGACCGAGCAGATCGCGGCGAGCAGGGCGACAGCGCTGTACAGCTTCTGCCACGCCAGTACGGTCTCGGGCGCCATTACGTTCGTCAGGCCTGCAAGGTTTGTTCGTTTTGCATGATCCTCTCCTGGTGCGACAGCAGCAAGTCATAGGCCCGGCGTGCGGCCTCGTGGATGATCGCCGGCCGCAGATCGACCTCGATCGAGCCTCGCCGGCAGGTCATGACCTCGAGGTAGAAGCTCTTTAGGCTTTCGGCAGCGAGGAACACGGCCTGGTTGGCGTAGGCATCAGGATCATGGAGCAAGGCGACGCTGATCTTGGCGCGGACGTGATCCATCCCGAGCTCGTCAAAGATCCTGTCGCGCATGCCGTCAGTCAGCGGGTTGGTTTTCTTGAGAATCTTGTGGAGCCTCGCACGGGAGATCCGCATCCGGTCAGCTAGGTGCGCGGGCGGGATTCCCTGTCGTGCAAGCTCAGCGTTGATCAGCTGTTTGTATTGGTCTTGTTCCCCAGGCGCCGGGCTTGGATTGGCAAAGAGAAAGACCGGTTCCGTCTCGGGATCAGCGCTCGGCTTGAAGACCGTCTCAGGCGTCAAGTTCCTGTGAGGCATATTCCATCCCTCCCAAGGCAAAACGTCTATGGGATGGCATAACCTGTCAAGAGTCTTAAGAAGCGCGTAATACTGCTCCGGAGCTCTACCTAGATGAGATTGTGGCGCTCGGCGAGATAGACGGCGAGCGGGACAAGGAGCTTATCCACGCCCTGTTTATCGCTTATATTCTTTACCTTGTCGCGCAGCGCATCGTAGTCAGCCGACCACTTCGGAGTGACCTCCAGCCACACCGCGATATCGCCGTCGACCGGGAACTCGCTGAGGAACAGGTCCAGGTCATCCTTGGATATCCCGTGGGATTTAAGGCGTTCGCAGGCCCTCTGGGCCGTCATTCGCATGGTCTGGAAACGCCCGGTCCGCTTGGAATAGGCGCACATGGCGTCGGCCAGCAGGTCGAAGCACTGCTGGCTCAGGTGGATCCGGACATTGCGGTTGCCTGTAGCCATAGGCGGGTGATCCAGAACATCTGACGCGGCGCATAATGGGCCGAAATTGTAAATTTAGCGAATCCGGTCCGGGCGGGGCGAGTCGCCATGCTCGTTTCCTGCAGCGGGAACCGCAATTCCGCTTGGGGCAAAAACGTTTCCCGCAAAGGAAAATGCAGTTCCCGCAAAGGGGATTCCGTTTCCCCGAAAGGGAAACAAACCTCGTCCGAAATTGGCGTTTCGGGAAATCTTCCGATTCGCGACGGGGTCTCAACCGCCTGTTAATTGCTCCCATCAGCGCACCTCTGTTCATTCTGAAGGCCGTGAATGACGCGGCTTTTGGAAAAAGGACGAGAGATGAAACTCATCACAAACGGAAAGGCGCAGACCCTGCTCCAGGGCGCGGCGGTTGTCGCTGTCGCCGCGCTCTTCGGTAGCGAGGTCGCAATGGCCGGCGCTGACGCGACCTTCAACACGGCGCTCACCGCCTTCACCGGCTTCCTCGAAGGGTCGGGCGGCAAGATCATCACCGTGCTGAGCCTTGCCGGCGGGATCGTCGGCCTCGCTTCGGGCCGCTTCAGCCTCGCACAGGTCGCCATTCCTGTCGGCGTCGGTGTCGGCGCCGGAACCGGCGTGCCGATCGTCACCGCCGCCGTCACCGCAACGATCTGACCCAAGTGGTCCCCCCTCCGGCCTCGCTCTTGGATGTGGCGTGGCCGGACAAACTGGAGGGCGGTGTCGTCTCATGAATCGCTACACGGTTCCCGCGCATCTGGATGATCCCGAACTCATCGGCTTTTGGACGCTCGATGAATTTCTCGCGATGATCCTGCCCTTCGCGTGGGGGATCCTGTCTCAACATATTCTGATTGGGCTTTGTTCAAGCGTGCTGGCCTGGTGGGGATTGCGCAAGTTGAAGGCGGGACGAGCCGTCTCGTGGATCATTCATTCGGCCTACTGGTACCTGCCCGGTGCCTTCATGGGCCTCAAGGCGACGCCGCCCTCCCATCTTCGACTGATGGCGGGCTGATATGGATCTCTCGATTTCCCACGGCCAGGCGCAGCGGCTCCTGAAGCAGCGCAACCTGCTGGCGATCACGGCAACCGGACTGTTCGGCCTCAGCGTGCTGCTGACGCTCACCGCAGCGCACCGCGATCGCGAGGTCGTGTTGCAGCCGGTGCTGGCCAAGCCGCTGACGCTGTCCTCGAGCCACGTCGACAAGGACTATCTCGAGCTGGTGACGCGCGATGCCGCGCTGCTCACGCTCAACCGCTCGCCGTCGAACCTGCAGTACTGGATGGATTCAATCCTGGCGATTACCGATCCCAGGACCCACGGCCGGATGAAGGCCGAACTCATGAAGGTGTTCAATGAGCAGAACGGCTCGAGCGTCTCGCAGTACTTCACGATTGAGCAGCTAAGCGTCGATCCGGACGCCCTCACGAGCGAGGTCAACGGCGTCCTCCACACTGTCGTCGGCTCCAAGGAAGTGACCGCCGAGGCGCGGACCTTCCGCTTCGTGTGGAGCTACTCGGGCGTCAGCCTCAAGCTGGCCGGGTTCGGGCGCGTCACCAAGCATGACGGCGGTTCCGACGGCGGCAAAACGAGCAACAAGAGCGATGGGGGAGAGGGGTGATGGCCCAGCTTGGATGGGGCGCGATTGGCGTGGGCGCAGTGCTTGCCGGCCGGCCCTATGCGATTAGCGGAAGGCCGGTGGGCGCGGCGCTTATCTGCCTTGGCGCGATGTGCCTCGCGGCTCCTGCCGTGGCCGACCAAAGCATACCTGCGGCCGACAACGGCACGGTCACCTGCGTGGCCTCGGCCAAGGACCTCACCCGCATCAGCCTTGCCGGCGACCAGTTCACCTCGGTCTCGAAGATCAGCACCGGCAATCCGGCCGAGGACTTCAAGATCGTCAACGAGCCGGTGCGCGGCGACATCTATCTCTCGGTTCCCGACGGTTTCACAAAGCCCAACCTCTCGTTCTTCGGCACCACCCGCAAGGGCTACGTCTACAAGTTCGTTTGCCAGGTTCGAGGGCAAGACGCCGAGCAGGTGTTCGTCACCAACACGGCGATCAAAGCCGAGGCCGCACGCGACTGGGAGGTGCGAAGCTCGCCCGAGGACAGCGCGGTGCGCCTCGCCCAAGCCATGTACCGCAGCGAAACCATCGAGGGCTTTGAGGTGCGCCAGGACGTGCTCGAGCCGGTCACGGTCGGCAAGCTCGAGGTCCAGCAGATCGGTGAATACCGCGGCGCCGACCTCAAGGGGCTGGTCCTGCGCGTCCGCAACACCGGACGCGACGCGCTGCCGCTCGACGAGAACATGCTCGCCGCCAAGGGCGCGGTCGCCTTCATGACCCCGGTCAGCGAGCTCGCGCCCGGGCAGGCCGCCGCCGTCTACCTCATCCAGTCGAATGGAGGCCGCTGATGGATTGGAAGAACCCGTTCCGCAAAGGCCCCAAGGCGCTCGATGGGCCTGCCGGCGTCACTGAAGACAGCGATGCCTCCCCGCTTGGCGATGCGATCGTCGCCAACGAGGCAGTCAAGAAAAAGCAGATGCTGCTCCTTGGCGCAGGCGGTCTTGCCGCCCTGCTGATCGGCTCGACCTACATCTTTTCGGGCGACGGCAAGAGCAGCGATGCTCATGTCAAAAAGGAAGTCGGCGAGGTCTCGGTAGACGAGATGGTCAACAAGAACATGGCCGAGAAGGAGTGGCGCGCCCAATCCGAGGCCCAGATGATGGCGATGGACAATAACATGCGCGCGCTTGCCGCCCGCGCGCAGCGCGCCGACCAGCTCGAGGCGCAAATGGCCCAGAGCCAGGCACAAGCTGCGGGAGTATCGCCGGACACCGAGCGGGTGCTCTCCGCCTACCAAAGCGAGAACGAGCAGCTCAAAGCAGCGCTCGCGGCAGCGCGGCAGTCGCCGGTCATGGGCCAGCCTGTCGTGGGTCCGGGCGCGACCCCCGTTGGGCCCAACGCGATGTACGGGCGCACCAGTCCGCCGAGCTACCAGAGCGCGCAGGCAACCCCGGCGGGGCAAGCGGCGGCGGCGGCAGCTGGCCTCCCGACCGGGCGAGGCAGCGAGGTCAGTCTCGTCTCGTTTGGCGAAGGCGCGAGCGGGACCGGCAGCCCGGTGCCCAAGGGCAACACGGTCTATACCGACAGCGCCAACTACCTGCCGCCGAACTCGATCGCGGTCGCCAAGGTCATTGTCGGGGTCGATGCAGCCGCCGGCGTCCAGAGCCAGACCGATCCGCTTCCCGTTGTGCTGCGGATCACCGGGCCTGCCCGCTCGGTCTATGACAATGGACGTCTCCTCACCACCAACATCGCCGGATGCCTGGTCAACGGCGCGGCGCGCGGCGACCTCTCGTCCGAAAAGGTCTACGTCAAGCTGCAGCGGATGACCTGCCCGCAGCCGAACGGCCGCTACGCGGTCTCGGACGTGAAGGGCTTCATCGCTTTCGGCGGGAAGACCGGGGTGAGGGGGCGGGTAGTGAGCCGCGAAGGCTCGCTCGTCGGCCAGGCTTTCCTTGCCGGGCTCGCCGGCGGGTTCGGACGCGGGTTCTCGGCCAACACCAATTCGATCCTTCAGGGAACCAACGTCAATGTGAACGGCCAGCGCCAGAAGCTTGGTGTCGGAGAGATCCTCCAAGGCGGGCTTGGCGAAGGCGTCGCGACCTCGGCCGACACTGTTTCCAAATACCTGATCGAACGGGCCGAACAGTACCAGCCCGTGATCGAGATGCCGACCGGGATCGATGTCGAAATCGTGTTCCTCGAGGGCGTGTTCATCAACGGATGAGGAGGGTTTCATGAAGCTGAAGTCACTGAACTTGAAATCACTGAACTGGGGGCCCGGCGCCCTTCGTAAACTGGCGATGCCGCTCGCGGCGATCGCGCTTGGCAGCGGGGGCTCGCTGGTCTGGGCGAACGCCAATGCCAATGCGCCAAGCGCCCCTTCGGAAGCCGATCTTGCGGTGACCGCGGCGCTCAAGGAACGCCTGCCGCGCACGCAAGTTGCCCACGTCAATTGCCAGGTCGTCGACGGGGTCTGCGAAGTCACGGCGGGATCGCAGCTGTTCTACGTCGACAGGACCGCGCGCTATCTCCTGATCGGCCGCGTCTACGACATGCAGACCCGCCAGGACCTGACCGCCGTGCGCCTGCTCGAGGTCAACCCCGATCTGCTGGTCGGCGGGGCCGCCGGCAGCAAGCAGGAAGCCCAGGAAGTCGAGACCCCCCGCCGCGGCGTAAGCACTCCGTCGGCGAGCGGTGCTCCCCGGATGATGTCGCTCGCCGCACTGCCCGAGGCGGGCGGCATTGTCTGGGGAGCAAACTCGGGCCCGACCGTCACCGTCTTCAGCGACTTTCGCTGCGGCTATTGCCGGGCGCTTTCGGGCGTTCTCGAGACGATGAACGTGCGGGTGATCGAGCGGCCGATCTCGGTGCTTGGCAGCCGCGACCTTGCCAACCAGGTGTTCTGCGCGCGCGACCGGCGGAAAGCAGTCAAGGCAGCCTATGCGGGCGCCCCGATCACCGACACACGGGCCTGCGACACCTCGCCGCTCGATGCCAACGAACGCTTCGCCCGCGAGCAGGGCCTGGCTGGCACGCCGGTCATCGTGCGTTCGGACGGGGCGGTGATCGAAGGCTTCCGCCCGCGCGAGGTGCTCGAGCAGTGGCTGAAGGGCGCCCGCTCATGACCGCGCTGACGCCGGGGCAGCTTGCCGGTCTGGGCCGCGCAGTGGCGCGCAAGTCGCGCGGACAGGTCTCGCTGCCGCCGGTCGCGATCGAGCGGGCCGAGGCGATTGCGTTGTGGCACGAGGTCGCATCGGGCTTTGGCAATGCCGAGGGCCGGCTGCTCGCTGCGCGCGATCTCGATCGGCTGCGCCGCCGGGCCTGGCAGGTCTCGCGCGGGCTTGCGGCGCTCAGCGAAACCAGCCTCAGCCTCGAAGCGGGCCTTGCCCTCTGGCGTCTCGCGCTGCGCCTCGGCAAGCTCGGCGAGCGGCGCAAGGCAAGCGGTCTCACGCGGGCGGCATCGGTCGCGGCGCTCGGCCTTGCCGCAACCCAGCTCGCCGCCTGCACCAGCTTGTTCGGTGGTAACATCAAGGGCAGCTTTGCCTGCAGCGCACCCAACGGCACCTGCGCGCCCTCGACGGTGATCGACGACCAGGCGCTGTCGGTGATCCAGAACGCCCGGCCAATGACGCCGGCGGGACCCTATATGCGTTCGCCCGCCTCGCCGCGCGCCACAACTACGGCCTATGTCCCGACCGGAACCGGCCGCATCACGCCGGCGCAAGGCGGAATGGCCCACCGCGAACGCCGGGTGCTCCGGGTGGTGTTTCCATCGTTCGTCGATGGCGGCGGCAATCTCCATGAACCGCGGATCGTGCATGCGGTGGTCGATGACGGGGCCTGGATGCAGCTCTCAGGCAGCGAACCCACGGCGATCGACCAGATCGAGGGCCGCTCGGCGAGCCTCGCCAGCGCGGCTTTCATCTCGCCGCCCTTGCCGGATGCAGAGACCCTGCCGAGCAACCTGTCGCCCGCACCAGAGGTCAAGCCCGCACCTGCTGGGCCGCCAAGCCCCGAAGCCGTTGCGGCGGCGCGCGCCAAGGGCGCAGCGCTGAAGGCAGGGAGCGCGATCGACGCGATCCGCGCCGAGGTGCAAAGCCGCCTCGCGCAAACCGCAAAGGCCCCCGGTGCTGCGGCACAGATACCGGCTCCTGCAGCCGGAGCAGCGCAGGGCGCGGCTCCGGCCGATGCCCCCAAGCCTGCTGCCGCCGTGACGGGACCGGTCAACGGGCCCGCTGCTTTCCCAGCCAAGGTCGAGGAGTAGGGCCCATGGTTTCGCGCAGTTTCTGGGACCGGTTCCTCGACATGATGTTCGGCGAAAGCGCGCATCCCGAGGCGACACGCCCGGTGCTCGGCGCGCCGATGCTGTCGAACTGGCTGCCCTATCGAAGCTACGACAAGAAAAGCCGGATGTTCATCAACACGGAATCAGTCGGGTTCATCCTCGAACTCGCGCCGATGATGGGGGCGGACGAGCGCAGCGGCGAGATCCTGACCCAGTTCCTCTCCGACGCCGTGCCCTCGGGCTGCGAGATCCAACTGATCCACTGGCAAAGTCCATCGGTCGGGCAACGCATCGCCGACTGGGTCATGCCACGCATCGTCGCCAAGGGCGTCTATGGCCGAGCGGCTACCCACCGCGCGCGCTGGCTGCGCCGGGCGGCATGGATGTCGATCTCGCGCGATGCCCCCTTCTACCTGCGCAATACCCGCGTGATCCTCTCGGTCGGCGCACGGCTCAGCGGCCCGATCGGCACCGACGCACTCGGCTCAGTCCGCGAAAGCCTGCACGGGACGCTCCAGGCGCTGTCAATCCCCGCGCGCGACGTCGGCCCGGTCGAATTGATCGCCTTCCTCGACGACTTCCTCTGCCCCGCGGTCGACAATGCCGACCGGCCCGAGCACTATTCCGAGCTCGACCCGATCAACATCCAGTGCGTGCGCCGCGACCTCGAGACCCAGGTCACGCCGGATCGCATCGTTCTCCACACCGAACGGTTCCGCCCGACGGGTGAAAGCCAGGACGGCGCGCCGGTGATCGGCGAGGTCGTCCCCGACAAGTTCGACTGGCGCTTCTTTTCGGTGAGGAACCTGCCCAAGCAGTGGGCACCCTGGGACGTCCAGAAGATCATCGGCGACGTCATCAACGACAAGTTGCGCTTCGGCTGCAACGTCATGACCGTGCTTGGCCTTGTCTTCCAGGACGAGGAGGCGGCCCAGTCACGTGCCGGGCTCAAGGTCATGCGTACGACCAGTCTTGCCGACAGCCGCTCGGCCCGGTTCCTGCCCCAGCTCTCCGAGCAGCGCGATGAATGGCAGTACGTGCAAGCCGAGATGCGGCAGGGCCGCAAGCTCGCGCAGGTCTATTACGGGGTCGGCGCGCTCTCGCCGCTCGGCAAGGGCGACGTCAACGAGCGCATGGTGAAGTCGGTCTACAAGGCCTCTGGCTGGCACCTCATCGACGAGCGCTACCTCCAGGTCATGGGGTTGCTCGCCGCCATGCCGCTCTCGTTTCCCAACGGCCTGTCGGCGGATCTGAGGCGCATGAAGCGCTTCAAGACCATGCTGACGACGACGGTCGCCTCGATCGCGCCGCTGCAGGGCGAACATACCGGCGGACACATCCCGCACGTGCTGCTGATCGGACGGCGCGGCCAGCCCTTCTTCTGGTCGCCGTTCCAGAACGCGGCGGGCAACCACAACGTCGCGGTGTTCGGCAAGTCTGGCTCGGGCAAGTCGGTCTTCCTGCAGGACGTCTGCGCGGCGATGTCGGGGGCAGGGGCCAAGGTCATCGTGATCGATGACGGGCGCTCGTTCGAGCACATGGCCAAGGCCTTCGGCGGCGCCTTCGTCGAATTCAAGCTCTCCTCGGGCTTCTCATTGAACCCGTTCGACATGATCGATGGCGAGGCGCTGTCGTCCGACGAAGACGGCGAAGACTACGAGGTCGAATGCCTCGCAATGCTGAAGTCGATCGTCGGGCAAATGGCGCGCCAGCAGGACCGCCTGTCCGACACCGAGCGCGGCCTGATCGATTCAGCGGTGAGCAGCGTCTGGCGTGAAAAGCAGCGCGCTGGCACCATCGACGACGTTGCCGCGGCGCTCCGCGCGCTCCCATCGCCCTTCGCCGGCGATCTCGCCGATGCGATGTCGCCGTTCCTCAAGGGCGGCACCTATGGCCGTTTCTTCGAAGGTTCCTGTTCGATCGACTTGTCGGCGGGCCTCACCGTGTTCGAGCTTTCGGACCTTTCCTCCAAGCCCGAACTGCGCTCGGTCGCACTCACCGCGCTGATGTTCCTGACGCTGCGGGTCATGCGCGATCTTGACCGCTCGGTGCCCAAGCTGACGATGATCGATGAGGCCTGGCAGCTCCTTGGCGGCGGGCAGATGGGCCAGGCGATCGAGACCTATGCGCGCACCTGTCGCAAATATGGCGGATCGCTGATCACCGCGACCCAGTCCCTCAACGACTTCTACAAGTCCGAAGGCTCGCTCGCCGCGCTCGAGAACTCGGACTGGTCGATCGTCCTCCAGCAGAAGGAGGAAACGATCAATGATCTCGCCAAGCACCAGCGCTTCGAGATGGACCACTACACCGAGAGCCTGCTGCGCTCGCTGAAGCGCAACGGCACCGAATATTCCGACGTCCTGATCAAGGGGCCGGAGACGCTCGCGGTAGGCCGGCTCGTGCTCGATCCCTATTCGGCGACGCTCTACTCTTCGAGCCCGCGGGTCTTCTCCGAGATCGAGGAGAAGGTGCGCGCCGGCCTGCCGCTCCCCGATGCGATCGAGCGGGTGGCGTTTCCCGACTTCGTGCCGCCGCAGCCTGGCGCGCCCGACTTTACGGACGGCGAACTCGCCGAGGCCGCGGAATGATCGCGCTCCTCGCCCCTCGTCGCCGGCCCATGCGCCTCGATGGTGCCTGCTACCATGGCCTGCGCTTTGCCGGTTGGCTCGCGGTCACGCTGGGCTGCGTTGCCGCGCTGTGGCTGATGTTCTTCGTGGCGCTCGGCAATTTCAGCTTTGGCGGGACCGTGCTCCAGCTCGATAACTTCGCTTCGCGCTATGTCGCCGCGAGCGCCGAGCGCCAGGACCGCTTTGCCCATTTCTTCTGGCTGACCAGCGCCGGGCTCTTCGCCGCGGTCGGCTTCTTTCGCCGCCACTCGCTGCTCCTGCGCGGGGCCGCGGCAACCTCAGATCCCAGGGAGAACCATCATGGCTAGAAGCCCCCGCATGTCCGCGGCTCCAGCGGCCAGCACCCCTGCCGGCCCGCTGTTCGAGGCCGAGGTGAGCACGCCCCGACCCGCGCCTCGCACCCGGATCGGACTGGTTCCCGTGGCCATGGTCGGCGCGCTGGTTGCCGCAGGGCTGTGGGGCGCCTGGGTCACCAAGAACGTGCTCGGGGCAGGGGACCGGCCGGCCATCGCCAAGGTCCAGCTTTCAGGCATCGTCGGCGAATATGTCCAGGCCCAGGCCCGCTCGGCCACCCCGCCCGAGCAGGTCACCACCGAGACCCGCGCGTTCATGGGCGAAGTCCAGAAGAACCTCGAACGCCGCGGCGCCTCCGGCCAGATCGTGCTGGTGGGCGAAGCGGTGCTGGCCGGCAATGTCCCCGACATCACCGCTGAGGTGCGCCGCGAAGTCTATACGCATGTGAAGATGCCGCAGCCCGCCGCCACGTCGGCGGGCGACGTCATGGGCGCCATGCGCGCGGCGATGGGCGGGCAAGGGGTTCCGCAAGCAGCGGTCCAGGCCCCGATACAGGCAGGCGCTTTGGGAGGGCAGGGCAGTGTCCCCGTCAACTGAAGCTGGACCCCCACGATCCTCGCACGGCCGCCGCTGGCTCGTGATCGGCGCGCTTGGCGTGACGCTTGCAGCGAGTTCTTCGCTGGCGAGCTGGCGCGACGACCATGCAATCCTCATCAATACGACCCAATCGCTCCCCAACTGGGCCTTCTGGATCGACAAGCACCGCCGCCCGGCGCGCGGGGACTTCGTGGTCTTTGCCCCGCCGCAGACGCCGCTCATCACCGCGCATTTCGGCAAGGTCTCGCCGCCCTTTGCCAAGCGCGTCAACGGCATGCCGGGCGACGTGGTCACCCGCGAGAACGGCGTGGTGCGGATCAATGGCACTGAGGTCGCGCGGCTCAAGCTGGTGAGTTCGCGCGGCGAAAGGCTGGCGCCTGGACCCACGGGCCGCATCCCCGAGCACTGCTACTATGTCGGGACCGAGCACAAGGACGGGCTTGATAGCCGCTACGCCGACATCGGCTTCGTCTGTGCGAACCGCATCATCGGCACCGGGGACTCGGTGCTGTGAGTCGGCTCGCAGCCTTCTTCGCCACGGGCGCCGCCGCGCTGCTCATTGGATGGCCGCTGATCTCGGCGGTAAGGGCCGCCGACTATGGCCAGATGGGCCAGACCTTCCCGATCATCGAGGCCGATCTGCTCACGACGATCGAGACCAGGCTCAGGACACTGGAGGCGGGTGGCGGCATCGAACGGCTGCAACGCGAGATGCAGGAACAGGCGGTGGCAAGCGTGCGGCGGCCCAGGCGGGTCGATGGCATGACTCCGGCGACCACCAAGCGCGATTGGCTGTTCGATCCCTCGATCGTGACCGAGGACGACATGGTCGATGCCAAGGGCAATCTCATCGCCGCGCGCGGCACCAAGGTCAATCCGCTCGACATGGTCCAGCTGCGCCAGGCGCTGGTCTTCATCGACGGCGATAATGCGGCCGAACTGCAATGGGCGCTGCGCACCTGGAGTGACACGGCGGCCAAGATCATCTTTGTCTCGGGCTCGCCCTTCGATGCGATGAAGCCGTGGCAACGCCGCTTCTACTTCGACCAGGGCGGCACGCTCACCACAAAGTTCGGCATCCGCCACACCCCGGCCGTGGTGAGCCAGGCGGGCTCGGGCCTCAGGATCAGCGAACTTCCGCTGCCGCACGAGGCGCCGACCCCAGGTGGAGGCAAGAACTCATGACCCATCCGCTCATCACCTTCCTCAAGACCCCGATGGCCGCGCCCGAGACACGGGGCTTGCGGTGCATGCGCCGGCTGTGGATGGCGCTGTGCTGGTCGCTGGCGCTCGCCGTGCTGCTGCTCCCGGTGCTGAAGGTGCTGCTGGGGCCGTGGGCTGCGCTTCCCGCCCTGCTTCTGACGGTAGCGGCGATGCTCCACGGGTTCGTCTATTTCCGCGCCAAGGCGCGCGCGGACGATGCCTTTGGGCGGGAGGGTCGGCCATGATGCGGGTTCCCGCCGGGATCATGGCGCTGCTCGGCGCGCTCGCGCTCGCCTTTGCCGGAACCAGCCCAGCGCGGGCCGATACGGTCACCTGCCACGGCAAGTTCATCAACCCGATCACCGATGTCTGCTGGTCGTGCCTGTTCCCGCTCTCGATTGGCGGGCTCTCGATCTGGAAGGGCTCGCGCCCCGATCCCAAAAACCCCTCGTTTCCCCTGTGCGCCTGCGGATCACCGATCCCGCGCATCGGTATCTCGGTCGGCTTCTGGGAGCCGGTGCGCCTCGTCGATGTCACCAACAAGTCGTGGTGCTTTCCCAACCTCGGCGGGATCCGGCTCAACCCCGGTTTCGACATCGGCGAGGGCCATGTCCAGGGGCGCAGCCAGGTCGGCGGCAAGACGCAGAATTCGTCGCAGTGGCAGTCGCACTACTACGTCTATCCTCTGCTCTACTGGATGGAGATCCTGACCGATTTCCTCTGCTTCGAGCAGACCACCTTCGACGTCGCCTATGTGACCGAGATCGATCCGCTGTGGCAGGATTCCGCGCTGACCTCGATCATCAACCCCGAGGTCGCGCTCTTTGCCAACGGAATCGCCACCGCGGCCTGCGCGGCTGACTGCGTCGCGGCGACCGCGAAGCTGCCTATCGACCAGATGTTCTGGTGCGCAGGCTGCAACGGCGGAATGTATCCCTTGAACGGCCACGTCTCGGCCCACGTCACCCCGATCCAGGCCTCGCGGCTCGTCGCCGAGCGCATGCTCTACAAGATGCACCGCGAGGCGCTGGCCTGGGGCACGATGGGATCCAAGGCGCTGTGCCACAAGTACCTGATGCCGGTGATGCGCAAGCAGCAATACCGGCTGCAGATGACCAATCCGATCTCGATGGTGAAGGGCCGCTACGCCTGCGCGCCGGTGGGCGCTGCCACCATCATTCCCCAGACCGGCAAAGGCTACCCCGTCAAGGGCGAGGACTTTGGCTACCTCGTCTGGCGCAAGCGCAACTGCTGCATGCGTGCGCCGTGACGGCGCAGAAAGGATATATGTATGTAAATCAACATCATAATCCTTTCGATCGTCTTGCTGACGATCGACCGGTGGCTGCGATGCCACCCCACCCGACGGAAGGAGTCGGGGCGGA
>Ga0310344_10000322_pt1 | contig 38112 bp, 37 predicted proteins | sample HC15DNA20200_MG_FD_203801 | JGI IMG/M metagenome (GOLD analysis project Ga0310344, IMG submission 203801) | Marine microbial communities from station ALOHA, North Pacific Subtropical Gyre - HC15-DNA-20-200_MG | ecosystem: Environmental > Aquatic > Marine > Oceanic | place: Pacific Ocean: North...
TAAATCTAATTTAAATATTGTTTGTGGCGCCCCTAATGTTAAAAAAGATATGAAAGTTGTTCTTGCTCCAGTAGGAACAAAAATGCTGGATGAAAATTTTATAATACAAAAAACAAAAATTAGAGACATTGAAAGCGAAGGAATGCTTTGTTCTGAAAAAGAAATTGGTCTTGGACTAAATAGTGATGGTATAATGCATTTAGATGACAAAGCAAAATTAGGAAGTTCATTATCAAGCTTGTACCCTTCAGAAAAAATTATCGATGTAGAAATTACCCCAAACAGATCTGATTGTTTAGGCGTGTATGGCATTGCAAGAGATTTAGCAGCCGCAGGGGAAGGTACATTTGTTGAGAAAAAAATTTTAAAAAATAAAGGTAAATTTAAAAGTAAAATTAATATAAAGATTTCAAAAGAAGCTAGATCACTTTGCCCAGTATTTTACGGGCGTTATATTAAAAATGTAAAAAATTGTGAGAGTCCAGATTGGCTGAAAAAACAATTACAAGCGGTAGGTTTAAAACCAATTTCTGCTTTAGTAGATATTACTAATTATTTGACTATTGATTGCAGTAGACCTTTGCATGTTTTTGATGCTGATAAAATAAATGGAAATTTAGAAGTTTTTTTATCTAAAGGAAAAGAAAATTTGGAAGCTTTAGATGAAAAAAATTATGAATTATCAAAAGAAATGATTTCTATTAAAGATAATAAAAATTTATTAAGCATAGCAGGCGTAATTGGCGGTAAATTATCAATGTGTGATTCAAATACTAAAAATATATTCTTAGAAGCAGCGTTTTTTGATCCAATATCTATAGCAAAAACAGGAAGAATATTAAATATAGAAACAGATGCAAGACATAGATTTGAAAGAGGAGTTGATCCAGAAAGCGTTTCTTTTGGTATAGAAGAAGCGACAAATTTAATTTTAAAAATATGTGGAGGCGAGGCAAGCGAAGTCATAGTTGATGGAAAAATACCTATAAATAAAAATAAAATTATTCTTAATAAAAAAAAAATCGAGAATTTTACAGGGGTAAAGGTTTCAGATAAAATTATAGAAAATATTCTAAATAAACTTGGATTTAAAATTACAAAATCTAGTTCTAAATATAATTTATTTTCACCGTCTTGGAGGCACGATATTAAAAATGAAGAAGATGTTATAGAGGAAATTATTCGTGTTTATGGTTATGATAAAATTCCCTCTAAATCTATTTATACAAGTAATGAGAAAAAAATAGATAATCGTTGTCAAATTAGAGAATTAAATATAAAAAGATCTTTAGTTCAAAGAGGACTTACAGAAACTATTTCATGGTCTTTTATGTCAAATGAACATGCAAAAGTTTTTGGTATTAACGATAGCTTAGAAATTGAGAATCCAATAAGTAATGATTTAAATGTTATGAGAAAATCTATAATCCCAAATTTATTGAATGCTGTGAAAAATAATATAGATAATGGTGAGGAAAAAGTTTGTTTATTTGAATTAGGCCCTGTGTTTAATAAAAAATATAAAGATAATCAGCAATTACATTTGTCTGGTATAAGAAGTGGAAAAACAAAAAAACATTGGCTTAAAAAAGAAAGAGATTTTGATATTTTTGATGTAAAATTAGATTTAGAAACAGTTCTTAATTGCTGCAAACTTCCTTTAAAAACATATGAAATTAATAATGAAACTATAAATTATTATCATCCTGGAAAATCTGGGTCTATAATTTTCTCATCAAATCATAATGTTGGAACATTCGGAGAAATTCATCCTGATATTATAAAAAAATTTCAAATTGATTTCCCTGTTTTTGCATTTGAATTGAATCTAAACGATTTACCTCATGAATTTAAAGATATAAAAAAAATAGATAGTAATAAGAATTTTCAGAAAGTTGAAAGAGATTTTGCTTTTATTGTAAACAAAAATATTTCTTCTCAAACTATAATTAAATCTATAAACGAAAAAGAAAATGATTTTATTGATGAAGTTAATATTTTTGATGTATATGAAGGAGAAGGAATCCCTGAAGGAAAAAAATCTATAGCGATTTCAATAGTTTTACAACCTAGGGACAAAACTTTAAAAGATTCTGAGATAGAGTTAATTTGTAAAAAAATTATTGATAATGTTGTAAATAATACTGGCGCGGTCTTAAGAGAAAAATAACGAAAAATGAAAATTTCTAATATAAGAAACTTTGCAATAATTGCACATATTGATCATGGAAAATCAACTTTAGCTGATAGATTAATACAACACTGTGGCGGCATAACACAAAGAGAATTTAGAGAACAAATTTTAGATTCTATGGATATTGAAAGAGAAAGAGGAATAACAATTAAAGCTCAAACAGTTCAACTAAACTATAAACATGATAATGAAGAATATAAATTAAATTTAATTGATACTCCTGGACATGTAGATTTTTCATATGAAGTTAATAGGTCTTTAGCAGCTTGTGAGGGTTCGATTTTAGTTGTTGATAGCACACAAGGGGTTGAAGCACAAACATTAGCAAATTCGTATCAAGCCATTTCTAATAATCATGAAATAATTCCAGTACTTAATAAAATAGATTTACCAGCCTCTAATCCTGATGAAGTAATAAAACAAATTGAGGACATTATAGGAATTGAAGCAGAAGGTGCTATAAAAATATCAGCTAAGACAGGTGAAGGAGTTAAGGATTTATTAAGTTTATTAATTAATAATTTACCTTCTCCTAAAGGAGTAGATGAAAACCCTTTGCAAGTTTTTGTTATTGATAGTTGGTATGATAAATATCTTGGAGTTATTACTTTAGTTAGAGTAAGAAATGGTGTTCTTAAAGTTGGGCAAAGAATTCAAATGATGTCTAATAAAGTATTATATGACATTGAAAAAGTTGGAGTATTTACTCCTAAATTAAAATACGTTGATAAATTATCTGCAGGAGAAATAGGCTTTATTACTGCGGGTATTAAAAGGGTAGCTGATTGTAAAATTGGTGACACATTAACTGAAGAAAAAAAACCTTGTGACAAAGCACTTCCAGGTTTTAAACCTTCTCAACCTGTAGTCTTTTGTGGATTATTTCCTTATGACAGCTCACAATTTAATGATTTTAAAGATAGTTTAGAAAAATTAAGTCTTAATGATTCAAGCTTTTCTTATGAACAAGAATCCTCTGCTGCTTTGGGACAAGGATTTCGTTGTGGCTTTTTAGGCTTATTACATATGGAGGTAATACGAGAGAGATTAGAAAGAGAATTTAATATTCAACTTATAACTACTGCTCCAAGCGTGGTTTACCAAATAACTGATAATAATAATAAGATAAAAAAAATACAAAATCCTATAGAGTTTCCTGACCCATCCTTGATAAAGAAAATGGAAGAACCGTGGATAATTTCAACAATTATTGTTCCTCAAAAATATTTGGGAAGCGTTTTTGAATTATGTGAGTCAAGAAGAGGAGAACAAATAGAACATAATTTTATGGGAAAAACTGTTGTTGTTAAATATAGATTGCCATTAGCAGAAACCATAATCGATTTTTATGATAGATTAAAGTCTATCACAACTGGTTATGCAAGTTTTGATTATCAAATAGAAGGTTATAGGGAAAGTAAATTAATAAAATTAAATATATTAGTAAATCAAGAAATAGTTGAACCATTATCAATCATTATTCATGCTACACATGCAGAACAAAGAGGAAGAGAAATTTGTAAAAGATTAAAAGATGTTTTACCTAGACAGCAGTATAAATTGCCAATTCAAGCTGCCATTGGGGGTAAAATTATTGCGAGAGAAACAGTGCCTGCATATAGAAAAGATGTAACTGGTAGTTTGTATGGAGGAGATAGAACTAGAAAAGATAAATTATTAAAAAAACAAAAAAAAGGTAAACAAAGATTGAAACAATTCGGAAAAGTTGATATTCCTCAATCCGCATTCTTAGAAGCTCTTAAGACTAGCGAAAATAATAAATAATTATAATATAATTATAAGGACAGGTGTCAGAGTGGTCGATTGTGCATCCTTGGAAAGGATGTGTTCTAGCAATAGAACCGGGAGTTCGAATCTCCCCCTGTCCGCCATTAATTTTTTTAATCTTTTTACTAGAAATTATATTGAAAAATATTAATCTTATTTTCTATGACTAAAGCATTAATATTATCTTCTGGTATAGCGTTTATTATTTTTTTAATCATTGACTTTATTTGGTTATCGGTCGCAGTAAAATATTTATATAAACCTTCTTTAGGTTCTTTGTTACTTGATAAACCAATTATGTTATCTGCTTTTGCATTTTATTTATTATATATTATTGGAATAACATTTCTTGTCATATCCCCTAATCTAAATGGTTTTCAGATTTTAAAAGCATTTTGGATGGGAGGTTTATTTGGTTTAGTAGCATATGGAACTTATGATTTAACAAACCTTGCAACAATTAAAGGTTGGTCTTTAAAAGTAACAATTATAGATTTATTTTGGGGTGGAATTCTAACAGCAGTTGTATCAAGTTTAACTGTTTGGGTAATGAGTAAAATTAACCCTATATAATATATCTATGTTAGATATAAATAAATGTATTTGGATTACTGGAGCAAGCACAGGAATTGGAAAAGATCTTGCTCTAAAACTAGCTAGTGAAGGATTTACAGTTGCAGCAAGCGCCAGATCCTTGATTAATCTTAAAAAATTAAAAGATGAATCTAAAATCTTAAAAGGTTCTATTGAAATATATCCTTTAGATATAAGTATTAGAAATAACGTAGCCTCTATTTTTGAAAAGATTCAGAAAGATTTAGGAAATGTTGGTACAGTAATTTTAAACGCTGCAATAAATGAGCCAATAAATGCAAAAAACTTTTCATCTCAAAAATTAGATAGACTTATGCAAGTTAATTATACTGGAACAATCAATTGTCTTGATCCAGTTATTAAAAAATTTATAAGTAATAAATCAGGAAAAATAGCAGTAGTAGCATCTTTAGCAGGATATATTGGTTTTCCATATTCATCTGGTTATTGTCCTACAAAATCTGCGTTAATTAGTCTTTGTGAGTCACTTAGATCTGATTTGGAGCAGTATAATGTAATTATTCAGGTTATAAATCCAGGATTTGTAAAAACACCTATGACTGATAAAAATGATTTTCATATGCCGTTCTTGATATCAAGTAATAAATCAACCGAATATATTTATAATGGGCTTTTAAGTAATCGTTTTGAAATTTTTTATCCCAAAATATTTGGCTATATTTTGAAAATTTTAAGATTGTTACCTTATTTTATATTATTACCAATCCTGAAATCTATGCTTAAATCTAGAAAATAATTATTTTTTATTTTTAATGCTGATTTGAACAAGGTCAAGAGTACCAAATTCAAAACCTGTTTCGCAATAGTTTAAATAGTATTCCCACATTCTTTTAAATTTTTCATCAAAACCTAGAGGCTCGATAAAAGTCCAAGATTTTTTAAATCTTTTATACCATTCTCTTAATGTTTTAGAATAATCATTAGCAAATCCGTTTATTGAGGTTTGTAATAAGCCATTTCTAAGTATTATATCTTGTAGTATTTCTTTTGAAGGGAGCATACCACCAGGAAAAATATATTTTTGAATAAAATCTAAATTATTTTTTTTATAATTATAGAATCTTTTATTATTTATAGTGATAATCTGGAAAGCTGCCAATCCATTAGTTTTTAATAGTTCTTTAACTTTTTTAAAATATATGTCCCAATATTTTTCACCAACAGCCTCAAACATTTCAATTGATACAATTCTGTCAAATTTTCCCTTTAAATTTCTATAATCTACTAGTTCTACTTTTATTTTTTCATTTAAATTTAAACTATTAACTTTTTTTTTTACATATTGATACTGCTTTTCACTTAAAGTTATGCATGTGATTTTACATTTATATTTTTTTGCTGCATAAATAGCAAAACTTCCCCAACCACATCCTATTTCAAGAACATTGTGATTTGGTTTTAATTTCAATAATTTACAGATTTTTTCTATTTTATTTATTTGTGCTTCTTCTAAATTACTTTGTTTTTTTTTATAAATTCCAGATGAATAAGTTAAATTTTTATCTAGCCAATGTTTGAAAAAATCATTTCCTAAATCATAATGATAAGAAATATTCTTTTTATTTTGTAAAATTGTATTTTCATTTAATTTTTTTTTTATAGAGTTAATAAATCTAACAAAAATATTTTTTTTAAATATAAAATTTAAGTATTTTTCATTTTTTAAGAAAAAAATCATTAACGATTTAAGATTATTAGTATTTATATATCCTTCTAAATAAGATTCTGCAAATCCTAACGAACCATTATTTAAAATTTTTTTTATTGATTTATAAGATTTTATTTCAAGATAAGCTTTTGGTTCTTTAGTTTCTCCAGAAAATTTATATTTCTTTTTTTCTGGTGTTATAATCTCTATTTCACCGTATTTGATTCTTGATATTTTATTTAAAAGTATTTTCATTTTTTATTTAATGTTAACTTTGAATTTAATCTTGGTTTTTTAAAATATTTAGCTCCTTTAAAAATAAAAATTTTAAATGCTTCAAAATAAATTGCTAAAACAACTTTTATAGTTAAAAAGGGAAATTTTAAAAACAATATTAGTAAGTTTTTATAATTAATTTTTTTATATTTACAATTTAACACAGCATTAAATATTTTTTTATTATTTTTATTCATAGTTATAGAAGAGAAAAAATTATAATCTGGATTTTTTATTTTAAAATTATAATTTGCAGACATATCCCAAAAAGGAGAAACGTGAAATTTTTTTTTGCATGAATGATTAAAATATTTTTTTTTTAAATCTTTCTTGTTTAATTTAAACACATAACAGTGTTGTTCATTAAAAGTATTTTTTACTTCATATATTAAAGCTTCTAAATTGTTTTTATAATTATAACAAAAGAATATAGTTAAAGGATTGAATACATGACCCAATATCCTTGGAATACTTAAAATAAAAATTTTGTTATTCATTGTCTTGATTCCAGTTTTTTTTAATATATTTAAGATCCAAGGTTTGATTTTTTTATTATTTCTAGGACCATGGTCTCTGTCATAAATACTAAATAAATTAAAACTATTATAAGAAAAAAAAATATATTTTTTTTTCAAATCGTCAAGATCATCAATGTTTATTAGAGTGTAAAAAATACTATAAGTAAATTTATGTTCTTTTGGCACAAACCTTTTGTGCATTAGCGTTCCTTTATATATAGAATTTTTAGGCATTTTCTTTTTTTAATAACTTTTCAACTTTAACTGAAGATTTAACGGCATCTTCATGAAACCCGTAAGAAAAATAGCTACCACAGAACCATACTCTTTTTTTACCTTGAAATTTAATTAGTTTTTTAGGTATTTTCATACTTTTTTCGGTAAATATTGGGTGAGTATATATTGTTTTATAAAAAATTTTATTAGGTTTAAATGGCGGATTAAGAGTTAAAAAAAAATTCTTTTTCAAATTAATATTTTGTAATTTATTCATCCAATAAGTAAAACAACTATTTTCACTTTTTTTAAATGATAAATAATTCCAACTAGACCAAATTTTAATGTTTCTTGGCATTAATCTTTTGTCAGAATGTAAATAAACTTCATTTTTACTATACTTAAAACTTTTTAATATTTTTGATATTTTATAATCTATTTTTTTGATTAATTCTCCAGCCTCATCTGCGTGGCATGCGCAAATGACATAATCATACTTTATTTTATTATTATTAGTTATAACTAAAATTTTTTTTCCTAAATTTTTTAGACTTGTTACTTTATTTTTTTTTTCAAATTTTGCCTTAGTATCTTGCATTATTTTTTTAACATATTCTCTACTACCACCTGACACAGTGTACCATTGTGGCCTGTTAAAAAAATTTAATAAGCCATGATTAGTAAAAAAATTAATAAATGAAGAAATAGGCATTTTATTTATAACACCTTTTTTAGTTGACCATATAGCAGATGCCATTGGGTAAATATGTTTATTTTTAAAATCATTTGAATATTTTTTTTTATTAAGAAATTCTTCTAAAGTGTAATTGTCATTTTTTTTTATGTGATTTTTAGAATTTTTATAAAAATTAATAATTTCTTTAAGCATTAACCAATAATTTTTTTTAAAAAAATTTTTTTTTTGTGCAAATAAACCATTTAAACTGCCAGAGTAATAAAAATCTTCATCTTGTAAATCAACAGCAAAAGACATATTGCTTTTTTCAATTGGTATTTTAAGTTTTTTAAAACAATTTGTTAAATTTGGATAATTTTTTTTATTAAAAACAATAAATCCAGTATCAATTGGAATTTTTTTTTTCAATTTTACATCAACGGTATTACTATGTCCGCCAAAGTAATTATTTTTTTCATAAATAGTTACATCAAATTTTTTTGATGTTTTCCATGCTAGATATAGACCAGAAATGCCCGCGCCTATAATTGCAATTTTTTTTTTTATATTTTTCATTACAAAAATATTTGAGACATACCTCTACTTCATTCTAAAAAAATAGAATAGAAATAAAATAAATATATTTCAGGGAATTATATTTGTTTTATATTAACAGCACTTTGTCTACCATTTTCGTCTTCAACGTCGTATGATATCTTATCACCTTCATTGAGTACGGAAATGTTGGCTTTTTGCAATGCGGTGATGTGAAGAAACATATCTTTTTCATCATCGTCTTGATCAATAAAGCCATAGCCTTTTTTTGGATTGAACCATTTGACTTTGCCGGTTTTTGAACTCATGTAATCGTATCTCTATAGTAAAAAGTTAATAAATTAATAATTAAACCATTTAATCAATAATATAATTTAATGCAATACTTTTTAATTAAAAAATTTTTGTTATTTTTTGTTTAATTTGTAAGATGATTTAATGGTTCTTAGAAGTATAATTAGAAACTTTTTAAAGCTAGAATCTTCTAGCGGTATACTTCTTTTATTTGCAGGCATACTTGCTTTAATTTTCAGTAATTCAAATTTTGCTGAAACATTCGATTATATTCTACATTTAAAATTAAATTTTGGTTTAGATTCGCCATTATTTTATAAATCTATACAACATTGGATTAATGACGGGCTTATGGTTATTTTCTTTTTTTGTATTGGATTAGAAATTAAAAGAGAATTTTTAGAAGGTGAGCTTTCAATGCCTTCTCAGGCAATCCTTCCAGTTATTGCTGCAATAGGAGGAATGGCTGTCCCTGCATTTTTTTACTTAATTTTTAATTATAATGATACTGAGACATTTAAAGGTTGGGCGATACCTTCGGCAACAGACATTGCTTTTTCTTTAGGAGTGCTAAGCCTGCTTGGAAAAAGAGTGCCAATATCATTAAAAATTTTTTTAATGGCTCTTGCAATTATTGATGATTTAGGAGCAATTATAATTATTGCATTATTTTATAGCTCTAATCTTGATATTATTTCTTTATTTATTGTTTTTTTTATTTTATTTTTTCTTTTTTTATCCAATAAAAATAATATCCAAAATATTTGGATTTATATTTTTTTTGGTTTATTACTTTGGATTTTTATTCAAACTGCTGGAATACACGCCACAATTTCTGGCGTATTGTTAGCAATTTTTGTTCCTCATACTAAGGGTAAAAATAAAAACACATTGCTTACTAATGTCGAGCATAAACTTCATCCCTGGACTTCTTATTTTATTATGCCAGTTTTTGCATTAGGAAATGCAGGTGTTTATCTTGGAGATGTATCTTTAGCATCACTAAATAATCCAATCCCTTTAGGAATTATGACTGGACTTTTTTTTGGTAAGCAAATTGGAGTTTTTTTTACAACTTTTCTACTTATCAAGATGGGTTATGCAAGATTACCATCGCAATCTAACTGGATTCAAATGTATGGGATTGCTTCTCTAACTGGAATAGGATTTACAATGGCAATGTTTATAAATTTCTTAGCATTTGATAATGAAATATTTATTAGCCAGGCTAAAATAGGTATTTTAATTGCATCCTTTGCTTCTGCAATTCTTGGATATATTTTACTTAATTTGAAAAGCAGCAGAAATTAATTTTTTTGTATATTTTTGTTTAGGTGATTTAAATATTTTATTTGCATTTCCACTTTCAATAATTTTTCCATTTTTTAAAACTACTAATTGATGAGCGATAGATTTTACAACTCTAAGATCATGTGAAATAAAAATATAGCCTAAATTATTTTCTTTTTGTAATTTTTTTAAAAGATAAATAATTTGTGATTGAACTTGTAAATCTAACGCACTCGTAGGCTCATCTAATATAAGAAATCTTGGTTTTAAGACAACAGCTCTTGCAATTGCTATTCGTTGTCTTTGACCCCCACTAAATTCATGAGGGTATCTATTTAAAATAGACGAACTAAGTTCTACTTTTTTTAGAGTGTCTATAATTAGTTTTTTTCTATCTTTATTGTTTAAATTTTTTTTATGAACTTGTAATCCTTCTCCGATTATTTCTTCTATTGACATTCTTGGTGATAAACTACCAAATGGATCTTGAAAAACAATTTGTATATCATTCCTTAATGGTCTCATTTCTTTAAAATCATACTTATTAATATTTAAACTTTCTTTCTTTTTAAAAAAATTAATTTCTCCATTACTTTTTATTAATCTTAAAACAGCCATACCTAAAGTTGTTTTACCAGATCCGGATTCACCAACTATTCCTAATGTTTGTCCTTCAAAAATATTTATATTTACTTTGTCTACAGCTTTTATAAAACCAGTTGTTTTTCTTAAGAAACCTTTTTTTATTGGATAATAAACTTTTAATTCTTTAGTAGTTAATAAAGGAATATTTTTTTTTATTTTAACAGGCATACCTTTTGGCTCTGAAGCTAAGAGTTTTTTTGTATATATATGTTTAGGTTTAGAAAATATTAATTTTGTCTTTCCTGTTTCTACCACTTTTCCATTTGTCATTACAACAACTCTATCTGTTATATTTTTTACAATTGTTAAATCATGAGTTATTATTATTAAGCTCATATTTAATTTATTTTGTAATTTTTTTAGTAAATTTAAAATTTGAGCTTGTATGGTAACATCTAATGCAGTTGTTGGTTCGTCAGCAATTAATAAATCAGGATCATTAGCAAGAGCCATTGCAATCATAACTCTTTGTTTTTGACCACCAGATAATTGGTGAGGGTAATCATTTAATCTGTTTTTTCCATCTTCAAATCCTACTAAATCTAGAAGTTCCAAAGCTCTATCTTCTGCTTCTTTATTAGATAATTTTTTATGTAAAAAAAGAACTTCGGTAATTTGTTTCTTTATATTATGTAACGGGTTAAGTGAAGTCATTGGTTCTTGAAAAATCATTGATATATTGTTACCTCTAATTTTTTGTAAATCTTCTTCGTTTAATTTTAAAATATTTTTGTTTTTATAAAAAATTTCACCTGATGGATGAAAAGCTTTAGGATAGGGTAATAATTTAAGAACAGATAGAGCAGTAACAGATTTACCGCTTCCTGATTCACCAACAATTCCAACAGCCTCTCCTTTTGCAACATTTAAAGAAATATTTTTTACAGCAGAAGAAATTCTATTCTCAATTTTAAATGAAACAGATAGATTATTTATTTTTAAAAGATTTTCCATTTATAATTAATTATTTTCTAAATATTTTTTTGGATCAAAGGCATCTCTAATTGCTTCACCAACAAAAATTAATAAACTAAGCATTACCCCTAGAGTTATAAATACTGTAATACCTAACCAAGGAGCATTTAAATTTGATTTTCCTTGGGCTAGTAATTCTCCTAAACTTGGTGATCCTGGAGGTAACCCAAATCCTAAAAAATCTAAACTTGTTAAGGTAGTAATAGAACCGTTTAAAATAAATGGCAAAAAAGTTAAAGTAGCAACCATTGCATTTGGAAGAATATGTCTTTTCATTATTGTTAAATTTCTTAGTCCAAGTGCTCGTGCGGCATGGACATATTCAAAATTTCTTGTTCTTAAAAATTCTGCCCTCACAACTCCAACTAAAGCCATCCAAGAAAATAGTAACATAATTCCTAAAAGCCAATATATATTTGGTTCTACAATACTTGCTAAAATTATTAATATATATAAGACAGGTAATCCTGACCAAATTTCAATAATTCTTTGAAATATTAGATCAATAATGCCTCCAAAAAACCCTTGGATCGCCCCTGCAGCAATTCCAATAATTGAACTAAATAAAGTTAATGATAGTCCAAATAAAACACTTATTCTAAAACCATAAATTAATCTAGCTAAAACATCTCTTCCTTGATCATCAGTACCTAGTAAATTTTCTTTATCAGGAGGAGATGGGGCAGGGGTTGGTATTAAATAATTAATTGTATCGTGAGAATAAGGAATTAAAGGCCAAATCATCCAACCATTGTTTTCTATTTTTTCTTTTATATAAGGATCTTTGTAATCAGTATAAGTTTCAAAATCACCATCGAATTTCTTTTCTGTATAATTTTTAAAAATTGGAAAATAAAAAGAATTATCATATTTAACCAACAAAGGTTTATCATTTGCTATGAATTCAGCAAAAAGAGTAAAAAAAAATAAAAATAAAAAAATCTTAAAAGATCTAAATCCTCTTTTATTTGCTTTGAAATTTTTAAGTCTTCTGTAATTAATTTCAGATATATTAAAATTAAACATGTTTAATTATCCCTTGTTTCAAAATCTATTCTTGGATCTATTACAACATATGTAATATCAGTAATTAAATGCAAAATTAGGCCAAAAAAAGTAAATATATATAATGTTCCAAACACAACTGGGTAATCTCTATTTAAAACGCTTTCATAACCCAAAAGTCCCAGACCATCTAATGAAAATATAACTTCTATTAATAAGCTACCGGTAAAAAGTATAGAAATAAATGCAGCTGGAAAACCAGCAATTACTATCAGCATAGCATTTCTAAAAACATGACCATATAAAACTTTTTTTTCTGAAAGACCTTTGGCTTTTGCAGTTGACACATATAATTTATTTATTTCGTCTATAAAAGAATTTTTTGTCAGCATTGTTAGCGTAGCAAAGCCAGCAATTACTAGGCTTAAAACAGGTAATGTAATATGCCATAAATAATCTAAAATTTTTTCAAACCAGTTTAAATTTTCCCAATTACTTGAAGTTAGTCCTCTTAATGGAAAAATATCTAAGAAACTTCCTCCTGCTAAAAATACAACTAAAGCAATAGCAAATAAAAATGAAGGTATTGCGTATCCAACAATAATTGCAGTACTTGACCATATATCAAATCTCGACCCATCTTTTACAGCTTTTTTTATACCTAATGGAATTGAAATTAAATAAACGAATAAAGTTGTCCACAAACCTAAGGAAATAGATACTGGCATTTTTTCAATAATGAGGTCGATTACTTTTTTACCTTTAAAATAACTTTCTCCAAAATCAAATTTTAAATAATTTTTTAGCATAATAAAAAAACGTTCATGGGTAGGTTTGTCAAACCCATAATATTTTTCTAATTCTGCAATAAACTCTGGATCAAGGCCTTGAGAACCTCTGTATTTACTAGAAGCATCAGAAGATTGATTGGTTTGTATACTTGTATTTTGTGATGAGACATCTCCTTTATCGGTACCAGCAATTCTAGATGTAGAATCCACACTATGCCCTTTAATTTGTGAGATCATTTGTTCTACTGGACCACCAGGAGCAGCTTGTACAATTATAAAATTTATAAGTAGTATACCTAGTAGAGTAGGAAAAATTAGTAAAAGTCTTCTTATTATATAAGACAGCATATATAAACAATTATATTAATTTATTACGTTTTCTAATAGTTTTACTTTATTATTATCATACCACCAGGTATCGATTCCTAAATCGTATTTCGGATTTATTTTTGGTTTTCCAAATTTATCCCAGTAAGCAATCCTAAAATTTTGTATATGCCAATGAGGTACAACGTAGTATCCAAACAATAAAACTCTATCTAAAGATTTTGTGGCTGAAATTAAATCTTTTCTGTTTTTTGCAGCAATTATTTTATCAATTAAAAAATCAACCGCCTTGTTTGATACGCCCGCATAATTTCTACTTCCTTTAATTTCTGCTGAACTAGAATTCCAGAAATCTTTTTGTTCATTGCCAGGGCTTAAGCTTTGACCTAAACTTACAACTGTCATATCAAATGAAAAATTTTCTAATCTTCTTTCATATTGTGCGCTATCAACAGTTCTTACTTTGACATCAATACCAATTTTTTTTAAATTTCTAGCATATGGCAATGCAATTCTTTCAAATTCAGGGCTTACTAAAAGTATTGTGAATTTTAAAGGTATTCCAGTTATTTCATTTACTCTTTTTCCATCTTTGACTATCCATCCAGCTTTATAAAGTAATTTATCTGCAATTTTTAAATTTTCTCTTATTTCACCAGATCCATTGTTTATAGGATTTTTGTATATTTCATTAAAAATTTCTTTTGGTAATTTATTTTTAAAAAGTTCTAATAATTTTAATTCTTCTTGTGAAGGTAATCCGTAAGAAGCTAAATCAGAATTAGAAAAAAAACTACTAGTTCTTGAGTATTGGTCAAAAAAAAGTATTTTATTAGTCCATTCGAAATCAAACGCATAATTAAGAGCTTTTCTAACAATTCTATCTTTAAATATTTCTTTCCTAGTATTAATAAAAAATCCTTGCATTCCAGTAGGAATTTCATGTTTTACTGACTCTTTTTTTACATAACCATTTTTTATTGCTGAAAAATTATATGCATTAGCCCATCTTTTTGCTTGGTTTTCTTGTCTAAAGTCGTAATCACCACTTTTAAAAGCTTCTAATGCAACTGTAGCATCACGAAAATATTCTATTATTATTTCTTTAAAATTAAATTTTCCTTTATTAACAGCAAGATCTTTTCCCCAATAATTGTCAACTTTTTCAAATTCAATTGTTCTGCCTGCTTTAAAATTTTTAACCCGATAAGGCCCTGACCCAATTGGGCTTTCTAATAAAACATTATTAAATTTATCTTTCCAATATTTTTCAGATAATATTTTCATTTGACCTATAATTAATGGAAGTTCTAGATTTCTTTCACCTTGAAATATAAATTTTACTTCATGATCGCTTTTTTTTTCAGCTTTTTTTACATTCCCATAATAAAATTTAAAAAAAGGATGTCCTTTATCTTTTAATGTATTTAATGTCCAAATAACATCCTCTACTCTTATTGGATTTCCATCATGAAACTTAGCTTCTTTTCTTATTCTAAAAATGGCCCACGATCTATCTTCTGGTACTGTTATTGATTCAGCTATTAAACCATACATTGTAAATGGCTCATCAAAAGATTGTGTTAATAAACTGTCATGAACTTGCGATAAATTTACTGCAGGGCTGCCTTTTAAAATAAAATTATTTAAAGTATCAAAGCTTCCAATTTGATGAAGTTTTATTTTTCCACCTTTTTTAGCATTTATATTTACATAATCAAAATTTGTAAAATCTTTATTATATTTTGGGTTACCATGCATACTTATTGCATGTGATTCATCTAATTTTTCAATTGAATAGCTGTTAGAAGAAAATATAAAAAATATAAAAATTAATAAAATTTTCATTTTATTTTTTTAATCACTTTTATAAGTTGGTTGTGAATTTTAGCATCACCTGCTGCTATAATTCTTCCATCACTTTTAAGATTTAATTCATTACCTTGCCAGTCAGTAAATTTACCTCCTGCACCAGATACAATAGCCGCACTTGCAATATAATCATATGGTTTAAGATTTGCTTCTAATAAAACATCAATAAATCCTGATGCCATAAGTCCATGAGCATAACAATCAGCTCCAAATAAAGTTTCTCCAATTTTAGCTCTTACATTTCTATATACTTTTTGGTTCTTTCCGACAAACATCATTGGGCTTGTAGCGTACATTTTTGAACCTTTCAATTTTTTACAATTTCTAGTTTTTACTTTAACATTGTTAAATCTTGATTCTTTATTTGCTATACCTACCCATCTTTCTTTTAAAATTGGTTGATTTAAAACTCCTAAATAAGGCCTATTATTTTTCATTAATCCTATTAATGTTCCAAATAATGGCTTTCCAGTTATAAAGCTTTTTGTGCCGTCTATGGGGTCTATGACCCAGGTATATTCATTATCTATATTATATTTGCCAGTTTCCTCACCAAAATACCCACACTCTGGAGATTTTTTTCTTATTATGTCTCTTATTTTTTTTTCAGCCTCTTTATCTGCTTTTGTTACAGGTGTATTATCGTTTTTTATTTCAATTTTTACTTTTTTTCTAAAGTATTTTTTTATTATTTTTCCACTAGCTTCAGCACATTCATGAGCTATTTTTAAATATTTGTTTTCAAGTTTTTTCATATATTTTGTAATAAGTAATTTAAAATTTAAAAATTGATAATATATGTATAGCTTCGAAAAAACTAAGGAAAATTTATGTATATTAAAAAAATTAATTCAGTTTCTTTTCAGGGTATAGAAGGTGCTAATTCACATTTAGCCTCAAAAGCTTTATTCCCTAAAGCTAAAATTATTACATGTGAAACTTTTGAAGAGGTTTTTGATAGTGTAAAAAATGGTAAATCTAACATAGGTTTAATACCTGTTGAGAATTCTGTAGCAGGGAGAGTTGCAGAGATTCATAGTTTAATGCATAAAACATCTTTGAAAATAGTAGGAGAATATTTTATGAAAATTGAATTAAATTTATTAGGTATTAAAAATACAAAAATTAAAAAAATAGAAAGTGTTAGAAGCCATATACATGCTTTGTCACAATGTAGAAAATTTATAAAAAAAAATAAATTAAGAATGATTGTTACAGCTGATACTGCATTAGCTGCAAAAGAGATTAGTGAAGCAAATAATCATAATGAATCAGCAATAGCATCTAAACTTTCAGCTAATATTTATAATTTAAAAATTTTGAAAAAGAATGTTGAAGATAGTTTAAAAAATGTAACTCGCTTTATTTTACTTCAAAAAAAACAAATAAAAGTTAATCCTTCTAAAGGTAAGATTTTAACAAGTTTGATTTTTGCTGTAAATAATGTTCCAGCTGCTTTACATAAAGCTTTAGGATGTTTTGCAATTAACAATGTAAATATGACTAAATTAGAGTCTTATGTAAATGAGACATTTAAAAATGCAGAATTTTATGTTGATATTGAAGGAGATGCTAGAGATATAAATGTATCAACAGCTCTTAATGAAATAAAAGAATATACAAAATTCGTTAGAATCTTAGGCAGTTATTACGCTGATAAATTTCGTAAATAATTTTTTTTAATAAATTAGTTACTTCTGTTATAATAGTTTGGGGAGGACGCTATTGTTAGTTAATCGGGTCAGAGGAGGAATCCAGCAGCCCTACCTAGTAATTGTGGGTCTCCCCTATTTGAAATTATAAAAAATGACAGAACCTTTTCTAGCTCTTGCGAGGAAATATAGACCTAAAAAGTTAAGCGAACTTATAGGCCAAGATGTTTTTGTATCAACAATACAAAACGCAATTAAAAGCAATAGACTTGCTCACGCATACTTATTTTCTGGTGTAAGAGGTGTAGGAAAAACAACAACAGCAAGAATTTTAGCACATTTATTTAATGGTGAAGATGAAGTAAAAGGAAATCCATTAGATCTTTTTGAGGTTGATGCTGCAAGATATACAACTGTTGATACTATTAGAGAATTATTAGATGGAATTAAATACAGACCCTCAAACTGGAAGTATAAAATCTACATTTTAGATGAAGTTCACATGCTTTCTACTTCAGCAGTAAGTTCATTGTTGAAAAATCTTGAAGAACCTCCAGAACATGTGAAATTTATTTTTTGCACAACAGAGCCTAGAAAAATTCCTGCTACTATAATTTCTCGTTGTCAAAGGTTTGATTTAAAAAGAGTTCCTTTTGATACATTGGCAAATTACTTAATTGAAATTGCTAAAAAAGAAAAATCAGATATTGATATTAACGCATCTAGCATGATTGCTCGCGCTTCTGATGGCAGTGTAAGAGATGCTTTGTCAATATTAGATAAGTCATTATCAATTGGTGAAAAAAAGATTACAGAAAAGCAAGTTCAAGAATTGTTGGGGCTTGTTGACAGAACTAATATATTTTTATTATTTGAAAATTTATTAAATAAAAAAACTAAGGAAAGTTTAGAATTATTTAATAATTTATATAACTCAGGAGCTGACCCATCAGTAATAATCCAAGATTTATTAGAAGTAGTACATTGGGTTACCAGATTGATTTTAACTCCAGAAATATCTAATGAGCCTGGTGTTTCACAAATTGATAAAGAAAAAGGAACAGAACTATCTAAACAAGTGGATGCTTCACAACTTTCAATTTTTTGGCAAATACTTTTAAAAGGTTATCAAGAATTACAAAATCATGATATGCCACATATTATAGCAGAAATGATATTTGTTCGTTTAACGTATTCTTCGGAATTATCTTTATCTAATAATATTGAGATTAATAAAAAAGAAGATAGTGAAAAGATCTCAAGTGAAACTGTAGTTAAAAATAAACAAGAAAGTAGTACTAATGAGAATAAAAATAAATCTGGAATAAGCTCTGATACGGTTATGGAAATGAAAAACATAGAAACTTTAGCTAAAAAAAGCGATTTTGTTGAAAATAATAAACAAACTTTAGAGTCAAAAAACAAATTAGCCATTGGTAGTTTTAAAGAATTAACAAATTTATTTCTAAAGAAAAAAGAAATTTTGTTATTTAATAATTTATTTTCCCATGTACATTTGGTTAAGTTTTCAAAAGGGAGAATTGTTTTAAATCCTACTGAGGACGCACCTAAAGATTTAGCAAATAAGGTAAGTCAATTATTAAATGACTGGACAGGAGAAAAATGGCATATTTTAATGACGCAAGAAAAGGGAGATTTAACACTTGAAGAACAAAGTGATATGCAAAAAGCAAAAATCATTGATGATTTTAGTAAGGATGAAAAAATAAAAGAGATTTTAAATATATTTCCTGAATCAAAGATAGAAGAGGTAAAAAAAGAAGGAGAAAATAATGAATAATTTTAATGATATGATGAAAAAAGCACAAGAGATGCAAAAAAAAATGCAAGAAATGCAAGAAAGTCTTTCAAGTTTAGAAGTTGAAGGAACGTCAGGTGGGGGAATGGTTAAAGTTGTTATGAATTGTAAAAATGAAATAAAAAAAATAGATATAGATCAATCTATAATTAATAAAGATGAAAAAGAAGTAATGGAAGATCTTGTAGTTGCAGCATTAAATGATGCCAAAACAAAAGCTGAAGAAAAATCACAAGAAGAAATGAAAAAATTAACTGGCGGATTAGGATTGCCTCCAGATATGAAAATGCCTTTTTAAAAAAAAATATGCACGACGATGTTCTTCAAGAATTAATTCATTTATTTTCCAAATTACCTGGAATCGGCCCAAAATCTGCTAGTAGAATGGTTTTATTTTTATTAAAGAATAAAGAAAAGCTTATGTACCCTTTAAGTAGATCTTTATTATCTGCTGGAGAAGCAATAAAAAAATGTAAAGATTGTGGAAATATTGCAGTTAAGATTCCTTGTAATATTTGTGATAATCCAAAAAGAGATAAATCTGTTATCTGCGTAGTCGAAGATGTAAGTGATTTATGGGCTCTTGAAAAAACAGGCTCTTTTAAAGGGCTTTATCATGTTTTGGGAGGATCTTTATCTGCATTAGATAATATTACACCAGACGATTTGTTAATAGAACAATTAATAAAAAGAGCAAATTCTGAAAATATTAAAGAAATAATTCTTGCTCTAAATTCTACTGTTAATTCTCAGACAACATTGCATTATATAACAGATAAATTAAACGGAACTAATGTAAAAATTACTAAGATTGCTCAAGGAATGCCTTTTGGAGCAGAAATAAACTATGTAGATGAAGGAACATTAACTACTGCTTTTAAAGCTAGGAAGCCTGTTTAATTTAAGGAGATATTAATGACCTCAATGATATTTTACGATTTTGAAACTTCTGGTAAAAACAAAGATTTTGATCAGATACTTCAAATTGGTGGGGTATTAACAGACAGTAATTTTCAAATAAAAGATAAAATAAATATTTCTTGTAGATTAAAAAAAGATACTGTGGCGTCTCCTGAAGCTTTGTTAATTAATAAAGTATCGATTGATCAATTAAAGTCTAATGAAATTTCTCATTATAGTTTAATAGAAAAATTAAAAAACAAATTTGAAGAATGGTCGCCTGCTTGTTTTACTGGTTTTAATAGTATTAGTTTTGATGAAGAAGTATTAAGACAAGGATTATTTAAATCTTTTAATTTTCCTTATTTAACATCCTCAAAAGGTAATAGGAAATTAGATATATTAAAATTAGCTAGAGCTACAAGTTCATTTTCTCCAAATAGTATTGCAGTTCCTTTAGAAGGAAATAAACAAGTTTTTAGATTAGAAGAATTATCAAAGGTAAATCAAATTGATCATAAGAATGCTCATGATGCAATTGGCGATGTAATGGCAACAATGGAGCTTGCGAAAAAAATTAAAAAAAGCGCACCTGATCTTTGGAATTCTTTTCTTATTTATAAAAATGGAGATGAGTTAGGAAAAAAAATTTTTAATGAAGATTTTTTTTGTTATCAGGACTTTATGTTTGGAAAAATATTTAATTTTGCAGCTACTTACGTATGTTTTCATCCAGTTTATGGAAAGTCATGGCTAGCAGCTTTTGATTTAAAGCATGACCCAAGACCAATAATAGATTTAAATTTTAGTGAAATGAAAAGCGCTTTATTTTCAACACCTACAAAAATTAGACAAATTTCTTTAAATAAAATGCCTGCAGTTTTATCTAAGGATCATTTTAATTCTCTTGAAGAATATAAAGAAATAGGTTTTGAAGAAATATTAAAAAGAGCAAAGATAGTTAAAGAAAACCAAGATTTTTGTAATAAAGTTTTTGAAATTCTTGCAGAAAAAGCAAAAGAAAAACAAGACACATCTAGTCAAGATGAACAAGATTATTTTCCTGAAGATTTTATGCATCAAACTTCAATTAATATGTCAAAAGAAGATAAAAGCATTTTTTATAAGTTTCAAAATAGCGATTGGGATGAAAAAGCAAAACTTTATAATAGTTTTCAAAATGATGTACTTAAACATTTTGCCAGATTATTAATTTATGAAGAAAATCCTGACTCATTAATTAAAGAAGAATTAATATTAGTAAAGAAAGAAATTGCTGAAAAATTATTAACTACTGAACAAAAGCCTTGGATTACAATTCCTGAAGCAATGAAAGAAATTGATGATTTAAGAGCAAATGAAAGTACCGATAAAAAGTTTTTAAGTGATTACGATTTATTTATCCAAGATTTAGAATCTTTGCATAAAAAAAATCTTTAATATTTAATTGAATATAAAAATAAACCATGAGCAGGAGCAGTTTGACCAGCAGCACCTCTTTTTTTTAATTTAATTATTTCTTCTAAATCTTTCTTTTTAATTTTTCCTTTTCCAACCATCATTAATGTTCCAGCTATAATTCTAACTTGATTATGTAAAAAAGATCTAGCTTTGATCCATAACTCAATTTGAGATGATTTTCTAATTATTTTTATGGAATTAATTGTTTTAACTGGAGATTTTGCCTGACATTCTGTAGATCTAAAGCTTGTAAAATCATGTTTCCCTATAAGTAATTTTGCAGCTTTTTTCATTGATTTCTCATCTAGTTTTTTTTTTATATGCCATACCATTTTATTTTGAAGTGTAGGGGGAGAACGTCTATCTAGAATTTTATATAAATAGGTTCTTTCTTTTGCATCAAATCTAGAATTAAAATTTTTTTTTACTTTTTTACATTTTAAAACTGAAATTTTATATTTTTTATATAAATTTTTTATATGAAAATTTAATCCGTCTCTTATTGAGTCTGTTTTTATTTTTTTATTTAAATCAAAATGTGCAACTTGGTTCAAAGCATGTACCCCCGCATCGGTTCTGCCAGACCCTTGTATTCTTTTTTTCTCTCCAGTTAGTTTAAATAGACTTTTTTCTAAAATTTCTTGAATTGATAATCCATTTTTTTGTTTTTGCCAACCACATAGATTTGTTCCGGTATACTCAATATCTATTTTATATCTTGCCATTTTTTTTATTATTCAACTTTTTGTTTTATTTTAAAGCGAAACCCTTTTAAAAATGTATTAATATCCATTTTTATTGATCCAGATTTTTGTAAAATTTTTGGTTTAATTATTTCATTGTTACCACAACTGATAGAAAAATTTTTATCTATTATTAAACCTGGAGATGTATCATTTACTTTTTCAACACCAGCATCAAAAATTTTTATTCTTTGATTATTAATTAAAAACCAACCTCCTAATGCTTTTATTTGTCTTAATATTTCTTCTCCACTATTATTCCAATTTATTTTTGTTTCTTCTGATTTAATTTTTTTAGCATAGGTAACTTTTGCTTCACTTTGCTTTTTTGAATTAATTTTCCCAATATTTTCAATTTCTTTTAAAACGTTAATAATTAATTCTCCGCCTATTATAGATAATTGATCATGAATTTCTTGCGCAGTACTTTCTTTTTTAATTTCAATTTCTTTTTGTAAAATAATATTACCAGCATCTAGTTTTTCATTCATTTTCATTATTGTAATACCAGTTTTTTCATCTCCTGCTAAAATTGCGCGTTGAATTGGTGCTGCACCCCTCCATCTGGGTAACAGAGATGCATGAATATTTAAAGCACCAAATTTGCAAATTTCTAAAATTTCTTTTGGTAAAATTATCCCATATGCCGCAACTACTAAAACATCACAATTTAAATTTTTTAAAGAATTTATTTCTTCTTTTTTAGTAAAATTTTCTGGAGTGTAAATAGGGATATTATTTTTTGTACAAAAATTTTTAATTGGAGAATGAGATATTTTTTGTCCTCTTCCAGCAGGCCTTGATGGTTGAGTAAAACATCCAACTAAATCAAAAGATTTATAAATTAATTCTAATGCTGGAATAGCAAATTCAGGAGTACCCATAAAGGCAACTTTTAATTTCATTTTTGTGTTGTTTGTTCTTTCTCCTTTTGCTGCTTTTTTATTTTTCTTAAAATTATATCTTTTTTTGTTTTAGATAAATGGTCAATAAATAAAACGCCGTTAATATGATCTGCTTCGTGTTGAATACATCTTGCTAAAAGCCCTTCTGCATGCAGTTCTTTTGATTCGCCATTTTTATCTAAATATTTTACTTTGCAAGAAGAAGGCCTAGTTACATTTGCCATAATTCCTGGAATAGATAAACACCCTTCTTCATCTGTATCTTTTTCTTTAGAAATCCATGTTATTTCCGGATTAATCATTTGAATAGGATTTGGTTTAAATTCTTCTTTTTTTTCAGAGTTTTCTTCTTGATAACGTTTTAAACCTGGCCTAGGAGAAACATCCATTACAATTAGTCTTTTGTTAATCCCAATTTGCGGAGCAGCTAATCCGATTCCAGGAGCAGCGTACATTGTTTTAAGCATATCATCTAGAAGTTCTTTTATTTCATTATTTACTTCAATTATAGGCTCGCATTTTTTTTTTAATATAGGATCTGGTAATGTTATAATTTTCATATTGCAAATAAATATTATTTTATTCGTTTTATAATATATGTTTTTGTTAAGACTTTTTCTAATATTATTTATTTTAACTTCTTTTATTTCTTTACAAAGTTGTGTATCTACCCCGTCATATGCAGCAAATGCTTGTGAGGTTTTTAAACAAAAATATTTTTGGTTTAAAGCAGCAAAAAAAAGTTCACAAAAATGGAAAGTACCGATAGCAACTTTAATGAGTGTTATTAACCAAGAAAGTGCGTATAAACAATATGCAAAGCCACCAAGAAAAAAGTTATTTGGATTTATACCATTATTAACAAGAGAATCTAGTTCATTAGGTTATTCTCAAGCTACAAAGGGAACTTGGGAACAATATAAAAAAGAAACTGGAAAAAGATTAGTTACTAGAATAAGTTTTAAGGATTCAGTTGATTTTGTTGGATGGTACATAAATAATGCACATAAAGAACTCGGAATATCAAAAAAAGATACTTACAGTATTTATCTTGCTTATCACGAAGGAATTAATGGTTTTAGAAATAAAACATATAAAAAAAAACAAAAACTTTTAAAGATTGCTAGTAGAGTGAACAAACAGGCGCAAACATATAATAATCAACTTTCAAAATGTATGAGTAAATTAGATAGAAATAAATATATTCTTTTTTAAATTAGATATCATCTATTTCTTCAAGTTTAACTTTTTTTCTTACATATCTTTTTTTAGACTGTATTACTTTAGGTCTAAAAGTTGGCGTTCTTAATACTTTAGCAGATGGGTTTTTAATTGTTCTTTTTTTTTTCATTAAAATATTCTTCTAAAATTAATTTATAAATTTTAGTTAAATTTTTTAAATCTTTTAAAGAAACTTTTTCAGCATTCGTATGCATTGTTTTGCCAACCAAACCAAACTCAACGACATTAATACCTTCTGCATTTATAAACCTAGCATCTGATGTACCGCCATCAGTAGCATATTTTGGATTTTTTTTTGTTATTCTTTTTGTACATTTTTTAATTAGTTCTGAAAATTTACCCGGATTTGTTAAAAAAGCATTTCCAGAAACATAAAGATCTAATTTGTATTTGAAACCAATTTTATTAAATTCTTTTTTTATCCAATTTGTTAGTGATTTAGTTGTATGTTTAGGATTAAATCTAATGTTGAAGCATCCTGTTGCTTTTGCAGGAATTACATTAAGAGCTTCATTTCCAACATCTATAGAAGTAATAGAAATTATAGATGGCTGAAAATGTTTTGTCCCTTTATCTAAAGTTTTTTTATCAATATTTGCCATCATTTTTATCAAAGCAGAAACAGGATTTTTGGTTCTGTTTGGCCATGCAGAATGGCCTTCTTTACCATATACAGTTACTATTCCATTGTAACCACCACGTCTTCCAATTTTTATTTGATCACCAAGAATATTTAAATTAGTTGGTTCTCCTACTAGGCAATTATCAATTTTAATTCTTTTTTTTTTTAACCATTTTAAAACTTTTATAGTTCCGTTCTTTGCGTATTGTTCTTCATCTCCAGTTATTAAAAGAGAAATTTTACCTTTAAAATTTTTATTTTCTTCTAAGTAACTTTTGGAAGCTGATATAAAACAAGCTACAGCTGATTTCATATCTACAGCTCCTCTTCCCCACAAATAATTATTTTTTATAATTCCTTTAAAAGGATCAATTAACCATTCTTTTTTATTTGCAGGCACAACATCAACATGACCAGCAAATGAAAAGTGAGGTTTTCCATGACCTATCTCTGCGTAAACATTGCTTATTGTATCGTAACCTTTTTCTGAGAATTTAAGTTTTATACATTTAAAACCTATTTTTTTACATTCTTTTTCTACAATTTTTAAAGCGTTATCGGCATTTGGTGCTATTGATTTACATCGAATTAATCTCTGAGCAATCTCAATTTCGTTAGAATTTTTCATATTTTTTTTTTTATTCTCTTAACAGATCATTTATACTTGTTTTTGATCTAGTTTTTTCGTCAACCTGTTTGATAATTACCGCACAATATAAAGAGGGTGCAGCTGCATTATTTTTATCAGGCAAAGTGCCAGGTACAACTACAGAATATGGAGGAATTTTTCCGTAAGTTACTTCTCCAGTAGATCTATTTACAATTTTTGTTGATTGCCCAATGTACATTCCCATGCTTAAAACTGAACCTTCTCCCACAATTACTCCTTCAACAACTTCAGACATTGCTCCTAAAAAAACATTATCTTCAATGATAGTTGGATTTGCTTGAATAGGTTCTAAAACACCACCTACTCCTGAACCCGCAGAGATATGACAATTTTTACCTATTTGACAACAGCTTCCAGCCCTTGCAAAAGTATCAATCATAGTTCCTTCATCAATATATGCGCCTATATTTACATAACATGGCATTAGTACAGCATTTTTTCCGACAAATGATCCTTTTCTAACTGGGGAATTAGGAACCATTCTAAATCCAGCTTTAGCATGATCTTCTTTTGTCCATCCAGCTGTTTTACCTTTTAATAAATGCGCTTTATCATACCAACTACTGTAAGGTCCACTTAAATTTTCCATTTCATTTATTTTAAAGCTTAATAATATTGCCTGTTTAACCCACTGATTTACCACCCATTCGTCATTTTTTTTTTCAGCTACTCTTATTTTTCCATGATCTAAAAGATTAATAGTTTCTTTAATTGCATCAGGTAACTCACCTTTAGTTTGAGGAGTTACTTTGTCAATTTTGCTGAAATTAGTTTCAATAATATTTTTTAATTTTTCTGTATCCATTTTTGTAACCAATCTTTTAAGTTATTAGTCATATAATCTATTTTTTTCGATCTTCCATTTAATTCTTTATCTAATTTTTTATTATAAACATGAACTGTTTTTAAGCCAAGTTTTGCTGCAGGTAAAAGATTTTGTGGAATATCATCAAATAGAATAGCTTTATTAGCATCTACTTGGTAAGTAGAAATTAATTTTTTGTAAGTTTTCAAATTTGGTTTAGGTAAATAATTCATTCTTTCTATGTCATATATATCATCAAAAATATTTTCTAAATTTAAATTTTTTAATATTTTTTCTACATAAGAAATATTTGCATTTGTAAAAATAATTTTTTTTTCAGGTATTTTTTTTATTAGATCATTTAATTCATTATCTGGTTTTACAATACTAAAGTCTATGTCATGTACATAATCTAGAAATTTTCCTGGTTCAACATTATGATTTAACATTAATCCATGAAGTGTTGTGCCATTTTCAATAAAATATTTTTTTTGTAAAATTTTTGCCTTTTTTAAACTAACATTTAAATTTGATGATATAAATTCTCCCATCTTTATATGAATTTGATCAAATATACCACTATTTGCACAATACAAAGTATTGTCTAAATCAAAAAACCAGTGAGTAAAATTTATATTATTATTTTTTTCCAATTAATGTTCCCACACCTTTTGTAGTAAATATTTCTTTAAGAAGCAACTTGGGAACTCTACCGTCTAGAATTACAGCTGCTTTTGCTGATTTTTTTACAGCATTTAAACATGTTTTTACTTTAGGTATCATACCTTCTTTTATAATTTTTTTTTTGATTAATTCATTAGCTTTTTTTGGAGTAATTTCTTTAATTAATTTATTATTTTCATCCATAACGCCTTTAATATTTGTAATAAAATAAAATCTTGTTGCTGCCAAACTAGCAGCAAGTTCACCCGCTACGGTATCAGCATTAATATTAAAAATTTTATTTCCTTTAAATCCTAGACTTGCAATTATTGGTATAAAATTTTTTTTTAATAAACTTTTAATTATTTTTATTTTTATTTTTTTTGGCTGACCAACAAAACCCATCTTTTTATTTAAAACTTTAACTTCTATTAATTTTTTTTTGTGTCCAGGTAAGCTTATTGCTTTACCTCCTGCTTGATTTATTAAATCTACAATTTTTTTATTTATTCTATTAACAAGAACTTTTTTTACAATTGTTATCGTTTTTTTGTCAGTAACTCTTAGACCATTAATGAATTTACTTTCTATGTTTTTTTTTTTCAATGTTTCAGATATTTGAACACCGCCACCATGAACTATGACTGGAAGAATTCCTAATTTTTTTATTAAAACAAGATCTTTTGCAAAATTATTTGCTAAATATCTATTATCTAAAGCACTTCCGCCGTATTTAATAACAAATATTTTATTATTAAATTTTTTTATATATTTTTCTGCTTCGTTAAAAGATAGGGCACCTTGAAGGTATTTTTTTTCATTATTGGATAATTTTAATTTCAATTTTTATTAACTCTAAATATTCTTTTTTCTTTCCATCTTTTTTTTAATTAAAATTTGCTGCCCCATACTTAATACATTATTAGCTGTCCAATAAATTACTAATCCTGAAGGAAAAGGGGCAAGAATAAATGTAAAAAATATAGGTAGAAACGTAAAAATTTTAGCTTGCATGGGATCAGTTGGTTGAGGATTAAGTTTTTGTTGTAACCACATTGTTGCTCCCATAATTATAGGCCAAATTCCTATATTAATTATTTTGGGTAAAAAATTAGGATCATATGGTAAAAGTCCAAATAAATTTAGAATTGATGTTGGGTCAGCAATTGATAAATCATCTATCCATAAATAAAATGGAGCTTGTCTCATTTCTAAGCTAACAAAAAGAATTTTATAAAGTGCAAAGAATACAGGAATTTGGATAAGAATAGGTAGACACCCTGCTGCTGGATTAACTTTTTCTCTTTTATATAAAGCCATCATCTCTTGATTTAGTTTTGTTTTATCATTTTTATACATTTCCTTTATTCTGATTAATTGAGGCTGCAATTCTTTCATTTTTTGCATTGCAACATATGATTTATTTGCTAGAGGAAAGAAAACTAACTTAATTAAAAGAGTTAGTAATATTATAGATACTCCAAAATTACCAAACATATTTTTAAAAAAGATCAAAATATATAAAAAAGGTTTGGTTAAAAAATAATACCACCCAAAATCAATTGCAAAATCTAATCTTGGGATTGAATATTGTTTTTCATATTTATCTAAAAGTTTTACTTCTTTAGCACCAGCATATAAAAGATTTTCTATTGTTATAGATTTGTTTGAAGGTATTTCAATGATGCCACCTTTATAATCAACTTGGTATTTTTCTTTATTATTTTTTGTATAGAATTGATATCTTGCTACAACATTTGAATTTTGATCAGGTATTAGAGTTGCTAGCCAGTATTTATCTGTTATTCCAAACCAACCTCCTTTTGTATTGTATTCGAGAGGACCAATATTTTTTTTTAAATCTTTATAATCGATTTCTTCTAAAACATTATCGATAATTCCTATAGGACCTTCATGTAGAATAAAGAATCCTTGTGTTTTTGGTGTATCAGTTCTACTAATTTTAGCTACAGGATTTAAATTAATATTTTTATCTGTGTTGTTAAAAACTTTTTGTTTAATTTTAAACATATAATTTTCATCAATTATTATTTCTTGTTCAAATCTAATCCCTTGACCATTAATCCAGTAGAAAGTTATAGGATTATTATTAGTTATTTTTTTTGCGTCCGTATTCCATATTGTTTGATCATTTGGTAAATCATAATTTTCTTCTTTTGTTGCTTTTATCCACCCGAAATTAGAGAAATATCCACCTTTTGTTGAGCTTGGTTTAAATAGAGTAACAGACTCGCTATTCTCACTTAAAGTTTCTTTATAATTTTTTAAAGTAAGATCGTCAATCTTAAGACCTTTTACAGATATAGATCCTTTTAATCTATCAGTATCAATTTCAATTCTATTATCTTTATTTAAGGCTTCATTTATTTCTAAATAACCGCTTATATCATCTTCTTTATTAATAGAGTTATTATTAAGATTTTCTGTTTGTTCTAGTTTTTTTCTTTCAGCTTCTTTTTTCATCTTAGGTGCTTCAAAAAAATATTGAAAACCTAATAAAATTAGAAGAGATAAAACTATTGCAAAAAGTAAGTTTCCTTGTTCTTTCATTTTATTATTTTTTTTCCAACTGGATCATTTCCATGATTACCAAATGGATTACATTTTAATATTCTGATAAAACTTTTATAAGTTCCTATAACTGGCCCATATTTTGATATAGATTTTATAGCATATTGGCTACATGTTGGTGTAAACCTGCATACATTTTTATAAAAAAAAGGAGAAAAAAAATTGTAAATTTTTATTATCTTTATTAAAAATTTTTTTAAGATATTACTTAATATATTCAATTTATTTTACCACTTTAATAACATCGTTTTTTAGTTCACTATAATCCATTATTAAGCTTTTCTTATTTGCAACAATTACATAGTCATAGTTTTTTTTTAAATAGTTATTTACTATTTCTTTAATAATTGCTCGAAATCTTCTTTTTATTTTATTTCTTATTACAGCACCGCCAATTTTCTTTGTAATTGTAAAACCAATCCTTGGTGTATTTTGTTCTAACGGTAAAGTTCTTTTATATTTTTGTATAATAAATCCTTTTGTAAAAACTTTTTTCCCATTTTTTGATACCTTTAAAAAATCAGTTCTTTTTTTTAAATATATTGCTGACATTAATTATTAAGCTGAAATTCTTTTTCTACCTTTACTTCTTCTATTAGATAAAATTAATCTACCATCTTTGGTAGCCATTCTTTTTCTAAATCCATGTTTATTTTTTCTTTTTCTTTTACTTGGCTGAAATGTACGTTTCATTTTAAAATTTTAAAAAAAATTATCTTTAATTATTAATATAATATACAAAAAAAAATTTAATTATGTATAAAAAGCCCGTTCCTTCTTTTATCAGCAGCTCCATATATAATTTTGTCTTTAATTTCAAAACCATTTAAACCACTATTCAATTCTTTTTCAACTACTAAATGGCCTAAATTTAATAAATATTCTTTAAAATCTTTATCAAAATTATCTTTTTCAATTAAAATTTTATTTTTATATATACTAAAATTAGGAAAATTAACAGCTTCTTCTATACTCATTTCCCAATCTAATACAGCAATAATAGTTTTAACAACATACATTATAATTGATTTTCCTCCTGGGGATCCTATTACCATTCTAATATTATTATTTTCATCGAAAATTATCGTCGGTGACATTGAACTTAAAGGTCTTTTTAGTGGTTCAATTATATTATTTTTATATAAATTATTTTTTATTTTAAAATTGAAATCACTGAGTTGATTATTTAGTAAAAAACCATTAGTCATAATTCTAGATCCAAAAGTATTTTCAATACTAGAAGTTATAGAAGCAATATTTCCATATTTATCAATTATTGAAAAGTGAGTGGTAGATGTTGGTATGTAAGTTTCATTTTGTGAATTATAGGTAAAATCACTTATTTTATTTTTTGATATTTCATTTGATATGTTTTTTAAATATTTTTTTGATAATAATTTATTAATTTTAATACTTGAGAAATCAGGATCACCTAGATATTTATATCTATCATTATATGAAAACTTTGCAGCTTCTAAAATTAAATGAATATTTTCCTTTATTTTATTTTTAGACAAATCAAATTCTTCTAGTATCCCTAAAATTTGTAATATACTAAATCCACCTGCACTTGGAGGAGCAGCACTACATATTTTATATTTTTTATATTTTCCACAAAGAGGATTTCTTTGTTTTGCTTTATAACTTTTTAAATCATTTAATTCAATATAACCATTTTTAATAGGTGAATTCTTAACTGAATTTACTATATCTTTTGCTAATTCTCCTTCATAAAAGCCTTTAGATCTTTTCAAAGATATAATATTTAATGTATTTAAAAAATTGGCATTTTTAATAATCTTTTCTTTTTTTTTTGGTTTATTATTTTGATAAAAATAATCTTTGCTTTCTGGAAAAAGATATAGAAATTTGTCTTTTGTAATTGCTTTATTTAATTTATCTGAAATTTTAAAGCCTTTTTTTGATAAATTTATACTAGGTACAAATAAACTAGACCAATTTAATGAGCCATGTTTTTTATGAGCTATATCAAGTAATGATACTAGCCCAGGCACGCCAATTGCTAAACCGCCAACTGCTATATCATAAAATTTTAATACATTTCCTTCTTTATCTAAGAAGAATTCTTTTTTTATATTTGCAGGCGCAGTTTCTCTTCCATCGTAAAAATATAATTTAGAATTATTTTTATTGTAATATAACAAAAACGCTCCCCCACCTATACCTGATGATTCTGGTTCTAATAAATTTAGAGCCATCTGTACAGCTACAACAGCATCCATTGCATTTCCTCCATTATTTAAAATTTCTTTCCCAATTTTAGATGCCATTGGGTGAGAGGTAGAAATAAGAAAATTATTTTTCTCGGTTGAATAAGATTTTTTTGTAATTGATATAATTAAAAACAAAAAAAATATTTTTAATATTGATTTAAACAAATTTTTTATTAAACCTTTATTGGTATAATTATATTAATTATGAAATTAAAAAAAAAAATTACAAAGTTTTTTAATAATAAACGCCCAATAGTTGGTTTAACAGCTTATTCTTATAAAATGTCAAAAGTTTTGGACAACTATGTAGATTTTATATTAGTTGGAGATAGCCTTGGAATGACTTTATACGGAATGAAAAATACTAGAAAAGTTACTATTGATATGATGATAAATCATGCAAAAGCTGTGGTAAAAGGTGCAAAAAACACACTAGTTATTGTTGATTTACCATATGGCAGTTATGAAAGATCTCCATTACAAGCATATGAAACAGCTTGTAAAGTTCTTGAAAAAACAAATTGTTATGGTGTTAAGCTTGAAGGTGGAGAAGAAATTTCCGCGACAATTTCTTATTTAACTAAAAGAGGTATAAACGTTATGGGACATATTGGTTTGTTACCGCAATCAATAAAAAATTATAATAGAATTAAAATCAAAGGTTTTAATTCTATAGAAGAGCAAAAACTTTTGAAAGACGCAGTTTCTTTATGTGAATCTGGAGTTTTTTCAATTGTTATAGAAGCAATTGCGGAAAAAGCTGCAAAAGCTATTGTTAATGAAGTTAAAAATTATAAAAAAAAATTTATTCCAACTATAGGGATAGGCGCATGTAAAGATTGTAATGGCCAAATACTAGTTACCGATGATATGTTAGGTCAAACAAATTATAGTTTAAAAAATAAACTGCCTAAATTTGTAAAAGTTTATACAAGCTCAAATGATGAGCTATCTATAAAAAATTTTTGTGATGATGTTAAAACAGGAATATTTCCTGGAGATGAATTTTGTTATACAAATATAAAAAAAATTACTAATAATGTTAGTTATTTAAAATTTAACAAAAACAGTGGTTGATTTGAAGATAATTAAAAATCAAAAAATTTTACATAAGGAAATCCAAAAAAATAAAGAAAAGAAAAAAAAAATAGGATTTGTCCCCACCTTAGGCTCATTACATAAAGGGCATTTAGAATTAATTAGGTTAGCAAAAAAAAAATCAGATATTGTTGTAGTTAGTATTTTTTTAAATCCCCTGCAATTTAATTCTAAAAGAGATTTTAAAAAATATCCTATAAATTTAACATCTGATAAAAAAAAAATTAATAAAGAGAAAGTTGATATTTTATATATACCAACAATAAAAGAAATTTTTCCAGATAAAAAAATAAAAAGAATTAAGGCATCTAAAATATCAAAAAAATTATGTGGCAAATTTAGAAAAGGGCACTTTGATGGTGTTGTAACAGTAATAAAGTCATTATTTGATCAAGTAAGCCCAAATATTGCTTTTTTTGGAGAAAAAGATTATCAACAAATTTTAGTGATTAAAGACTTAATTTCTAAATTTAATTTAAGAATTAAAATAATTACAATTAATACTATTAGAGAGAATAGCGGTTTAGCATATTCATCAAGAAATAGTCTTTTAAATAATAAACAAAAAAAAGTCGCTTCTTTATTATTTAAAATAATTAAAAAGATTTCAATTCAAGCAAAAAATAATTTAAAAATATTAAATATGTTAAAGGATATGGGGAAAAAAGAATTAGCTAATAATGGGTTTAAAAAAATTGATTATTTAGAAATATATAATGAAAAAAATTTATCTATAAAAAATATAAAAAAGAACAATTTAAGAGTTTTTGTCTCCGCAACTATAGGTGATACAAGACTAATTGATAATTATAAAAGTTAAAATCTAAATTATTGAACGTAAATGTGAACTTCTGGAACAACTACATCGCCACTTGTTTTTGCAGATAAAGCAACTTTTTTTGAAGGTAAACCAAAACTAACTAAACTTCTTAGAACTCTTTCAGCATATTTTTTTACTTTACTACTATTAATACGAGTTTCACCTTCATTTTTACCAATTGGAGATACAGCAACTAATCCAAAATTTGCATTTGGTTTTTTGTCTACAGTAGTTCCAATAGCATCAAATAATGTTTTTTCATAGTCAATATCTGGGTCATCAAATCTAATAACAACTAAAGGTAAGCCAGAAATATTAACTTTTGGCACATCTAGTTGTTGGTCTGGGGCACCAGCATCAGCTAATGCTTGAGCTGCAAGGAATGATCTGTTTAGGATACCTGTTCCCATAGCTTCACCGTTTCTAATGGCTACTGCCATTACTAACATATTTTGATTTTCAATTTTTGTGAAACCAGATTGTCTAGAAATTTCTTCTGTTATTTCATTAATAAGTCTAGCAATATCAATTTCTAATTTTTCAGTATCATCTTCTAAAAATTCTAATTGACGATGATCTTGATCTATAGCTCCAGCTAAACGCAAAGTTTTATTTAAAGTACTTTTAAGTAACGCAACAACACCTGCATCTGCATTTACTTTTTGTGTTAATAAATTAATTTCGCGCATATATTCTTCAATGCTATCAAGCTCTCCTTGAGCTTGGTCATATTGTCTCACTAACACAGGGTTTCCTGGAGTTGTTCCTAATTGTAATTTTGTGTTTATAGCAGCTACAGTTCCGTAGAATTCAGTTGATGCACCATATATTCTAGATTTTATTTCTTCATAACTATCTCTATGCGCATTGAAAGCTTCCATAACAGCATCAAAATCACTTCTTAATGGACCAATTTTTTGTCCAACAAAAGTTCCACTAGGATCAGACGACATTTGTTCTGTTCTAGCAATACTGTTGTCATCAATATAATCATCTGGTCCTGGCATCATTTCTTCATCATCTATTAAAATTGAAGGTTCTTGAAGAGATTCTTCAGTAGGAATAGGCTCTAATTCAGCGACATCTTGTTCTTTATCGCCAAAGCCTACTCTGTCCAATAAAGAACAATTCGCTAGTATCAAAGAAGATATTAATAATATAAATAATCTATAATGCATGTCCCGACACAAATAATAAAATAATTATATATTACTTTAAAACTTATACTAGTATTATGATTTGTAAATAATGAAAAACAACATAAAAATGTTGTTTTTTTACAACACTTTATTAGATAGGTTATTAGAAATTTGTTTTTTTTAGTTTCATGAAAAAGAAAAAATTAGGAAGTAGCTCATCAATTGTTCATGGAAAAGAAAAAGAAATCGTTTGCCATGATATGCGAAAATACGTATGGAATAAGTATGATTTCTTGAAATATGTAAAAAAAAAGAAAAAGCGCCCGTAGCTCAATTGGATTAGAGCGCTTGACTACGGATCAGGAGGCTAGGGGTTCGACTCCTCTCGGGCGCACCATATTAATTTTTTTAAATTTATTTAATTACTTTATCTAAAGTTGAGATTAATTTTTTTGATGATGGCGCAACCATTGAAGAAAAATGATTTTCTAATTTACCATCTTTATTAATGACAAATTTATAAAAATTCCATTTTGGTTTTGCATTATAACTTTCATTAAGCCACTCAAAAAAAGGATGTGCATCTGCACCTACAACGTTATTCTTTTTAGTTAAGTCAAAAGTTATATTAAAATTTACCATACAAAATTTTTTAATATCTTCTTCATTCCCAGGTTCTTGATTAAAATTATCAGATGGTACCCCAATAACAATTAGACCTTTATTTTTATAATTTTCATGTATTTCTTGAATTCCTGTATATTGAGATGTAAACCCGCATTTTGATGCAGAATTAAATATTAATATTGGCTTACCTTTAAATTTTGATAAAGGAAAATTTTTACCATCAATATCTGTAAAAGAGAAATCATAAGCTGATTTATTTTCTCTTGAATTAATATTTTTTGAATTAAAAAAGCTAAAAAACATTAAAAATATTGTGAAAAAAATAAAATTTTTTTTTAATATTTTAAAATTTAAAAACATTATTGAATTTATATAGTTCATAATAATATATTTGGAATACTTTTGTTATTTTTTATTTAAAATATGGATTTATCATTCTTAAATTTTTTTAAAGACTCTTATCCAGTAATTGTCAATATTTTTATAATTATTTTTGTAGGTTTTGCTGGATGGAAGACACTTTCAACTTTAATTAAAAAGAAGTTAGAAAGTTTAGAAAGCTCTAAAGATGAAGCACAAACTCAAAGAATAAATACTCTTTTTCGTATATTAAAAAACTTTGTTTCAATCGCAATTCTAATAGTTGTTATAATGCTCATTTTATCTGAGTTAGGAATTGAGATAGGGCCATTAATTGCCGCAGCAGGTGTTGTAGGCCTTGCAGTGGGTTTTGGGGCTCAAACCTTAGTTAAAGATATAATCACTGGTTTGTTTATAATATTAGAAGGCCAAATTACAATTGGAGACATTGTTGAAGTTGCCGGACATTCAGGAAAAGTTGAAGCTATAACAATTAGAACAGTAAGGTTAAGAGATATTAATGGGCATTTACATGTTATTCCTTTTAGTGAAGTAACAACTGTTAAAAATATTACTCAAGACCAGGATTTTCACAGTTTTGAAATAGGAGTTTCTTATAATGAAGATGTTGATTATGTTATACAGACCATAGAGGAAGTTGGATTAAAATTACAAAAAGACAAGGATTTTAAAGCAAAAATTAATGGGGATATCGAAGTATTTGGTTTAGATAAGTTTGAAGACTCTGCAATTATTATAAAAGGAAGAATTCCTACTATTCATAAACAACAATGGGCTGTAAAAAGAGAGTTCAATAGAAGAATTAAGATAGCTTTTGACAAAAATGGAATTGAAATACCATTTCCACAAGCAACTATTTCTTATGCTAATGATAAAAAAAAACTAATAAGAAAAAAAGTTGTTAAAACGAAAACTCGTAAATTTACAGCCGGTTCCGATGATGATTAATCAATTTTTTTTGTAGATTCTAATAGTTTTAAAAATTCAGCCTCATCATTTAAATTAATTATTTTTTTTGCAATATCATAAGAAAATCCAGCTTGTGAAATTTGTAATAATTTTTTTTGAATTTTTTTTTGATCATTTTCTTTTTCCTTAAAATTCAATATTTTTTTTTTTTTAGCATAAATAAGCGCAGAAGCTAATTCTGCATCATTGAAGTATAATTTTAAATTTTCCATTCCATATTCAATGTTTTGATTGGATATTCCTTTAGACTTTAAATTAAAAGTTATTTTTTTTCTTGAATAACCTTTTTGTGCATATGTTTCAACTTTATTTTCCGAGAATTTTTTGTCATTTATTAATCCTATTTTTTTAAATTTATTTGTAATTAAATCAATTAATTCGAAATCTTTTTCAGGATTTGTTTTGTAAAAAAAAGATGTTTTAATTATTTTTCGTCTCAGTACGCTAACTAATTGATATTCTGAGGCTGCATATTTTTCTAAATATTTAATTGCACTTTTTTCGAGAACATCTAGAGTAATTTTTTTTGGTATTTTTTTTTTCATAAAATAAACTAATTATATTTAAAAATAAAAAATTAAAAATTAAAGAATGGCAAATATTAATAATTTTGATTCTTCATCTACAAATTGGGTAGGTTTGTGGACATTATTTAGTAAAGAAACTTCTAGATTTTTAAAGGTGTTCTATCAAACTGTTTTAGCACCAGTTGTTACTAATATTTTATTTTTAACTGTTTTTTTGATTGTAATTGATAGGGATGATTTTGTCATTGGCGGTGTCAGTTATCCTGAGTTTTTAGTTCCCGGATTAATTATGATGCAAATTCTGCAAAATGCTTTTATGAACACAACATCTACAATTATGATTTCAAAAGTTCAGGGAAATATAGTTGATTTACTTTTACCTCCTTTATCAAGTTTTGAATTAACGCTTGCAATAGGTTTAGGAGGCGTTGCAAGAGGAATGATAGTGGGGTTAGCAAGCACAATTGCTTTATATTTTTTTGTAGATATGCAATTTGTAAATTTTTTTTATATAATTTTCTTTTCTTTCTCTGGTTCTTTAGCACTTAGTCTTTTAGG